>WNFJ01304838.1_pt1 | contig 12714 bp, 9 predicted proteins | sample 5400461 | NCBI WGS metagenome assembly WNFJ01 (sample SAMN13153349, study PRJNA577476) | soil metagenome | isolation source: 115 cm saprolite on Douglas fir-dominated hillslope | place: USA:California | collected 2013-09-17 | reverse complement strand
GTGCACAAAGCTATTGGTGATCAGCTGACCTGTATTTTTGTAGATACCGGCCTGATGCGTGCTGGCGAACGTGAACAGGTTGTAGATACCTTCAAGAATCACATGCACATTCCCCTGGTCGTCGTCGATGCACGCAAGCGCTTCCTGACAAGGCTTGCCAACGTGATCGATCCAGAGCAAAAGCGTATGATCGTTGGTGAGGAGTTTATTCGCGTCTTCGAAGCCGAGGCCAAGCGTCTGGAGGAAAATCTTGGTCCAATCAAATTCCTGGCCCAGGGCACACTCTATCCCGATGTGATCGAGAGCACCAGCCATGATACAGCGGAAACTGCGAAGCGCATCAAAACCCATCACAACGTCGGCGGCTTGCCTGAAGATATCGCGTTTACATTGGTGGAACCACTGCGCGTGCTCTTCAAAGACGAGGTACGTGAGATTGGCCTCGCACTTGACCTGCCCGAAGAGTGGGTCTGGCGCCATCCTTTCCCCGGTCCCGGTCTAGCGATCCGCATCATTGGCGCTGTCGATGAGCAGCGGCTGGAAATACTGCGAGCAGCAGATAAAATCGTCATCGAAGAGATCCGCGAGGCTGACATTTACCGTGAACTAGGTCAGGCCTTCGCTGTCCTGACACCTCTGCAAAGCGTCGGTGTCATGGGCGATAGCCGTACCTATGCCAACGTGATCGCGGTGCGTGTCGTCACATCTGGAGATTTCATGACAGCGGACTGGGCACGCCTTGAGCCAGACTTGTTGGGATGTATCTCCAACCGACTAGTCAATGAAATACCAGAGATCAACCGTGTTGTCTACGATATTACGTCCAAACCTCCCGCCACCATCGAATGGGAATGAGCGGCGATGATCGAATTCGAGATAGTAGCCCAAGGTCTCTTTCGTTCCGATCAACTTGTCATCTCCTATGATCCATCTCTGCGTATGACGATCTCGCCAGAGACGCAGACGTGGATGGATACATTTTGGCAGCAAAAGCTTGTACAGGCCAAAGGACAGGGCACGCGGATGTTTGATGCTCCGCTCTTCCGTTTTGTCGAGACTTCCGTTGAGGATGGTACTCTGCACATTGTTGTCGGCGACACTTCCTATAAAGAATACGTCACTACGCGTGTCCCAGAGTTTGCGGCAGGCAGGGCGTATCACGAGCTTGGCAATGCCCTCTCAGTCTGTTCAGTAGTTGAGACTAGCGACGACTATATTTTACTCGACCATCGTCAGGGCGTTGATGTTTATGTCGGTCGTTATCACGTGATTGGCGGCTTCTTCGAGCGCAACCTGGATATGGCCTCAGGACACACACAACCCGATTCATTTGCAGCCATGAGACGAGAAATTCGTGAGGAGACTGGTATACAAAGTGGCGATATCAGCGAGCAATACGCCTTGGGTATCGTCTACGATCTGGCAACGCCGCACGCCGAGATATGCTTCCTGACACGCCTACACATTCCTCTCTCTGAGGTCCAGACACGCCAGCCTGAGGATGATGAGATCAAGCAGCTTCATACATTGCAGGTTACAGCGGAGAGCTTGCGGACATTTATTCTGTGCCATCATGGCAATATCTCGGCGACGGGCGAGCCTAATCTTTTGCTGTATGGCGCGTGGAAGTTTGGTACGACTTGGTACGAGGATGTTATGCTTCTATTACAACAAAACTCATACTAGATCCCTTCTTCGGGCAATAGACCCTGGCGGAGTGCGAAAATGGCAACCTGCGTGCGGTCCCGTAGATGCAGCTTCTGGAAAATAATCGAGAGATAGTTCTTGACAGTCTTCTCTGAGTATGACAAGCGGTCGGCGATCTCTTTATTGCTCAGACCCGATGCCAGGTAGCGAACAATCTCAAGTTCTTTCTCTGAGAGTTGAGCAAGGCTATGGCCGTTAGTTCCTTGCTCTGGCTGGCGGCGCAACTCATTGACAATAGCTTCGGTGAGTACTGGTGAGACGACGGTGCCTCCTTGGTGAACAATCCTGATAGCCTCTGCTACCTCGCGGGCTGAGGAGTTCTTCAGGAGATAGCCTCTAGCTCCATTTCTCATTGCGTCTACGATCTGCTGGTTCTGGCGATGCACGGTCAGGATGATTACCGCTACATTGGGAAACTGGTGCGTGATTTGTCGTGTAACGGCGATACCATCAACGACTGGTAAGTGAATATCCAGTAAAACGATATCAGGAGATAGCTGGTGTATCTTCTCAATAGCCTCGAAGCCATTGGCAGCCTCTCCGACAACTTGAATATGCTCTTCCAGCGCGAACAACTGGCATAGTCCTTCGCGTATCAAAGCATGATCATCGACAATCAGTACATTGATTTGACGGGTAAATTTTGCATTAGAGGTATTTCCATCGTTTCCAGCTTCGGCTTGCCTGGTCGCTCCATTGAGGTAATCTCGCTTTGGCTCTTTCACCAGTGGCACATGTATGTTCACTATATCTGTGGCGACACAAGTACGTTTTCTTTCGTTTGTTTCGGAGTAGCCCATCATAGCTCCTTCCAATACTTACAACACATACCATTATTTCAATGACTTCTTCGCCACTGGGGTGAATGCTATGTCTTTAGTATAGCCTGGCAGCCAAATGGTCTCTCTCTCCGACATTAGCTACTCACACTCAGGAAGAGGGCAAGGAAACAACCACTTTCCCTCCGAGAGCAAGCTTGTTCTTGTTCAGTTCACACCAAATGTGTAATATGGTATCCTGTTAACAAAAAATAGAAAGGGGTTATTGTAACTACTATGGAAACCACCTTTAATCAGTCTACTGTGCTTCTACAGATACTAGAGAAGGTACAACAACGTTTTGTGCATTGTTACGACCTTGCTCATGATTGGGACCATGTGAGCCGTGTCTATACATTAGCAGAATATATTGCTAAGCATGAAGACGCGGATCGGTTTATCGTGGGTATGGCTGCTCTGATGCATGATTTGGGGCACACCGTTGAACACAAAGGCAATGAGCATCATGTCGATCTCTCTGTTAAGCTGGCTTCTGAACTCATGCTTGCAAGCCAGATACCGATCACATTGCAAGATGCCATTACTCATGTCATCCTTGCTCATAGCTTTAGTCGTGGCATCGAACCTCGTACTTTGGAGGCTAGTGTTGTGCGTGACGCCGACCGTCTGGATGCTCTGGGCGCAATTGGCATCATGCGCTGGAGTATTGTGGGAGGCCAACGGCAAAAAACTGGCAGAAAGCCCTATCAGTTGGATGATCCCTTTGCCGAACGACATTCACTGGATGATAATCGCTATATGCTCGATCATTTCTATACCAAACTGCTCAAGCTCTTGAAGCAACCATGATGACAGAGACTGGTCTTCATCTAGCTCGGCATCGTACAACCTTTATGTGCCAGTATTTAGATCAATTCAAGCACGAACTGGAAATATCCTGACAGGGGTATGGCGGGCACAATGAATGGATTTACGGTCTTTATGAACGGATCATGCTTTCCAATGCCTACGCACATCCCCGGTATCTATTTGGGGATGCGTAGCCCTAAGTAGAGGGTGTCTACAGGTATCTGCATATCTAGTGATACTAGCTCGATGATCTCGCCAGCACTGTAAGTATGATAGGTCCAGATATCACCGCTACGGCGGTGGATCTCGACGCGCTGTAAACGAGTGTGAATAATGACGTATTCCTGAATGCATGGGTGGCCCTTATACCATTTCAGCTTATCTCCCTGATCCATCTTCTCTGTGCTAGGAGAAAGAACTTCTACAATCAGACGAGGAGAGTTGATAATATCACTCTCCTGATAGTCAGCGATATCACATGTCACAGTCACATCAGGATAGACATATTGCCGCTTGCTGGGTTTCTCCGGGACTAAAACGCGGGTATTGCTGGTGTAAACTTGGCAGGGACCTAGTATCCCAAGCTTTTCGCGAATAAGTGCGTACACAGTGCCAGCTAGTCGGTCATGGGCAAGGGTGCCACCTGACATGGCAACTACCAAACCGTTGTAGTACTCGTGTTTGATTTCACTGGCACGGTCGAATGCTAGGTATTCTTCCTCGCTCATGAACATCCGTCGTTGCTCGAAATCTTGTAAGGCCATTGGATATCCCTTCTATACAACTAGTGGGTCAGTTGCCAGATCCTGTGGCATTCCACAACGGTTGCAAGTCCCTCTCAGGCGGTATCGTGACTTGCTTGATACTCCTAGAGATGGCAGTTGACCCACTAGTGGGCAATTCTCACAGCTCTATTCTATACCGTTCTTAGTGAGTCGGCAAGTTTCTAGGACAACATTTAAGGTAAGCTTGTCCTCATTTTTCCCTTTTTTCATCTACCCTTGAGGGTGGCACGAGTGAAGTGCTGAGTAGCTGAGTAGTTACCCCCTGATATGATTATTTGTGGTACAATAACCTCAGTTTATTTTGCAGCATAGAGGCAAGACAAGATCGTTTCCCACGCTCACTACAATTGCTTGCAAATATTTTTCGATAGTCTAGAGGGTGATGATGCTGGAACAAAGAAATTTTTTGGACGGGCTCAATGAGCCGCAGCGTAGAGCTGTTATGACAACGCAGGGACCTGTGCTGATCCTGGCGGGTCCGGGGAGTGGCAAGACCCGTGTCATCACCCATCGTATCGCTTATCTGGTTGAGGATGAGCACGTATGGCCTCGACACATTCTCGCCGTTACCTTCACGAATAAGGCGGCCCGCGAAATGCGTGAACGCTTAGAAAAGCTGCTAGGCGCTAACCAGGCCAGGGAGATGACAATTGGTACTTTCCACTCCATCTGCGCCCGTGTGCTGCGTATAGAGGCCGATTACCTCGCTCCTCTGGGCCTGAACAAATCTTTTACGATCTTTGATACCGATGATCAAGCCACGATTTTGAAGCAGGCCATTAAAGAATTGAATCTCGACGAGAAGCAGTACCGGCCATTGCTAATCCAGGGTCTGATCTCGCGGGCAAAGAACATGATGTACGGGCCAGATCAGATGGCCGAGCAGGCTACGAAGTATCTTGAGGAAGTGGCCGCCCGCGTCTACAAAGTCTACCAGAAGTTGCTGCGCAACAATAATGGAGTCGATTTCGATGATCTGCTCATGCTTACTGAACAGCTCTGGCGTCGTGAGCCCACACTGCTGAATCAGTACCAACGGCGCTGGCAATACATTCATGTGGACGAGTTCCAGGATTGCAATCTACCTCAGTATAAGTTGATCCGCCTGCTGGGTTACGGGACGGATGATCAGCATGAGGGCTTGGGCAATGTGTGCGTGGTGGGTGACGATGATCAGATGATTTATACCTGGCGCGGTGCTAGCGCAGAGAATGTGGCCCGCTTTGAACGTGACTTCCCTCATGCCCATACTATCATGCTAGAACAAAACTATCGTTCGACACAGACAATCCTTGACGCCGCTCAGGGTGTGGTGCGCCGCAATAGATTGCGTAAGGACAAAAATCTGTGGACAGCGCTGGGCAAAGGCGGAAAAATCATCTTGCATGCTGCTCTCGACGAAGAGGATGAAGGTCTTTATACAGCCAGAGAGGTTAGCCGCTTGCTAGCACAGGGCGAGATCGAGCAACGCAGCAAGATCGCAGTGATGTATCGTACTAATGCGCAATCCCGTGCTATCGAAGAGCAATTCTTGCGCCTGAATATTCCCTATAAGGTCATCGGTAGCCGCAAGTTCTACGAACGCAAAGAAATCAAGGATATGCTAGCATATATGCGCTTGCTGGCAAATCCAAATGATGACATCAGCCTCCTGCGCATCATCAACGTTCCTAACCGCAAAATTGGTCCTAAGACAGTTGGCGAGTTGCAATTGTGGGCCAGCCAGCAAAACATCTCGCTTTTCGTTGCCATCGAGCGCATTGAGAGCCATCCGACGTTGGGCAAAGCAGCTAAAAACTCGTTGCAAAGCTTCCGTACGCTCATCACAGACCTTGCAGGCGCCACTGATGAACTTCATCTGCCGGAGTTGCTGGATCGCATCGCCGAGCGCAGCGGCTATGGCCCAGAACTGCGTGCTATGACTCAACAAGAGGGGCTGGACCGCTGGGGTAATGTACTTGAATTGCGCCGCGTGGCTGAGGATTATGCAGAGATCGAGACGCGCACAGCCCTCGAACTGTTCTTGGAGAATGTCGCCCTGGTTGGAGGTGCAGACACTGCTCAGACCAGCGAAAATGGCTCGTTGGTACAGGACGAAAATAGTGACTCAGTCACCTTGATTACCCTGCATGCTGCCAAGGGACTGGAGTTCCCAGTTGTCTTTATCGTAGGTATGGATGAGGGCTCGCTTCCCCATTCCCGCTCATTGAGCAATCTGGAAGAGTTAGAGGAGGAGCGCCGTCTGGCTTACGTGGGCTTCACCCGTGCAATGCGCTACCTGTATCTTGTGCGTGCCCGTCGGCGCTCCATCTTTGGCGAGACACAATACACGGAACCATCACGCTTTCTAGAAGATATCCCTGAGAATCTGCTAGCAACAAAGAGTCCCGCTGGGTCAACGAAAACCTCATCGCGTAGTGCAACAGCACGGCAGCAGGCGAACAGAGATGATGATGATTTCAACCAGGACCCCTACGGACCTCAGGAAGGGGGTCGGGTCTTTGGCCGCGGTACTCCTCCTCAACGCACTCCCAATGCCCCAACACGATTACCATCCACATCACGTACCGGGTCGTCATCGTTCACCGTGCCACCATCCGCAGCTAAGGGCAAGGGCAACATTCCATCATGGGACGCCAAAAAGAAACAGGAATCGGCGAAGCCAAAAGAGCCGCAGTTCAAGGCTGGAGATCGTGTCCGTCATGATAAATTTGGGGTAGGCATCATTCTCAAGAGCGAGATGGAAGGCAACACTGAATTCGTCGAAGTCCAGTTCCGGGGGGAGCATGGGAAGAAGCGTCTGAGTATGGATTTCGCAAAGCTGGAGAAGCTGTAGGGCGGAGGCCAAGCGTTCATCTTCGTTCGGGCAATGACAAGAAGGATTTTCTTATTATAGAGAGGACAAAGAGGACAATTTGAAGGCTTCAACGGCCTTGCGCAAAGTTGTCCTCTTTGTCCTTAGTAAGTGCCGTCTCTTTGGGTTATACTCATAACAACAATCTGCATCGTACCAGAGAAGGTGTTGCTCTTTCTATTCTGCTTTGGATAGGTGCAAGACAGTTACTCATGAGAATGCTAATGGACATCTGGACAGGCTATCGTCAACATATTGCGCGTTAACCCTCTCAGGGTGAGGTGATTGGTCAGAGCAACCCAAAGAGAGAGAAAGAAAGAAAGAAAGAAAGAAAGAAATATGTGGAGAAGAGCAAAACAAGCGAAATGGGGATCTCCTGTTGTTGTCCTCCTTCTCATAGGACAAATCCTCTTCAACGGACCAGTCCTCATCAGCAAGGCCGCAGGAGTCACAGGGAGTGGGACTTCTTCATCAGCGTACTGGTCCAATTGTGTCAATCTTGCCCGTCAGCAAGCAGGTCGTCCCCAGAATCCAGAGCCCTCATCCCTAGATTCCTGTTACCAGAGCCTGTTAGCCAAGTTTGGCATGAAACTCCTCAGCGATATAAGCACCAACCCTCTCGACTTCTTCAATGGCCTGAAGCAAAATCAGCAACCAAGTGTCGTCCAATGGTTTATTCACCTGGGAGCCACGGACTATAGTGCAGTGCGGGAAAAACAAGAATTGATCTCAGTAGATAGCAGCTATGTCGATCAAGACAAAACCGATCCAAAGGTAGTTGTAGGCTACAACGCAGCCATTGATAAACCTCTCTTCGATCAGTTTGTCAAGCAGCAATTGCCAACCCTCAGTAGTCAGAGACTGGACCAGTGGTTTACAAAGATTATTCTTACTACCCCAGCAGCTATGAAGCAAACATGCAATATACGGCAGCCTCACTATAACCCTTTCCCAGCTGTTAATGCCACTGTGGATGCTACTCATGAAGGAAATGTTGCCTATCACGGTGGCCACGTTGTAGATGGCATAGCCAATCTTTATCTGGTCTTCTGGATCGATGATTCTTTCCAATCTGCAAGTCCTAAATATGTGAGTCTGGTAACGCAGTTCGCAAAAGATATAGGCCAGAGTCCTCTGTATGCCAATTTGATACAATATCCTGATGCTCTTGGTCGATGTCCTATTGGCGCTAGGTTAGTAGGCACTTTCGTAGATCATCAACCTTTTCCACCAGATCTGGTGGCCAAGCGGAAGGATCCAAAACTTGCATCAGACCAGAATCTCCAGCAAGCTATGGGAAAACTAACCGATCAAGCATGGAGGAAAGAGCTGGCGGATGTTGCAGCAAAACAGAGATGGAATACGCAGGACTATCACAATTTCTTCATCTTTTTGCCGACGATGAGTTGGGGTTGTGGGTATCACTCTCACCTTACAATCAATGGCATACCAGATGTTGGTCCTCCAGGTTCTCCATGGGCTTATATATCCTATCCATACACATTGCTGATATTACCACTGGTATCATCTCACACGAGCTATTAGAAGGTGTCCCTGATCCTCAACCTGGCTATAAGCTGGGCTGGGACGAGATAGCAGACAAATGTCCGTTGCCTCCTAGTACAATTGACTCACAAACCAAAGGCAATGTGACCTGGAATGGACATCACTATGCTCTTCAAGAAGAGTACAGCAACCTTCGCCATGGCTGCGTCCTCGAAGGTCCATAGAGATGAACTGCAAGCTTTTGCACCATGCCATCTATGTAGTATACCGAAACAGTATGCTTCACAGACGCCATGGCGCAAAACTTTAATGCCACTTAGAACAGTGATAACTGCTGTGGAGGCTCATCTTTTGGCTTGGCTGGTGCCGCTGCAAGAGATGAGCGTTCAGCTTCGGCAATGATGAGGGGGATTTTCTTAAAATCTTCGCGAATCACATCCTTCAGCTCTGCTCTGTGCAGACCAGCTGCTGGATGGTACATTGCGATACAAATATACCCGTCCCTTTTGCGGGCCCGGCCATGGATGGCACTGACCTTCTCATTACCAAAGAACTTGGCCATCGAATAGCGACCCAGGGTCACAATCACCTGAGGTTTGAGTGCGGCAATCTGGCGATCTAAATAATCATTGCAGGCAGCAATCTCTTCAGGCTCGGGATCACGGTTTTCGGGAGGCCGACACTTCACCACGTTGGTGATAAAGACATCTGAACGCTTGAGGTTGATACTGGCCAGCAGTTCATCAAGAAATTGCCCAGCAGGACCTACAAATGGACGTCCTTGTTTATCTTCGTGGAAACCGGGTCCTTCGCCAATAAACAGGATCTTGGCGTGAGGACTGCCTTCACCAGGTACTGCCTTGGTGCGACCTTTACAGAGCTTACACTTGGAGCAGGTCGAGACTTCTGCGGCTACCTCCCGCAGTATCTCCTCTGACGACATAGCATCTTTACCCCTTCTTTGAGAAATTGGATGAGGCGTGCTCAAAGATATAGGCGACCATGAGGTCGCCTATATCTGTCCGTTGTTAATATATGTTACCAGCGTCGATCGGATGGGCGAGGTCCAAAACCACCATCGCGGCGTGGGGCACCACTGTTGCGGCCAGGTCCAGGTCCCATAGGACGGCGCTGCCCAAAGCCACCGCGATCGTAGCCACCGCGATCACGCATCCCACTATCGCGGTCATAGCCACCACCACGTCCGCCAAAACCACCGCCACCGTAGTTGCGATCAGGGTAGCCGCCTCCACGGTTAGGTGGCGCACCATAGGGCGCAGGGCCACGTCCTGGACCACCACGACTGGGGCCACGATTTGCATGGCGATCATGTTCCAGTTCAGCCTGTGTAGGCATCTCACCACTCAAGGCCGCACGACGAGACAGATTAACACGGCCCTGCATGTCAACCTCAATGACCATGACTGTAATCTCATCGCCAAGGGAAACGACATCCTCTGGGCGCATGACCTGATAGTCAGCAAGCTGCGATGTGCGAACTAACCCCTCTTTGCCGGGCAGAATTTCGACGAAACATCCAAAATCGACTATACGACGAACCGTACCCGTGTAGATGTGGCCGACCTCAACATCCTCAGTCAGAGCCCGCACTGCATCTAATGCCAGTTGCATTGATTCGCCGGAGACCGCTGAAATGTTGACTAAACCATCGTCTTCAATGTCGAGCTTGGCCCCACTCTCCTCCTGGATCCTACGTATTACCTTGCCACCTGGTCCAATAACCGCACCAATCTTGTCGGGATTGATTTTGATTGTCTGGATACGTGGAGCGAATTCCGACAGTTCCTCACGCGGTGCGTCGATGGCATCAAGCATCTTCTCCATGATGTACATACGGCCTTCGCGTGCCTGCTCCAGGGCCTGTGCCATGATTTCGTATGTAATGCCCTTGACCTTGATATCCATTTGCAGTGCCGTCACGCCATCGGCCGTGCCAGCAACCTTGAAGTCCATATCGCCCAGTGCATCTTCGATACCCTGAATGTCCGTAAGCACGGCCCATTTGCCGACTCGTTCAGCCTCACCTGTGATCAGGCCCATGGCAACACCAGCCACCGGAGCATGAATGGGAACACCTGCATCCATCAGGGCCAGTGTGGTGCCGCAAACGGAACCCATCGAGGTCGAACCGTTGGATGAAAGTACATCAGAGACAGCGCGGATAGTGTAAGGGAACTCACTCTGTGAGGGAATTACTGCTGCCACTGCACGCTCTGCTAGAGCACCGTGCCCAATTTCGCGCCGACCCGGTCCGCGCAAGGGCTTGCTCTCACCAGTCGAGAAAGGCGGGAAATTGTAGTGGTGTATAAAGCGCTTGCTCTCACCCATCTCCAGACCATCTGGTATCTTCTCGTCGCCGGGGGAACCAAGCGTTATCACGCTCAGGACTTGTGTCTGTCCACGAGTAAAGAGTCCCGAACCATGGGTACGCGGTAGCAGACCTACCTCACAATTGATAGGACGGATAGTCTTGAGATCACGGCCATCGACACGGATCTTATTATCGAGGATCTGATTACGCACATAGGCCTTCAGCTCTTTTTCGTAGAATGTAATGATTTCCTTCAAGCGTTCGGGATACTCAGCTCCTAGGTTAGTGACCAACTCTTCCTGTACCAGGCTCAGAGCTGATGTGCGTGCAGTCTTATCGACATTGTTTAACGCAACCTCGAAACGGGGGCGTACGAAATCCGCCACCTTTGTCTGCAAATCCTCATCGACGGGGGCAGGAGTAAAGGGCCGCTTAGCGCGATTGACTGCCTGCACTAGCTTGTCCTGCATCTTGATGATATCTTGCAGGGCTTCATGGCCGAAACGGACAGCCCGCAGCATTAGCTCCTCAGGGAGTTCCTTAGCTCCGGCCTCAACCATCATCACTGCATCAGCAGTCCCCGCGATAGCCAGATCAAGTTGGCTCTGCTCCAATTGTGACTCCGTGGGATTGACCACAAACTGGTCGTCAACATAGCCAATGCGGACCGCACCCACAGGACCATGGAAGGGAATATCTGACACAGAGAGAGCTGCTGAAGCACCCACAATACTCAGGATGTCATAGTCATTTTCCTGGTCGACGGAAAGAACGGTGACGACAATTTGAACGTCGTTGCGATAGCCTTTGGGAAAGAGAGGACGAAGAGGACGATCAGCGAGACGGCAAGAAAGAATAGCATGTTCAGTTGCACGACCTTCACGTTTGAAAAAGCCACCAGGGATCTTACCAGCGGCGTACATACGCTCTTCTACATCAACAGTCAATGGAAAAAAATCAATGCCTTCACGAGGCTCATCGCTGCCAACAACAGTTGCCAGAATAATAGTATCGCCATAACGCACAAGCACTGCACCACTGGCCTGTTCAGCTACACGTCCGGTCTCAATGCTCATAATGCGACCGCCGATAACGGCTTCTTGACGGTGAATCATATTTCCTCCGATTATTGGCACCCCAGTTGAATGTCCTGGTCTGATATGATGGTCTGATATCTTTCGTTCCTGCAGTCCTCGTCGAGAGCCTTTCACGTTCCATCGCTTATCAACCGGGTGCAATTACACTTTTAAAGGTACTTATTAACTCCTTAAAGTACGTCCGCGGGTATTTCTCCTCCGCACTGCGGTACTGTTCGTAGAGTGCTAGTAGCAAACCTGAGAGTGGGAGCTTACCCTCTATCTAGCGTCTTCTCTCGTGCGTGTGTTCGTTTGTCTGGTCTCTCTTCAACAATATATTCTTGTCTGGAATGTGGAGAAAAATGGAGCGGCGGTCGGACCGCGTATTAGAAAACAGGAAACCGCGTTTGCGATATTGCATATTACGCCGACCGCATCCACACTAGCCCCATGATTATTGGCGCTTTACGCGCAGACCTAGCTTCGCGACCAATGCGCGATAGCGCTCAGGGCTCTTCTTACCCAGATACGCAAGTAAACGTCGCTGTCGTCCAACCAACATTTTCAAGCCACGGCGCGAATGGAGATCGTGCTTGTGCACTTTAAGGTGCTCGGTCATCTGATCAATGCGCGCCTTCAGGATCGAGATCTGTACCTCTGGCGAACCCGTATCCGTCCCGTGGACATGGGAGTTCGCAATAATTTCTTCTTTCTCTTCAACAGTTAACGCCACGCTTGTAAATCGCCTGCCTTTCTATTTTTATCTGAATACAAGAAAGTATTACATGTTCGAATTATAACATGGATAGCTCAGAGGCGCAATGAA
>WNFJ01574798.1_pt1 | contig 12715 bp, 14 predicted proteins | sample 5400461 | NCBI WGS metagenome assembly WNFJ01 (sample SAMN13153349, study PRJNA577476) | soil metagenome | isolation source: 115 cm saprolite on Douglas fir-dominated hillslope | place: USA:California | collected 2013-09-17 | reverse complement strand
AGATAATCGCCAGGCCTTCGGACCGCAGGTGTCGTACCACCTCAAAAAGCCGATCGGTCTCACGATCGGAAAGAGCCGCTGTTGGTTCATCCATCACCAGGACCCGGCTCTTGTAGAAAAGAGCGCGCGCAATCTCAACCTGCTGTTGTTCAGCGACCGCCAGACGGGCCGCGCGTTGATTCGGGCTAAACCTGGCTCCGAGTCGATCCAACACCCCTTGGGTCTTGCGATCCATCTCGGCGGTGTCTTTTATGAATCCGAGCCGGCTTAGCTCGGAGCCAAGGAATACATTTCCGCTCACCGTGAGATTCGGCGCAACCGTCAACTCCTGGTAAATGATCCCGATTCCCGCCAAACGCGCTTCGTGCGGGGTACGAAATTGGACCGGGTCACCATCCAGGAGAATCGCACCTGAGTCCGGCCGGTAGGCTCCCGCGAGGATCTTCATGAGCGTACTCTTCCCCGCGCCATTCTCGCCCATGAGGGCGTGCACTTCGCCGGGCCAAATCCGGAGATCGACGTTCTTGAGAGCGCGTACACCAGGGAAGCTCTTGCTTATCCCGCGTACTTCCAGAATCGGCCGATCATTACTTGGTCCAGCCTTTGTACTGGTCGACATTTTCTTTGGTGATCAAATCCACCGGAATGAGCGTTAGCTCCTGCTCCGGCTTCTTCCCATTCATGATGTCGTAGCCGATCTCGACCGCCTTGCCCGACATGGTGTAGGGATCCTGCGCGGCACTTGCTGCGATCAGGCTATTCGGATCCTTCAGGGAAGGCACCACGTCGGGTGCTCCATCCACGCCGACGATGAAGAAATCCTTGCGTTGGGCCTGTTTCGCCGCAAGATCGCAACCGATGGCCGTTGGATCGTTGATAGCAAAAACGGCGTCGATCTTCGGAAAAGCGGTCAAAAGATCCGTCATCACGCGAAGTCCACCGTCCCGACTGCCGCCCGCATTTTGATCTTGAGACAGGATTGATTTTAATGTCTGGATATTTTTTTATGACCTCCAGGAAACCGGCTACCCGATCGGTCACTGCTGAAACCGGTGGCCCATTGACAATCACGACCTGCCCTTTGCCCTTCAGCCGATCCGCGACATATTTACCATCAAGTTCACCAGCCTGCTTGTTATTCGAGGTGACGGTTGCATCGACGCCGCCTTCCGCAGCCACGTCAACTGCCACTACCGTGATTCCAGCCCCTTTCGCCCGCAACACTGCCGGAGCGATTCCTTTGCTGTCCGCTGCGTTCAAAAGGATTAAATTGACGCCAGAGGAAATAAAGTTGTCCATCTGGTTGGTCTGATTATTAACATCGTAATTGCTCGATTCAGCCGTAAATTTAACCGCCGGATTGGACTTTTTCGCCTGGGCTTCCGCTCCATGCGCGATCTGAACGAAGAACGGGTTACCAAGATCCCCGACGGTCACAGCAACCGCGCTAAGCTTTTTTTGGGCGAGTAACGGTACAGTCAAGCCGAGTGCCAGGAGCAACCCGGCTGTGGTCTTTATTCCAAATCGGAAAAAGGTCGTGATCTTCATGTTCAGGGGGTAATAGGATTAGTTCAAGAAAGGGACTAGTTAGTTCAAGGAAGCTCGAGTTACACGAAGGGCAGAATCGGGACAGTAGGTCGGTTGCGCAAGATTTCCGAAGACCGAGGAAGCGCCTCCATCGAACGGAGGCGCCGGCCCCCAGATGTTTGGCCTGAAATCATACGCGTTTGATCTATTCTTTACGAAGAGACCCGCGGCCGTCTATACCAAATCAGGAAAAGTTTTTAGCATTTCCGGAATATGTAACGTGGCAATTGCGGAATGCGGAATGCGAATTGCGGAGTTGGATAAGGCTTCGTCGGACAGCCGGCGTTATTCCTAGAGCGATTCGTTCCTCAGTGCCTCGGGACCACGAAGCGCCGGTCGCTTGCGGGGCCATTTAACTTACAGCTCAAACCCATTCGCGCGCATTTTCCATTCGCTTGGACTCGTTCCCGTGTACTTATGAAACGCGCGGGTTAGATCGTGTTGCCGCGAATAGCCAAGTTCATACGCGATCTCTTTGACCGAAAGGTTGCTGGTTCGCAATAGCTCCTTGGCCCGCTCCATCCGAAGGCGAATCAACATTCCCTGCGGAGAAATTCCGAAGAGTTTGCGAAAGCGGTGCCGGAGCGAATCGTGACAGGGATTCAGGCCGAAAATCATTGGCCCGGGAGAGGATGGTTGAAAGACCTGCCGATGAATTTTCTGCCACAGCTGTAAGCACTGCGGATCGATTTCGTCCGTGCCATCTCCGAGGTCGACTTCGAAGTTCGCCGACAACCAGCGCGTAATATCTACCAGTTGAAGGGTGAGCCAAGCGGATGCCGCGAATGCGCTAAGGCAACCAGTCGCGTCCTTTTCCAACGCTAATTTTTGGCAGAGGTAACAAAATCGGTGCCGCTGACCCACAGAAAGTTTGAGAACCCGCCTTTCGGGCGTCCGATCGAAGAGTTCGCGGAAATGAATCCTGACGCCGGAGTTGATGCGAAACTCAAGCAACCATAGGCGAGCCGTGGCGCCTCCTAGGTTCCAGACACCGTGCTCTTCACTTTCCTTAAAAAGGAAAAGAGTGTCGTCTTGCGGAACGAGCTTGCTCCCCGCATGCCCAATCGTTGGCGTCCCTTCTAGAACCAAACATAATTCGTCATGCCAATGCGCGTGCCAATCGATCACATCATCGGGGGCTACGGTTCGACACGACACCTCTAAAGGACTTATAGCTGCAGGTAAAGCTATCACAATTTGACGATATAATATATCTACTGTTTGAAAAAGAGCATATAACTAGCTCTATAAACAAGTATGTCAAGTCGAAATATCTGCTCGAATTCTGGATCAAATTTGGCCCTTTCGCCCTACAAACGGAAGATTTTAATGTATATTCAATGCCTGGTCTGTAATTTTCGATTGAAAGCCGAACCTAAACCTGATATACCATCTTGTCATGGTTCCACGAAAGCCGAAGTATCGGCAGGTTTTTGAGGCGATCGAGGAGGGCATTCTGTCCAAACGCTATCAACCCGGTCAAAAGCTTCCGAGTGAGGCTGTCTTGGTTGAAGAATTCGAAACCTCGCGGATTACGGTAGTGAGGGCGCTCCGCGAACTGCAGCAAAGGGGGATGGTGCAGCGCCGTGCCGGATCAGGAACTTATGTTACCGATGGTATCGCAACCAATGGCAGCCTGCTGTTTGGGTTGTTGATACCGAATCTGGGCGAGACCGAAATCTTCGGACCGATCTGCCAGGGAATGGCGGAATCTTGTCAGCTGCATAAGCACGCCCTGCTTTGGGGTGATACGACCCCTGCTCCTGAGGCAAAAGAAGCGCAAACCTTAGAACTGTGCCGGCAATACGTAGTGAAAAAGGTTGCCGGGGTGTTTTTTGCTCCCCTGGAATGGACCCCCCAAAATGACCGAATAAATCAAGCGGTTATATCATTGCTGGAACACGCTGGAATTCCGATCGTGCTGCTGGACCGCTGCTTTTTGCCATATCCAAAGCGAAGCCGTTACGACCTTGTTGCGATTGAACACCGCCGCGCGGGGTACTTGGCGACGGAGCATCTGCTCAAGCTCGGCTGCCAGCGTATCGCCTTTGTGGCTTACGCGCATTCGGCGTCAACTGTTGAAGCTAGAATCTCCGGTTATCGGGAGGCACTTTTCGTAGCCGGCGCACCGTTCGAGCCTTCTTTGGTTCAGCGTCTTGTCAGCGACCATACAGCGGAGCTTGGCCGGATCGTGGATAGATTGAAACCGGAAGCAATCGTCTGCGCGAATGATCGAACCGCGGGTCAGGTCATGCACAGTCTGATCGAGCTGAATTATCAGGTCCCGAGAGATGTACGAATCGTTGGCATCGATGATGTCCAATACGCCAACCTTTTGCCGGTTCCGCTAACGACTGTTCATCAGCCGTGCCGCGAAATTGGGGTGGCCGCGGTCTCGACGATGTTGGAGCGGATCGCATCGCCGGACATGCCCACGCGCGATATCCTGCTGGACTGCAGGCTGGTGGTTCGCTCATCCTGCGGGGCGCACGCTTCAGTGGGCGAATTTGCTTCCCCGAATCCGGGCGTTTTTCGCAATAATATTATCTCGTCCCCGTCATAAGGAATTGTTGAAGATTTTCCCGATGCGCTTCGGTCCATTCGTTCCAAGCCTCCTCCCAAGAGAGATCACGACCCTTTTCGGCTTCGATCCACTTGTATATTCGAATCTCCCGGTTGATGGCCTCTCGCAACTCTTCTCTAATTCGCTGCGCGAGAGTGTCGAATGGATTGGATAACATGGACCTCAGAGTCTTGTTTACGACGAAAGCTGCATCGTACAAAAAAGGCCGTAAACTGGATTGACCCATATCGGAATTTTTTATCGCATTATCGGAGCTATCCGATCACCTGGCGGCTCGACAGAAAATCTTGATCGCCGAGTGGCGGAACATCACCGAGACAAGTCCCAGTCAACCCGATTTCTTTTTTCCGGCCAGGCGGTCGGGCATCACGAGTGCAGTGCTCTTGTCAGCGATTCAGGCCAAGGCAGCAGCATCCCGCGATCGAATTGTCGTGCAAATTGATTGGCTTCGCTGCTATTAAAGCTCGGCCTAGAGAAGCCTGGCGGTGAAACTGATACAGCTGGCTTCAGCCAATACCGTTCGGAGGAAAGAGTAAAATGCAAAGGCCGAAAAATCCGCTTTTGGCGTTTTTGTTTTTCTTGGCGCTGATGCTGCCTTGGCTGATTTTTCTTTTTCGACCCGGCGGAACTGTTACCGGTCACACTTTGTTTTGGTTGGCATTGCTCTTTTGCTTGCTGCTGATGTGGGTGATGACCGCTACGCAACGACGGTTGGCGGCGACGGCAGCTCCCGACCTTGGTCCGCGGATGCTGAATGAGGCTGAGCAACCAGAAATCGTACGTGAAGTGATGGACGTTAAAATTGCCATCAAAGAAAATGGTGTGCGATTGTTTCGAGGCCCGCTGCGCGATTCCGCCTCGGCCTCCTTCGAAAAACTGAATCGAGCTCTCCTGGAAGGCTTTGTACCTTTAGTTCAGGAAGACGAACAGCTAGGCGCAAGAATCATTCTGATCCCGAAGCCGGCGGAAAAAGATGTTGCACGGAAGCCCGTCCGGCCGTGGTTGCATTGGCTTCTTTTTGGTCTCACGCTAATTACGACGACCTGGGCGGGAGCCAATCATCAGGGTGTCGATTTGGCTCAGGAGCCGGGACGATTCTTCGTCGGCTTACCTTATTCCATTGGATTACTTTTGATTCTCGGGGTGCATGAATTGGGACACTTTTTCATGGCGCGTCGACATGCCATCGAGGTCACGCCACCATACTTCATTCCAGTGCCATTCGGACTTGGGACGTTTGGCGCCTTTATTCAAATGCGATCGCCTCCTGCGAACAGAAAAGCCTTGTTTGATGTTGCAGTTGCCGGACCGCTCGCCGGGCTCGTGATTGCGGTTCCGGCGCTTCTTCTTGGGCTTCAGTTTTCAACGATTACTCCAGGCGATGGCATGCTATCGCATGGGTTTCTGCGCGGAGCCACGGTCGGCTCATCGATACTGTTTACGTTGCTGACGAAACTTTCGTTCGGAGACGCCGCTCAGTACGGAGCGCTTGTGCACCTGAGTCCGTTGGCATTCGCGGGTTGGTTAGGATTGTTTGTCACGGCACTGAACTTATTGCCGGTGGGCCAACTTGATGGCGGTCATATCACGCGCGCCATGTTTGGGAGTCGGGTCGGCCAGATGATCAGTAGCGTGGCGATGTGGTCTCTGTTGTTGCTGGCTTTGTTCGTCTGGCCAGGACTGATGCTGTGGGTTCTTATTATCTTTCTCATAGCCGGTCGGGGTTCGCCTCCGTTGAACGATGTAACACCTCTGGATACCGGCCGCACGGTTTTGGGTTATATCGCCATATTAGTTTTGATACTGATCCTCGCACCAATGCCTCACTCCTGGTGGGACGTCGCAAATGATGTTAGTCCCTACCTGTAGGTTCGCTTAGGGAGCCCTGTAGTAAAAACTTGCGCAACTGCGCTACAACATTCTGAACTCGGAATTCGCCCGCCACGTATGGCGAAGCCAAGGCGGCGGAAACCGAAGCGCCAGCGCAAGACAGTCTGCGTCTGGACTCCAACTTTCTTTGCACGGACTTGCCCGCACTGTCTCGCGGGCCACTAATATTAAATCGTTCCAGCTAGCCGGTCGGCTTCACACGTAGAGATCAATCGGTCCGGAGCTGTTTTCCATGAGGTCTTCCTTGGTGTCGGCGAGCATGATTTCGTAGGCGGCTCGCACTCCGGAGAGGAAGGCACCGTGCACCGTGGACGGGAAGTATTGGGAGGTCGCTTCGCCGGCGAAGAAGATCCGGTTTTCGACGGGCATGCCGATCTGGCGGCGCAAGCTTTGTTTGGAGCCGACAGGGACATAGGAATAGGAGCCGAGGCTGTAGGGATCCTGGTTCCAACGTGTGACCAGGTATCCGGTCGGCTCGGGGATCTCTTTCCCATACATTTTCCGCAGCGATACCATCAGGGCGCCCACGAGTTCGGAATCGCTGCGGAGTTCGTTTTTCTCGCCGGCCGTGCCTGCGCTGAAGGCCAGCAACACGGACCAACCGGCGATTTTGTGGAAATTGACGATTTCGGGCCAGTCACAATCCGAGCTTCCCATATAGCCGATCAACTCGTAGTCCTTGTCCCAGAAAACCGCGGCGAATTTGAGGAAGATTTTGTTGAAAACGCCCATGCGGGCTTCGCGGATGGCCTCGCGTTTGCTAGCGGGCAGGCTCGGGTTAAAGGCGATCCTCCCGGCCTGCAGGACGCCAAGGGGCACGGTGACGAGTACGTGATGAGCATGGTAGCTGCCTTGGTTAGTCAGGACGTCAACGAGCGCGCCCGAGTAATCGATTTGCTTCACTTCGTGCCCAAGGAGAATTCGGGAGTCCGAGGCCAGCTTGTCAGTGAGCTGGCTGTAGCCTTGCGGAAAAACCCGATCGTGTCCGGCAAAGTTGAGAGCCTTGTCGTGTTCGAGTAGGGACACCTCGGATCGTGGACCGGCCCATTCGTGCTCGAGATAGGTGCGAGCGATGAAGTTTAGCCATCGGCGCTGCCCGGGATTGAAGTTCTGGGTGACGGCAAATTCCTCCTCCACGGCGAGGAGGGACATCTCCCGGCCTTCCGTCTGCTTGAGGACAATGAAGTCGAGATAGTCGGCCATCATTTCGGAGATCTCGACGGTTTCCTGTCTGCTGAGGCGGCGGCCGTCCTCGTCATAGAGGGCGACAGACCGGTAACGGGCGGGGGAAACGCTGGAGATATCCGTGCGGAGAATTTCAATCCCGTGCCGTTTCGCCAGCCGCGAGATGGGGTTGTCCTCGAAGCCGTGAATCCAGGAGGCTCCCAAGTCGGCCGGCACACCCAAATCGCGCGAAGTCCATATGCGGCCGCCGATCCGGTTGCGAGCCTCGAGCACTAGGACATCGTATCCGTCGATGCTGAGATCCCGCGCGGCAGCCAACCCGGCGATTCCTGCCCCAATGACAATGACTTCGACTTTCTGTCGTGTTGCGCTCATGGAGAAGGATTTTCCGCACTCCATGACAGCCTGATCCGCCGGTGATTGTCGATTGTTTTCATCTTCGCCGATGGATAAGGGAGTACCACCGCGGATGAGTCCTTGGGATAAGAGTACGCGGATAGCGCGCCCTCCGCTCGGTTCCGGCCGAAAGGACGAGGCGCATTCGCACCACCAGGAAATCAATGTAACGCTGCACGAAAAACGGATGGTCCCGTCATGCTTGGGTCACAACCAGAGTCTCCAAACCCTCTGGCGCGGTGATTCTGAAACTGTCGGCTAACGCTTCAAACCGAACGACCAAGCGATCTGTGGCAAAAGGGCTTCCGAGCGCTGGACTAGTAGCCAGTCAGGCCAACTCGTCTGCCGTGGATGTCAACCGAGAAGCTGGAATCGATATCTCGGGTCAAGATTACAAGGCTCTCTCCGATTTTAGACCCCGAAAACTTAGAGAACTCGGCCCGGAATCCAAAGGAGCATCGGGCGCTCCTCCAAGATGCCCCTCGAAACCTTTTTCGTACCGTTTACTGGGGAACTCTAAGGAACTGCAGCCATCTTCGCATCATATTGACCTCCACCTGTACCGGAGCAGAGCGACTCCTGGACGACGGCGTCTGCGCGGTATCAACGAGTCTTTCTGAACCGCTGGCTGTTGTGCGACCGGACGGGTTTTGCAGCACATAATCGAATGCGAGCCGGGCTGGTCGAACCGCTCTCACCAATTGGGGTCCGGATGTGCGACGGCTGGCTAGATCGATATTGGTGTATCGCAGATTAAGCGTATGACCGGGAAATCGCCTGGCCATCACAGGTAAGAGCGCGCTGGTTAGGTCTCGAGTAAAGACCGTTGATGAATGTTGGAAGTCTCGATTATTGACGCGAAAGTCGGTAAATCTTCCTGGATCAACAAAATCAACTTTCACCACTGCGGGCGCGGAAGGGGCGGCGGCGGAGACAACCCGATCGGCTGCGGTAGTGCAGCCGAAGTTACTAATGATAACTCCGAGCGCGCAGATTGCGTAAAATGTTAGTTTCATAACCGTCGACTATCTTTGCCGGATAATTTAGATCGCTTTTTTCCGTGCCTGTTTGCCAGCCAGCAACTCCAGCCCATCGCGATCAGACTAACACGCAGTCTCTTCTGCGACAGGCGCCGGAGATGTGGTAGTTCACGGAGGGATGGCCTGCAGATCAGGGGGAATAGTACAAAGTGCCCCCAGCTAAGCAATGAATTAGTGATCACTGAGCCGGCCCTTTCGCTACGATGGAAAATCGTCCGCAGAATTGAGGTTTTGGACATTGATAACTGGAAGGTGGAGGAAACCAGCGGACGAGGAAGCTGCCCCCAAGCAACTTCCAGCACATGGCGCAGGAATAATCGTGGAGACGGCCCGGTGGCTCAGGACATAACGCAACGTCATCTAGCGGTCGGAAACGGTACAAGACGTAAGCGCGGGAGCTGTAATCGGTTCTTTGTTGCGGGGACTCTCACAGCGGTGAAAGTGGTTCGCAGAAAAATTGATACCTGTGAAAAAATTAACTGCAAGCGTCGTCGGATGCGGCAGAGGCGGACGATTGAGTCTCCAGGCTCTTGCCGAGTCCGAGTTTTATACGCCACTCGCGGTCGCCGATCTTCGACCTGAAGTCGGCGACGAGCTTCGAAAGAAATTTCCAGATCTTCGGATTTTCGCGGATTTTCGCGAAATGTTTGCAACGTGTCCGACCGACGTGGTTTGCGTTAGCACCTATCCTCCTACTCATGAAGAGATCGCTGCGGAAGCGTTGAAGCGTCCGCTCGAGGCCATTCTAGTTGAAAAGCCGATCGCCGATACGGTTGCATCCGGTCGCCGAATTCTGGATTTGGTCAGACAGAGTTGGATCCCGTTGGCGGTACCGCATGGTCTCATGGTAAAGCGGTGCCCGCTTGAAATTATCGAGCGCGTCGGAAACGGTGAAATCGGTGAGCTAAAATTGGTCGAGATCCAGTCTCCGAACTTTGATATCATGAGTGCGGGCATCCATTGGCTTCAATTCTCGATCAGCTTGAACGCGAACCATCCAGTGGGGTCTGTCCTGGCGGCCGACGGTATGAAGGTCGAGACCGTGGCTGTCACTTCCGTGCAGATGGTTAATGGCGTTCGGATCGTTATGTACACAGGGGATAGCGTCCGTTCGAACGGGAGTCGACCAAGCGACGTCACGTTTCGAATTCTCGGTACCGTCGGCCAGATCGAATTCTGGGGCTGGCTGCCGGACTATTATCTAGTCAGTCCGGCTTTTCCCCACGGAAAGTTGTTTGAGCCCGAGGAACAACCCGTCTCGCTTCATCGGCGTCATCTTGATAATCTAATTCCGATGTTGCAATCAAAGGAACCGGATTATTCCTTGCCGGAAAGCTCGTTAAAAGCCCTTGAAATCTGCGAGGCAGCCTATCTTTCCGCCAAGCATGGTGTTGAAGTTCGTTTTCCTTTTGATGAGTTCGCGTTGCCTGAGCCGAACGACTGGCAGCCGGGCACGCCTTATTTACGGGAGCCAAATGTGCCAGATGGCGGGTATCTCTGATGAATAGCCCGATCACATTTGGCATCGTCGGCGGAGCGTGGCGCGCCGAGTTCTTTTTTCGAATCGCCCAGGCTCTGCCGGACCGTTTTCGAATTTCGGGATGTGCCGCACGCACGGAGGCGACGCCCTCACGGATCCAGACCGATTGGGGAATCGCAACGTTCAGTACCATAGACGGCCTGGTAAGATCAAAGCCCGATTTTGTTGTTACGTCGGTGCCTTGGGCCGCATCGGCTCCGGTCATTCTCGAACTTGCGTCGCATGATGTCGCCGTTCTGGCCGAGACCCCGCCCGCTGAGGACCTCGACGCCTTGACGAAATTGTGGAAGGAATTGCCAGGGAATGCACGCATCCAGGTGGCCGAGCAATATCAGTTCCAACCCTGTCATGCGGCCAGGCTGGCGCTGACCAGATCAGGATTACTCGGAGAAATTTCTGAGACCCAGATTTCGGTTGCGCATGGGTACCACGGCGTATCGCTGATTCGTAAGTTTCTGAACATTGGCTTTGAGAGCGCCTCCATCCGCGCATTGGAATTCAAATCTCCGATTGTTGCAGGTTCGACGCGCGCGGGACCGCCTCAGGAAGAACGAAAAATTCTGACAACACAAACCATCGCAAGCCTTGAATTCGAAGGCAAGCTCGCGGTCTTCGATTTTGTCGAAGATCTGTACTTCTCGTGGATCCGATCGCACCGTGTCCTGGTTCGCGGTGACCGCGGAGAGATTAACAATCTGGATGTCCGATATTTGATCGACTTCGCGACACCGATAGAGATGCAACTGAAGAGAATTGATGCCGGCCAAACCGGCAACCTGGAAGGTTATCATCACAAGGGTTACATCGCCGGCGGGGCATGGTGGTATCGGAATTCGTTTGCACCGGCGCGATTGTCTGATGACGAAATTGCAATCGCGACCTGTCTCGAGTCGATGGCTCGCTATCTGGAGACGGGAAACTCTTTTTATGGCCTGGCCGAAGCCTCACAAGATCATTACCTGGGTATTCTAGTTGACCGAGCGGCCAAGACCGGCAATCCCTTCGAAAGTACTAACCAGATTTGGCACGGGTAAAGACAAGCCACCGTTGGGTAGATTCGGAATAGCCCGGGCCCAACATCGTCCGCCAGGCAAGATCGTGATGCCGTTTCGAAATCAGAAATGAATGCAATCCGCTCGGAATACCTGCCTGATCCGTTGACTGCCAATTGCTGGCCCTCATCCCTTCTCGATCATCGCATAGGCATTGTGGTTATGGATCGACTCGTAGTTCTCGGCTTCGACCCTGTACCAGACAATTCGTAGGTCAGCATTCGCTTTGACCGCGATGTTACGCACCAAATCTTCCACGAAAACCGGATGGTCATAGGCTCGTTCGGTGACCGCTTTTTCGTCCGGACGCTTCAATAAGCTGAACAACTCCGCACTGGCCGACGTCTCGACCATGCGCACCAAGTCCTCGATCCAAATTGGGCTACTGAACCGTACCGCAAGCGTCACCAGACTTCTTTGATTGTGCGCACCCTTCCTGCTGATCGCCTTAGAGCACGGGCAGAGCGTGGTGACCGGAACCATAACCGTCACTTCAAATTCGGAATTGTTCTGATACGCGGCGGCGCTAAACCGAACGTTATATTCGAGCAATCCCGATGCGCCCGTAACCGGTGCTTTCTTCTCGATGAAGTACGGGAATTCGAATTCGACGTGAGCCGCTTCCGCGTCCAATCGCGCCTGCAATTCCCGTAAGATCACCCTGATATTGTCGACATGAATGACGCTTCCGTGATGATTGAGCACTTCGATAAAGCGACTCATATGAGTTCCTTTGAAGTGATGCGGTAGATCGACGGTCAAACTCACGGTTGCCACCGTGTGCTGGGAGGTGTGCGCTTTGTCGCGAACCAGGATCGGAAAACGCAGGTTCTTCACCCCAACGCGGTCGATAGCGACTTCCCGGTGATCGGGTAGATTCTGGGTATCGATCAAAGTGGTTTGCTGTTCCATAGATTTCGTGTTGTCATGAAGACGCGGGACGAAAAGACGCGGGACGAAATTTTTCCCCTTCATTAAACCTTTACAGACTGTGCAGGAATATCATCAATTGCTCCGTCTTGTCTTAGAAAAAGGGCGTTCCAAGGATGACCGAACCGGGACTGGGACTATATCATATTTTGGCGCGCAAGTGCGGTTCGATTTGCGTAAAGGGTTCCCGCTGATTACCACGAAACGGGTTCATTTTAAATCGATCGTTTACGAGCTACTCTGGTTCTTACGTGGAGACACCAACATCCGATTCCTTACCGACAATGACGTGACCATCTGGAACGAGTGGGCGGACGAACAGGGGGATCTGGGACGCGTCTATGGCGCTCAATGGCGAGACTGGCGGACTGTCGACGGGAAATCGGTCGACCAAATTACTCAGGTCGTGGACATGATTCGAACCAATCCGGACAGCCGCCGACTGATCGTTTCGGCCTGGAATCCGGGCGAACTGGGCGAGATGGCGTTGCCACCTTGCCATGCGCTCTTT
>WNFJ01409745.1_pt1 | contig 12715 bp, 14 predicted proteins | sample 5400461 | NCBI WGS metagenome assembly WNFJ01 (sample SAMN13153349, study PRJNA577476) | soil metagenome | isolation source: 115 cm saprolite on Douglas fir-dominated hillslope | place: USA:California | collected 2013-09-17 | reverse complement strand
GGCTGCGTGCCAGTCCACCAAAAGATGGGAACCCAAATGCCGGGGTTTAGCGGCGACGCCTGATGATACCGAGCCCGATCAGAGCCGTACCGAGAAGCGCCAGGCTAGCTGGTTCGGGGACGGAAGGTGGCGGAGGTGGTGGGGTATCCACCAAGCCAGCATTGGTGAATGGTGTCTGCCCTACGTCACCCGTTGTGGCACAACCGGTATTGCTTCCGGTTCCGGCCCGACAGTCGTACGCGATGATGTACGAGCCGTTAGCAGCGCCGCTTTCGCCGATAGTAATCGGGCTCCCAGACGTCAGGCTGGTATTGAGGGCAAACGCGTACAGAGTAAAGCTAGTAGGGGCTGCGAAACCGTTCGCCACATCGCCCCCCGACCAGTTGACGAAACTCTCGGAACCATCGCTCGGAACTAGACCAAGCTGATCCAATGCCGTCCCTGTCGATGACGAGGTGAACGAGGCCGTGTCCTTGGTCAAACCATAGGTGCCCAGCGGTGCAACGCTAACGCCGGGGCCAAAGGTGATCGAGGGGGTACCGTTACCATCGTAAACGCCAACGATAATCAGCAGGGGATTCTGTAGAGTAAAGTTGCCCGCCACCCCCACGTTAAATGCCCCCGCGTTGGTGATGAGATTTGGGTCACCGCCAGCAGGACTACTACCCGATTGCTGGATGAAAATCTGGGGGTCAATTACAGTCGCGCTCGCGGGAGCGGCGGCAAGCGCTAGCGCGCCGAGCGAAGCGGCACCGGCAAGCATTGAAAGAGATTGGATTCTCGGCATGTTAGTAAATTTCCTTACATCAGCGTTGATTGGACCAGACGTGGAACATCCCTTGCAGGTATTATGCCAATCCATAGGTGTCCTAGAGATTAATGATTAAACTAGAAGTGGGTTGTCGCCAGAACTCCCGAACTGTAAGGGATTCCGGCACTCCCAACGCCGTCCTTGTGCCCCAGCGGCGGCACGATTATCAACTGAATCAACTGCTTAGGCGAAATGGTGTGCCAGCGAGCCTAGTGCGAAGGTGTAAGAAATTCTGACGCTCGAATTGCTCCCATTGGGGCACTATCCGATTAGACCGGCAAGCACCACGACATCGCTGCCAGCGTCGTCGAAGTAAGCTCGCACCTCATGGGCTTAAAACGCCTTTCAGTTGTTAGGCTTTAGTAGCCCTCATAAGGTCAGCACCATGCGGCCCGGAAACAATGGCTCCTCGTCCATACCAGCCTGTTCGAGATGATCGACTCCCCTAGCTTCGTCGACCGCTCGGGCCGCTGACCAGGAGTCCACGGGCCACTTCATCAAAAATCTTGTCACCGACGCAGAGACCATAACAGCATGGTCAGACCAAATCATGTCGCCCGGCTGAAACTGTAGGCGGACTGCAAGGCAAATCGGCATGGTCTTTCGGCCTTACCGGTTCGGTAAACCGTTCGCCCCAGCCCCAGCATCGATCCGAATACCGATCTCTGGCCGTGATGCGCAACGCCCATACGGCTTGATCCGGCCCCATGACGTTTGCTCGCAGCCACGACACCTCTGCCGCCCTATCGGCGTCCGCCGCGTCGCGATACCAGCATTCGGACGCCCAAACTCTCCTGGGCTCCAGGTGTAACCGCGGGCCTTGAGAGCATCCTTCTTCTCAATGGCGGCGTCCCTCGCCCATAACCGCCACGTCGGCAATCTCGCCCGTTCCAAAAGAGCCTGCAATGCCAACCGTCCCGTACCGGGAAGCGGTTGCGCCAGCGCATGAAGGGTGGCCCGGCAATCGCTAGCAGCCCGGTGTCCATCGTGGAAGAACCCCAGCGAGTAGGCCACGAATTCGAGCGCCGATGAGCGGATGCCCTCCGCCTTCCAATCAATATCAGCGCGGCTACATGCCCAATGTTTCGTCGCGAAGACGGGGAGCCGTTTCTCCAGGAAGCGGCGATCGAAATCCGCGCTGTGGGCGATGACGAGCACTACCAGCCGCAGCAGATCGTCGACGGCGCGATTGTCGATGCAGTGACCGGCGACCATCTCATCGGTAATGCCGGTAATGTTCGTGATCTCGGATGGGATTGAAAAGCCGGGAGCCTCAAACCATTCCCAGGAACCGAGAACTTTGTATATCCGCCCGTTCTGCCGGTCATATTCGAAGAGGCAGATACCGAGTTCGATGATCTTGTCGCGATCGGGGTTGGTGCCGGTTGTTTCGACATCCACGACGGCGGCGACGAGCTTTGGACTGTCATCGGGCGGGTGGTACTCGGCCTGTGGCTCCAGCCGACTGGTGACCCGATAATCGCCGCTCTCGACGAGCGAGCGGGCCATCTGTTCCAGCGAATACCCCACCTCGCGGATGTCCCAAACCGCTTGCCTCAGCGTTCGAGTCGTCAAGGCGCTGAACTTCGATAGGAGTTCAGGATCGCCGCCCTCGCCGCATTGATGTTGGCCATCAACGCAGCACTGTGAGGGTTGCGATCGGGATGGTACCGCTTCGCGAGGGCAAAATAGCTGATCCTGAAGTCATGCTGATTCATGGTCTCGACATTAACGCCTAGTCGGCGGAACAGGGCGAAAGCCTCGGCGAGCGTCGACATGCGACGTTCATTAGCACAATCTTGGATTGTCGTCTATAGGCAGACACAACTGAGAGAGCCTCTACGTACTAAGGCTAGGCAATGGCCCGAAGCTGCCCTTGCGCGAATAATGAACTCAGCTACGCGGCATCCTTTCCCAATTGACTGACACGACGGCCCGGCCTCGAACACCACACCCCCGACACCGGACCCGATCCTTAGGTCGAGCACCCGCTGGCGCGGCTCCAGCCCAAGTCGGGCCAGGAATGCGGGTATCAGGAACGCAGTGTGTCCGCAGGCAACGCAATCGATCTTCACAAAATCCGATCCTCGACGCTTCAGTAGTGCCGAAACGGAATTATTCCGATGCAGACTCACCGAAAGCTCGGTTTCGACAGGTTAAAGGACGTTAGCGTCCTTGCACGCCACGGTGCTTTTCGGCATCGGACCGGCTCCCGCTGATGCCCGGCCCGTCGCGCCTCTGGCCGCGACCGTTCGCGGGGCTCATAGGGCTTCGGTAGCCAGGAACGATGGGCCGCAGATAAATGGCCTCATCTCGCCCGCCCCTGCTCGAACTTATGGCGCACCACCGCCTCCGATACCGTTAGAAAGTTGTCGGCTGCCTCGCCGTCCGAGCGTTTTCCGCAAAGCTATCACAATCTTGGACCAGCCACCGCGCAGTCTTGAAAACCGTCCGAGCCTGTCGCAGCGATATCGCACCGTTGCGGACCTCGCTCGCGATGGCTGTCGTCAGTGCGAGCGCGGCGCGCGCCAATCCACCATGTTCGTCGGTTTCGTCGATCATTGGCATATCTCAAAAATGTGGCGACGCCGCATCCGTATGGCTTGATGAGGAGGCGATATACCGGGGAGCGACAGTTAGTTACCTTAATCCAGTAACCTTAACGTTTAGTCTTAACAACCTTTCGCACACTATTAACTATTATTTGCCTTTCATTTGGTATAATTTTTTGACATTAAGACTGCGACAGGTCAGGCATTGCCAAGCCCGTCATAATTCCAACTCTGAAAAGGATCTTCTTCCCATGCGTAACCTTCTTTCTCGCTTTGCTAAGAACGATGAGGGCGCGGCCCTGGTCGAGTACGGCATGCTCGTCGGCCTGATCGCCGTCCTGTGCGTCGGTGCCGTTACAATTCTCGGCGATACCATCAGGGGCTACTTCCTCGCGATCAACGCCGCGCTGTAAGCCGCACCGGCTGACGGAAGCGGGGGCTCTAACCCCCGCTTCTCGTGTCTCATATTTCTTGGTTAATTTGGAGGACGACTTGGAATCGGTAATTTTGCTTTCGGGCATTGCTCTCTTTGTCGCTGCTGGATATGGCGACGTTAAGACCCTTCGAATTCCAAACTCGCTGGTTATCGCGGTTGCTGCACTCGGCCTGTTGCGCCTGATCTTGATCGGCGACCTGAGTGTTGCACTCTCTACGCTGGGTGCCAGTGCCATCATCTTCATTACGACATTCCTGCTGTTCTGGCGGGGATTTGTCGGCGGCGGCGATGCCAAGCTGATGACAGCGGCGGCATTGCTGGTCGGCTACCATGGTCTGTTCAATTTCCTGGTCTTGATGAGTCTCTGCGGTGCCTTGGTGTCGCTCGCGGTACTCTACATGGGCTGGTCATCGGTCGTGGTGACATCTGATGAACAACCACTACCAAAGGCGCGACTGGCCGTGCCTTATGGTGCTGGGATTGCCGGTGGTGCCATCGTAACACTGCTCTTTCAATCCTCTCTCTTAGGGTGATTATCATGCGCGCAAAAACACTTTTGACGGTCTTGTTTGTTATCTCGCTTGCCATCGGGGCCATTGCCTTCGTGCAGATGATGCCGAAAGGCGTCGCGAATGTGCCAAAAGAACAGATCCTCGCCGCCACTGTGGCACTTCCCTCGGGTACGTTATTGCGGGCGCAGGATGTGACTTGGCAGCCTGTTTCCGAGACACAACCGGACCAGATCGTGTATCCTTCGGCTACTGCAATAGAAGCCAAACCCGATCTCCCTGACGAGCGGCGAGCCAGTGTCTACGGTGCGGTATTGCGTCATGCACTCACCCCAGGCGAACCGATCCGTACGGGCTCCTTCGTCAAACCCGGCGACCGCGATTTCCTCCAAGTCGTGCTGACATCGGGAGCGCGAGCAATTGCCATTCCTGTGTCTACAGGTGGGGCCAGCACCGGCCTGTTGCAACCCGGCGATCGTGTTGACGTGATCCTGACCCAGAATTTCAAGAATGACAACGCGCAGGATTTGAAAAACACGCCATTGACCCGTCGATCGGTCAGTGAAACGGTTGTCAATAACCTTCGTGTGTTGGCCATCGATGCGCTCGACACCAAACCCACCAACGTCGCTGCTAATCCTGCCAATGGTAATTTTGGCCGCACCGTTACGCTGGAAGTCACTCCTGATCAGGTCGAGCAGATCAATGTGGCGGCTGAACTCGGTAAACTGTCGGTGGCCTTGCGCAGTGTCACCGGCCCTCAAAGCGGATCAACTACACTCGCCTCTGCCGCTCCATTCGACAATACCGACAAAGTGGAACAGGTCCAGCCGAAATGGGCGGGTGATGTGTCGCCAGCGCTGTATGGTGCCGCCGAGCCTAAGCCAGTTGCTCTCACACCACCGACGATTCAGGTGTTTCATGGAGCAGGCAAAGAAGGTGGTGGTGGTGGTGGCCAACCAGGGCAAAACGTGAGGTCAGAAACCGTCAAGACAGAAAACTGACAGATATCGAAACCCTTTAACACGAGAGAGTAATTCGAAATGGACCACATTGAAGATTTCAAACTTCTCGCTGCCCCAACAACAATCGAGGCAGCACCTAAAATGGCCGCTGGCCGGTTGCCGCTGATTGCATTCGTCGATGCGGAAACCGAGCGGGTGATGCAAGAAGCCTCGGTGCTTCTCGGTCGCAGTCAGATCATACGCGGCGGTATTACCAAGGCAATCGAATACCTCAGCGAGCAGCGGTCGCCCCATTTATTGATTGTGGATATCAGTGGCATCGATTTGCCGCTGTCCCAAATTTATGCCCTCGCCGATGTCTGCGAGCCCGGCACCAATGTGGTCGCGATTGGTGATCACAACGATGTTGGCCTCTATCGTGATTTGCAAGAGGCCGGGGTCAGCCACTATATCGTCAAGCCGCTGACCCGCGAACTCTTGACCAAGGCATTGACGCCGAAGGCTAATTCCGGTGAAGTCACCAGATCTGCGTTAAAACTCGGGAAAATGGTGGCGTTTGTTGGTGCCCGCGGCGGCGTCGGCACGACCACATTGGCCTGCAATCTCGCGTGGCATCTGGCCAACCGCCAGTCTCGACGGGTCGCCCTGGTCGATCTCGATCTCCAGAACGGCGACTGCGGACTATTATTCAATATCACTATGGCCGCTGGTCTCCGCGACGCGTTGGCGAACCCGCTGCGTCTTGACCATCTGCTGCTCGATCGCATCATGACCCAAATCGGTGAGCGGCTGTTTGTGCTGGGTTCGGAAGAGCCTCTGCATGAGAATGTGCAAATCACCGCTACTGCGATCGACACGCTGTTCTCGGTTCTGCGATCCCAATTTCATTACGTTATAGTCGATGTGCCCCGCATACCAGCACCGGCTTTTCGTCGGGCACTGGAAATTGCTGATCGGCGGATCATCGTGGTTGACCAGACCATGCGGGCTATGCGCGATGCAACGCGATTGGCAAAAATGTTCGGTGATAGTGAGATACCGGGTGCTGAGCACTCGGCTGAGCACCGAAATATTTTCATTGTCAACCGTGTTGGTGAGCACCACGCGCTGAGCCTAAAGGACGTGCATAAGGTCTTACAGGTTCAGCCGACAAGCATGGTCCCGTTTCTGCCGAGTTTGGTCACGCCAGCGGCCCATCATGGTCTGATGGCGGCAGACAAACGCGGTAAATTCGCCGATGCGGTTGCCACACTGGCTTTGGAACTTTCCGGACGTAAGCGACGACAGAAATGGTGGCGGAGGGCCGCGAAATGAACACCACTACTCCTGGATTTGGACGCCGAGTCGTTCCATCCGACTCAAGAGACCTGACATTGGTTTCGGCAGCCCCAGAGGGGTTATTGCGCGCCGATTTGTCCGCACGCGGTGATCTCAAAGAGCGGGTTCGCTCGATTTTGATGACGCGCATAGATCCTTCGGTTGCGGGGCGTATGCCACGTCGGACATTACAGGCGCAAGTGATGCTCCTGGTCAGTGCTATTGCGACCGAGGAAAAAATACAGCTTAACGAAGTCGAGGAAAGCCAACTCGCCGTCGAGTTGACCGATGATATGGTTGGGCTCGGTCCCCTCGAACCGCTGCTCCAGGATGACGAGGTTACCGACATTCTAGTGAACGGACCCAACGATATCTATGTCGAGCGACACGGTAAGCTCGAAAGAACGCCTGTGCGATTTCGCGATGCCCAACATGTCGTTCATGTCGGGCAGCGGATCGCCACAGCAGTAGGCCGTCGCATTGACGAATCCAGTCCATTGGTCGATGCGCGTCTCGCTGATGGGAGTCGCGTCAATATCGTATTCCCACCGCTGGTTTTGAACGGCGGGACCATCTCGATCCGTAAATTTCCCAAACACAATCTTACGCTCGAAACGATGGTCCGCCAGAAAAACCTTTCGGCGGAAATGGCGCGGTTTCTCGACATTGCGGCACAATGTCGGATCAATATCCTGATCTCGGGCGGCACCGGCTCTGGTAAGACGACCTTAATGAACGCAGTGTCCCGTCACATCGACAGCACCGAACGCATTATCACAATCGAGGATGCGGTCGAATTGCGACTGCAACAGCCGCACATCGTGCAGATGGAATCGCGCCCGCCCAACGTCGAAGGCACTGGCGCAATCAACCAACGCGAACTCGTCCGCAATGCGCTGCGGATGCGGCCCGATCGCATAATCGTCGGCGAGGTCCGGGGCAGTGAAGCCTTCGATATGTTGCAGGCGATGAACACCGGCCATGACGGCTCGATGTCAACAATCCACGCCAACACGCCACGTGATGCGCTTTTCCGGCTCGAAAACATGGTGCTGATGGCGGCTGCCAACCTGCCCTTGCGAGCGCTGCGGGCGCAGATCGCCAGTGCGATTAATCTGGTCGTGCAGATCGAGCGTATGCGTGATGGCATCCGCCGTGTCGAGCGTATCGTTGAAATCAGCGGCATGGAAGGTGAAATCGTCAGCACCCGTGACATCTTCACGTTCACCTATAATGGCGAGGGTCGCGACGGGTTTCTCGAAGGCACCTTTGAGTCGAGTCGGTTGCGACCGGATCTCGCTGCCAAAGCGGCCCAATATGGACTGGAGCGCCAGTTGCTCGAGTCGGTTGGTATTACTGGTTTACACAGTGTGAGCTAACATGACAAATCAGATTGTTCTCCTTATATTTGCAATATCGGCAGGTCTTGGCCTAACGGTATTGTGGATGCGGCGGTCAGACCGCCGCCGACAATTTGTCCAGCAGCGTTTGCACGCGATAACGGTGGGGAAGGATGAGACCGAACCTGCCCTGCGGTTGTCACGAGTACAGCGGGCTCCTGCTGCGGTCTTTCAGTTGCCTCGCAAGCTCAGTGCACGGCTCGATACCGCCTTTGAAGCGACCGGCAATCGGATTGGACTGCTGCATCTCATAATCGCGGGATTAATCGCAGCGATTATTGTTATTGCTTTTACCAGTCGCATATTGGGGCTTCCTCTGATATACGCGACATTGCTCGGCAGTTTGGGAGCGGTAGCAGCACCAGTTCTACTGTTACATAGGGCACAGGTCCGATACCAGAACCGTTTCCTTGATGTATTCCCCGATGCGCTTGATCTGGTTAGGCGAGGTATCAAGGCTGGATTACCAGTCAATGAGGCATTGGCAGTAGCCGGGCGCGAGATCAGCGATCCGGTGGGTAGTGAACTCCACCGTGCACTCGATCAGGTGCAAATCGGCGTTCAGGTAATCGACGCATTGCAGCAAGTGTCTGATCGCATCCGTGTTGCTGATTTCCGGTTCCTGATTGTCGCATTAGCATTGCAATCCAAAACCGGTGGCAGTCTCGCTGAGACTTTGGCCAATCTCAGTGCCGTGATTCGTGCCCGCAAGGCGCTTCGTCTTAAGGCACGAGCACTATCGGCGGAAGCAAGAGCGTCGTCAATGGTATTGGCAGCTTTACCGTTTGTGGTCGGCGGGGCGATGTACCTAATGAACCGAGATTTGGTATCGGTGCTGTTCGTTGACACCCGTGGGCGGCTCATGGTCGGTGTTGCGTTCCTTATGCTAGTGATTGGTTTGACAACAATGTCTGTACTTGTAAAGAGAGCAGTGCGATGAACCCGGATTTGACTGGAACCCTCGTAAACTTTAGTAAGACCGCTGAAATCTGGTTATTGGCAGCGGTGCTGGCGGCTGTATTGTCGGGATATCGTCTATGGCGGATCGCCCGACGCGAACAAGTGCAGCAGGGTCGGTTGGAAGCGTTTCGCGGCCCGATTGCCGCGAGTACACAACTGCCCTGGTATCGTCTGCTCGGTATTCGGATTGCTACAAGTCCGTTTGTCGGCACGATTGAGCAGCAACGCCTACACAAGCTACTGAGAGCAGCCGGTTATAATGGTCGCGGCAGTCTCGCCAATTTTCTCGCCATAAAGGTATGCGGTGCAGTGGTTTTTGCTGCGGTGGCATGGACACTGCTCGAATGGCGGCATTTGTTCGCGAGCGTGATGATGTTCCGGTTTGCCGCCCTTGGTGTTGCACTGCTCCTGGGGTGGAGACTGCCCGATCTTTTTCTCAATCGGATTATCAAGCGTCGCCGGTCGCGTCTGGAGCAAGGAATGCCGGATGCTCTCGATCTGCTCGTAATCTGTGCCGAGTCTGGGCTTAGTCTCAACCAGTCGATCGAAGAAATCAGTCGCCAACTGGTCTTCTCTAACAAGGATGTCGCCGACGAATTCAGCGCCACGGCGGCGGAGATGCGGGTTGTCGCAGATTTCGGTGTGGCACTCGATAATATGGTTGAGCGGACTGGATTGAATGATTTGCGTAGCCTTGTAGCAACGCTAAAACAGTCGATCAAATTTGGCACCCCTCTTGTCGAATCCCTACGGATGATTGCTGGGGAAATGCGGGCGGCACGTCATGCCCGCATCGAAGAACGGGCAGCCCGCCTACCAGTGCTACTCGCAATCCCAATGATGATGTTCATTCTGCCATGCCTGATGATGATCGTCGGAACTCCTGTGGTCATACGCATGATCGATGCGTTCAAGAACATCTCTTTTGGTTCTCCATAATCTTTTCAATTCATAATCAATACAGCAGGAGGCTCGTGATGGCTTTTGGAAGGTTTGGTGCATGTACAGCGGGTGCTGTTGCTGTCATATCCGCAATAGTGCTGCCGGTGCTTCTCGGCTTCACCAGTCTCGGTGTGGAAGTTGGGCATTGGTATCTGACGCAGCGCGTGATGCAAGGAGCCGCGGATGCAGCAGCGATCAGCGCGGCGGCTGAGTATGTTGCCGATTTTCCGACCAATCCCAATGCCACGACCTACCAGACCGTTGGGCAAAGCTTTGCATCCTACAATGGGTTCACGATTCCAACCGCGAATGTGTGTCTGGTGTCATCCACTAGCAATAATTGTGCTTCCGTGTTGGCGTTGGATGTACGTCCAATCCCTGCTGGCTGCACTGCGAGCGGCACCACCTGCATCGTTGTTGAAATCACGCAGGATACGGCGACATGGCTGACAACCATGGCGTCGATGGAGCCCAAATCCGGGTCGCCTTGGGTACAGGCAATTCCCACCCCGATCCTCAAGGCGCGCTCTGTCGTTTCAATGTTGGTTACAACCGTAACTCAAACAACTAATGGTGCTGATTGCATTCTCGCCCTAGCGAATGCGTCCAATGCCGTAACGGTCGAGGGCGGCGGTGATCTTTTAGCGAAATGCGGGGTCGCCATTGACGGTGGCATTGATCAGAACGCGAATGGGATACCTCTTGGCGGGATTAACTTTGCCGGTTCAAACGCGAAAGCCGAAATCGCATCACTCGTCATCTCGGGGAATTATACGGAGAACCAGGAATGCTTGTACAGTAATGGGCAACATTGCTATCTCTACGATCCGGCTAAATCTCCCCCCGCAGGGACGGGCAGCACGACAGTATTACCTGCGGCTGACTTCAATTCGAATACGGCGACACTTGACCCTTACGCTGCTACAGTTGCCGCAATGTTTCAGAATGGCGGTATTGGCATCCCACCGTTGGGCGTGGCGAGTGTGACAATCAATACGGCGGGATCTGGCTACACCAACGGGACGCGCACCTTCACTCTCCAAGGTGGCAACCAGACGGCACCGGCTAAGGTTTTAGCGACCGTTTCGGGTGGCAAGGTTACCGTTACCGCGATCCTCGGCGTGTTTGATCCCGGTGCTTACAGTACAGTTCCGGGGGGTCAACCGGCAGGGACACCTGATATCGGTGGCGGCTCTGGTGCAACCTTCAAATTGACCGAAGGGTGTTTCGCATGGCCGGGGACATCGGTCGGTGGAGTATCCTGGACACCGATCTCAGGTCGGAAATATTGCTCGATTTATAACCACGGGCAGGGGACAATAAATTTCCCGGCTGGTAATTACTGGATCGCTGGTGGTGACAGTAATTGCGTTGGCCTCTGCCAGTCGGGTAATAACGCTGTTTTGACATCGGATGTCGCGGGTGTCACCTTCTTCTTAACGAATGGCGAAGGAACCGGAAGCCACGGCACGAGTTCCTATGCTACTATGAGCATCCAGAGCGGCACAGTAAACTTGTGTTCGCCCGGTACGAATTGCGGAACGACCTGCACTAATGCTACCCCCACTTCATGTATGCTGATCATCCAGAACCCGGCAGCACCCTTATCGACCGGGTTAAAGACCATAAACAATACCGTTGTCGGTAATGGCAAGAATACGTTGGCAGGGCTCGTTTACCTACCGAACCAAACCTTCAGCACGGTCGGTGGCGCATCGATCGGCGGCTGTTTTGGTGTGATTGCCTATTACGTCGATATCGGTGGTACCCCGACTTTCTCGAATGGGTGCCTGCCCGGCAATGGTATCGGCACTACAACAACAACCGTTACCACTCTCACCCCTCCCACTCTCTATCAGTGAAATCGAAATGACCACGCTCCGTCGTCTATTCAGATGCAGGCGCGGCACTGCCGCAGTCGAAGCCGCCATTTTCACCCCAATCTTCTTGACCATGACGCTCGGGGTTGCCGATCTTGGATCGGGAATGTTTGCGCGGACCACAGTCAATGCTGCGGCGCAAGCGGGTGCCGCCTATGCCGTTATTCATTCGGCCTCGGTGTGCTCGTCAATGTCTGCGACATGTCTAACTGGCATTCAGACGGCGATGAATGATGCTGCTGGTAACCCGTCATTTTGCACCGGCACGGTGTGCACAGCTTCCTTCGTAGCATGCGCTGACCCTAATGGCGGAGTATGCTTTGCCGTGTCGGCCAACTATCCGTATTCGCCGATTTTGCCGAGTGCAACGTTTGCGTGGGCACAGCCATCGACGATTTCATTCACCGCTACTGTTCGGATTCAATAAGATGAATTTTTTCAAAAACACTCGCGGCGCGGCGGCGGTAGAGTTCGCCTTGGTGGCACTGCCTGTTATGTTATTTCTAATCGCTATCATGCAGACTGCCTGGGTAGTCTGGGCTGACAATTTGCTGCACGTTTCAGCCGATGCTGCGGCGCGGTGCGGGGCAGTTCCAACTTCAACAACATGACGAATACGGCCAATACGGTTTTCGGACCATTGACCGGGGCAACATTTACAGACAATGTAACCTGTACTGCTGATGGCGGGGCTGGACTGATTGCGACATATCCGATCAGCATCTTATTCTTTAATGTAACATTGACCGCGAATTCGTGTTATCCAACAACATGAACCTTCGAATGCGATAGGGTTGGTTCATGCAGGCAGCGATTCTGATCCGCATCAGCAGTCAACTCCTATCTGCCATGATGGGCGGCATGGCCGTGTTCTGCCTCTACTACTCCGCTCAACTCTCCAACTACAATACGGTTTGGTTACTATTTGGCTATGCTGTTAAGT
>WNFJ01131537.1_pt1 | contig 12715 bp, 9 predicted proteins | sample 5400461 | NCBI WGS metagenome assembly WNFJ01 (sample SAMN13153349, study PRJNA577476) | soil metagenome | isolation source: 115 cm saprolite on Douglas fir-dominated hillslope | place: USA:California | collected 2013-09-17 | reverse complement strand
GGCCGCAAGCGGGGGAGCCGGCACACTGAGCTTCACAATCAGCGGGGGCGCGCTGCCCGCGGGCCTGACGATGAGCACCAGCGGACTGATCAGCGGCACGCCATCCGGCTCGAACGTCACCGGGAACTTCACCGTCCCCGCGAGCGACCAGGCGACGGGGACTCCGGCAGTGACCGGTTCGAAGCCGCTGAGCATCCACATCGCGGCGGCGCCGATATTGTTGATTACCACAACATCGCTGAAGAATGGCACCACCAACGTCGCCTACAGCGATGCTGTTGCAACCAGCGGGGGAATCGCGCCTGTCACGTTCTCGATCACGAGCGGTGCGCTCCCGCATGGCCTAATGATTAATGCAAATACGGGAGCGATCACCGGCATGCCGGACACCACGGCGAATAACTTCGGCACCATCAATTTCACGGTGCAGGCCACCGACAAAGCTATCCCTCCGCAAACGTCCAGTAAGCCGCTCAGCATCACGATCATGCCGCCGGCGCTTTCGATTACAAATACAACGCTGCCGAACGGGCAAGTCGGTATCAACTACAACGGCATGGTACAAGGCTCTGGGGGATTTCCGCCGCTCGTCTACAGTGTGAGCGCTGGAGCACTGCCGACTAACTTGAATCTCAACACCTCCACTGGCGCGATCACAGGAATGCCGACAGCCGCGAACCCGGCGGTCAACTTCACCATCCAGGTGAACGATGCTGCCGCGCAGGTAAAGACGCAGGCCTACACTGTGGTCATCGCTCCGGCAATCAGCATCGCGCTAACGACTGCGCCGCCTGCGAATCTACAAGCGACAGTCGCGGCACAGGTCGCTGCCACGGTGACTAACGATGCTGGGAATCAAGGAGTGGACTGGACGGTCACCTGCGGCAGTGCCGGAGCTTGCGGCTCGTTCAGCCCGACACACCCCGCGAGCGGCGCGAACACGACGTACACAGCTCCCGCCGCCGTTCCAACAGGTGGGACGGTGACGATCACGGCAAAGTCGACGGCGGATCCGACGAAGAGCGCCTCCGGAGTAACGACGATCACGCCGCCGCCCATTATCGTCACATTTGCGATGGCGCCGCCGTCGTCGCTTCAGGTGACCAACTCGGTGATGGTCAGCGCGCACGTTGCCAATGACGGCACGAACGCGGGGGTGGACTGGAGCGTCACTTGCGGCAGCGCAAGTTGTGGCTCGTTCACCGTCACGCACACAGCCAGCGACGTCGCGACAACATTTGCAGCTCCGGCGGCCGTGCCAACGGGCAACACGGTGACCATCAAGGCCGCTTCCACTGCGGACGGTACCAAATCTGTAACTGCGTCGATCACGATCACCACGGCGCCCCCAATTTCTGTCGCCATCACGCAGCAACCGCCATCGAGTCTGGTGGTGAATGGCACGGCAAATGTTACGGCCACGGTCACTAACGACTCGATGACCAAAGGTGTGGATTGGACAGTCACTTGCGGCAGCGAGCGGTACAGCTACGGTCTATACAGCGCCCCCCAGCGTTCCCACGGGGAACACAGTGACCATCACCGCGACCTCCACGGCCGACAATACCAAGTTGGCGAATGCCAACACTGTGACCATCACTGCACTCGTGGTCTTGGTGTCCTTCACCACGGCGCCGCCATCCAGCCTAGTTGTCAGCGGCACGGCAAATGTGACGGCTTCCGTGTCAAACGATCCGTTAAACAAAGGCGTGGATTGGACGGTTACCTGCGGCAGCGCGGGAGCCTGCGGCTCGTTTAACCCGACGCACACCGCCAGCGGTGCCGCTACTGTCTATACGGCGCCTGCCGGCGTTCCCACGGGGAATACGGTGACCATCACCGCGACCTCCACGGCCGACAATACCAAGTCAATTTCTGGCGCTGTCACAATCACGACCACGACCAGCAGTTCGAAGAACTACACGTTCTATCTGAGCGGGGCTGACGATTTCCCGAACAACACCGGGTATAATTTTGTCGCCCTCGCCGGGGTAGTGACCATTGACTCGAGTGGCAACGTCACCGCCGGAGTCCAGGACTATAACAACGCTTTCACAGTCACGTCACCTCAGCCTGCCGGCGATAAAATCAACGGAGGAAAGCTGACGGTTAGCGCTTCAACAGGCCAGGGGACACTCACCCTGATCACCAACAACACGAAAGTGGGCGTCAGCGGGACCGAAACCCTCGGCGTCCAGTTTGTGAACACCAACCACGCGCTCATCATGCAGTTTGATGGGACGGCAACATCCAGCGGAAGCATGGACTTGCAGACACTGCCGAGCACGCCCAGCGGGGGTTATGCCTTCACCCTTTCCGGAGTGGATCCCGGCTACAATCCGGTTGCACTCGGGGGCGTATTCTCGATCAGTGGCGCCGCCCTCACGAATGGCAAGTTCGACGTCAATGATAATGGAACTGTGTCGACCGGCATCGCCTTTTCTGCAAATGTGTCCGCGGCCGACGCTTTCGGGCGCGGTACGATCACCGGCGCTTTCGCCATCGGGGGTGTACCAGTCGTACTCAACTACTACGCGGTTCGTCCGGAAGTTTTGCGGATCATTGATGTAGATGCTAAGGATTCGGAGGTCGGCTCGGCGTTCGGCCAGGGCACTGGCGCTTTCACCAACGCATCGCTCGGAAGCTCCGTATTTACCGACGCAGGCAGCCCCTTCACCGCTAACAGCTACGCCGCGGTGGGCATGTTCACTACCAGCAACACGTCGTCCTCTCCCGCTAACTTCTCGGGAGTGGCGGATAACAACGAATTGAACAATGCAGTACAGTCGGCAGCCACGATTGCAGGCACCTATTCCATTGCGAGCAATGGATACGGCAGCCTGACGATCACGCCAGGAGACTTGACATCCGTCAACGCCCTGGGGATCTATATGACCGGTACGAATCTCAACCTGAACGATCCGAATAACACCACCAGCGGATTAGGAGGCGCCCTGGTTCTCGACTTGGCTTCGGTTCATGCCGGCGGAGGCGGAGTCCTGGTTCCGCAAACTGACACTTCAACTGCCAGCCTTGCAGGCAAATACGCTTTTGGAGTGCAGGATTTCAACAACTTCAACGCGGCCTGCCACCTGTGCGAGTTTGACTTTGTCGGGCAGGGATCGGTTACAGGAGGTGCTTTGAGCGGAACTGGTCTGATCAGCGATCCGTTCAAGACGTTGAGCACGAGCCAGACGGACTCCGGGGTTCCGTTCTCAGGAACTCTGCTTCCGGACGCGACCCACCCTGGGCACTATTTAAGGTTTTCGCTTGCGTTCCTCGGAGGAGGACATCTCAACATGGCCATCTATCAGGCTAGTGGCGGACAGTTGTTCTGGCTTGAGGAAGATAACAACGCTGTATCGATTGGACCCATCGAGCAGGAGGGATCCCTAGCAGGACTACCCTAACTGGACTTCCCGCGGCAATAGGAGCTGCGACGAATACCCTACAGCAACAATAGCCAGTAACCGGCAAACAGGGCACGACCGAGACCATCCGGTCGTGCCTTCTCCCTCATTTCGAGTTGGCCCGGCGGGTGGCAAGACGCACGCTGCGGGCGGCGCCGGGTTCACACTGACCGCTAACGGGACGCTGTTTGTTTCGACGTCGGTGATCAACTTCAACGGCAAGGCGGAGCCGACCACGTTTGTGAGTGCAACGCAGATCACCGCGGCGATTCCGGCCAGCGATGTGGCAACGGCCGGCAACGTGAACGTCACGGTCACGAATCCGGCGCCGGGTGGAGGCACAAGCGCGCCGCAATTTGTCTTCACCGTGGATGGGATTGCGGTGAGCGGTCCCGCAACCACAACGGTCAAAGCCGGCGCGCAGGCGATGATCACAATTACAGTGACTCCAACGGCGAACGGATTCGCCAACCCGGTTTCCTTCACTGTGGCGGGGCTGCCAGCCAAGACGACATCAGCGTTCAGTCCGACTACGGTCACGCCAAGCACCGGAGCCGTCACAACCACACTGACCGTTACCACCATGCGCAACGGTGCCGCACCGCCTTCAGCGCCCGTGGATCCTCCGGTCTCGCCACTCTTGCGAATCTTGCCGGTTCTGTGGCTCGCAACAATACTGATTCGCAGGACACCACAACTGTGGCGTTACATGGCCCTCGTGCCGCTTGTGCTGCTTCTCGTCACTGGAGCAGTGCTCGCCGGATGCGCCAGCGGCCGCAAGAATGGTACGCCTACTGGCGCGGCGCAACTCACGATCACGGCGACGTCTGGTACGTTGTCGCAAACCACGGCAGCCAACAGTGTGACGCTCACTGTGCAATAGCGTCGGGAATTCCTCGGCCCTGCAGTAGCAGGGATCGCTAACTGGGCTACCTAAGGGGACTAACTGCGGCAAGAAAAGCTGCGGCGAAAACCCAGCGGGGACGGTGCCAGTAACCTGCAAAAAGTGGCACAGACGAGACAATGCGGCTGTGCCACGCCCTCATTTCAAGTAGCCTTTCCAATTCGCGTTGCTAATTCTGCGACCTAGTTACCGCCCCTCCTGTGACCGTCGGATCTGTACATCAAAATTCAGCATGAGTTGGCCAGGCGACCGGCGTTTCGGCACCCGCATCGCTCGCGACACTCTGTTTCAAGAAGCTTCTCGAAGGCGACGACGTTTGCAAAAGGACAACAGAAACTGTTATTGAGAAGGGTACAACAAGCGGCGGGGGGCTTGAATGGGAGCGAAGGTGAAACTACTGTAGACAGTAGCGTATCCACTGTAGCTTATCTATTGTAAACAGAAGCGCGAGGAGGGGCAAAGACCGGCGCCGACAGTTATGAGTCCTGAACAACGAGGCGGGGCGCGGGCGTTTGTCCGCAGCCTGAACATTCTGCTGAAGTTTGCACGGTTGTATGAATTCGGGCACGTGCGAACGGCGGCGCAGTTCGAAACAACGTGGAAAGAACTGCGCAACGCGCTGGATGACAGCGGCGGCGGTGGTGTGCTTCTGGGCGCCTCGGGAACGCAGATCCTGCTGGATGGCGTGCCGCTGGGTTCGGCGGCGGGCGAACGAAGCTTCGCGCAGATGCTGATCTCCTCGGGAATCGCCAGCATTCACTTTTCGCCAACACTCACGCAGCCGCAATTCGCGCGATTTGTGCGCGCCTTTCCGAGCGGAAACGCCAAGCCTTCTTCACTGGCCGAACAATTGAAAACCGCGCTGGCGGGAGAGACCAGCATTAAAGTGAACGAAATTCGGTACGTCGCGGAAGATTCCTCAGTGGCGGGAATCAAGGTTGCGGCGCAACTCACGCAGAAGATGCTGGGCGTGGGGGGCGAGAAATTTAGAGACTTCTTCGAAGACCCGAACAAAATGCTGCAAATGATTCTCGCTGCGGAGAGCATGCGCTCCGGTGGCGGTGGCGGCGGAATGGGCGGACCTGGACACGGCCCCGGTGGCCAAGGGCCTGGGTTCGGCATTGGCGGCGGTGGTGGAACGGGCGGCGGCGGGACAGGCGGTGGTGGAACGGCGAGCGGCCGTGGCGGCGGTTCCAACTTATGGGAATCCGGCAGTGGGGGAGGAGGCGTCGGCACTGGTGGGGGAAGTGGAACCGGCGGTGGAAGCGGGCCAGGCGTCGGCGGTAGCGGAACAGGTGGCGGAGGCCCCGTCGGAAGCGGAGGTGGAAGCGCAGTCGATGGCGGCGGAACTGGAGCGGGACAGGGAGGCGGCCCAGTGGCTGCGGGTCCTGATGTTGCCGTGCCAGGAAAATGGCTAACGGTTTCGGCAATGCTGCGGGGTGCGGGGGTTGCAGGAGCTCCCGGCACGGGAGCAGGACCTGGTGGCGGAGGCGGCGGATACAGCGTAGAAGAAGAAGAAGTCCGTTCGATGCTGGGATTGTTCGCGCAACTGGGGAAATCGCGAAAAGATTCCGAGCACCGCATGGATGTGCCGACGTTTCAATCGCGGCTGAGCGCTATGCCGGTGAGGGCGCAATATACTTTGCAACAGGCGTTGGCGGGGCTCGCGGCGCAGGCGCCCGATGCCAAGCCGGACAAGCCCATGCTGCTCAAACTGGCGGAGCATGTGGCGATTCGCTTCGCGCTGGACAGCTACGAAAAAGGCGAGTTGCGTGTAAACGCCGTGAAGCAACTGCTGGACCGCATGAACACGGAAATTGAAGGGCTGCGCAAGATTCTTTCCACGCAGGAAGAGATGATGGCCCAGGCAGGCCTCTCCGTGCAGTCGTACACGGAGCTGCTGGACCAAGAATTCTGGGAGCAGGTACCGGAAGAGAATAAGAAGGAAGTGCTGATGTCGGACGAGGCGTGGTGCGTTCCGCCGCGCAATGTGCGGGCCTTCCTGGAAGACATGCTACGGCGCGGGGAGCTCAAGACCGTCAACGAAGTACTGATGAAATATGCTTCGTGCATCGGGTTGGAAGCACCGGAAGCGCGGCGCACGACGGCCATAGGACTCTCGGATTTGGGCGAACTGTACGGGAGCGGAGACGGCAGCGCTTTAATGGACGCGATCCGGCGGCTGGGAAACCAACTGGCGCTCGAGCGTGAGCCGGAATTGCAGACACTGGTAAGCGCGGCGTTCGTGCGTTTGAGCCAGGAAGCGGCGTCCAAACGCTGCTACCCGGCGATGCAACAAGCACTCGCTTCGCTGGAGAGCGTGGAGGCCCAGAGACCGGGATCGACGCAGAGCTTGCGGCCGCGCATTGGTGCAGAAGAACGATTGCCGGAATTCATCGAAGAAGCGGTACGCAGCGGCCAGATCGCAGACGGCATGATGGAAATTCTTAGCCTGATGCCCAAGGCCACCATCCACTATATAACCAACCGTTTCGGACACTGCGGTTTTCGCGAGGATTGCGAGCTGCTTACCTCCATTGTCCGTGACTTGGGAGAAGACGCCACGCAAAGGCTTCTTGAAACGTTGCAAACCGCTCCCGCGACAGAGGCCGCCGAAGCCATTGGCTTGGCGAGCCAGCTTTCCCCCGAGAATGTGGAGAAGATTCTGCCCGTGCGGCTTTCGCAATGGCCGCGCTCTTCGCATGACCGCGCGGTCCGGCAACTTTCCGCTGCGCCAGCGGAGCAGCGCGCGCGCTTGCTGCTGTCCATTTTCGATTCGCTGGATCCGCTGATTCGCCCGCTGGCTGTCGACGAAATGGGGATGAGTGGTCAGCCAAGTTGTATTCCGAAATTCGTCGAGCTGGTGCAGAACGACGAGACGCCAGGGTTCCTCCGAGTGAAGGCCATAGAAGGTCTGGGCCGGTTGCGCGCTTTGGCGTCCAGCACCATGCTCCAGAACATACTGGATACGCGTCAAGTGTGGCGCTGGGTCTACGGGAACGAAATGAGAATCGCCGCGGCACAAGCGCTGCTGCGCGTCGATCAGGCCGTGGGCATGGAAAAAGTTGCCGCCAGCGGAATCGACCGCAAGGAATTGACGCTCGAGCCGACCGATCCGGATTCCAATGCATCCGTGATCCGCCAGCGGCGCTACGCTCGCTTGAAACTTTCACGCAATCTGATTGCCGTCACGACAAATTTGCGCGAAAACTTCAAACTCTCCATTCCAGAACTAAACTTGGGCGGCGGAATCGGCTCCGGGGAACGCCATCTGGCGCCGGGCTCTTTGCTTTCGCTAAAATTCACAACCGGCGTGCGGAACATCAAGGCGCAAGCCATAGTGCGCGGAGCGCGGCCTCAAGCCATGGCTTTCGAATTCGTGGACATGAATCTGGATGAACGCTACCGGCTGCGAAAATTGTTGCTGGAGCTGGGAGGACTGCCGATGGTGGCGCAGGTGACCAATCGCACGCGGCGCCGCGGGCGCGTGGCAATTTCAAAAAGTTAGGTCCGGCGCGATTCGATTTCTTGGCGACGGCAGATCTCCTTCCTACCTGTCCTCTTCCTGTGGCTACCCGTCCGCTTGGTCAGGGGTAATGCCCGTCCGCATGGTGGCTTGACGGCAGCGACACATGGGACCGCTGTACCATTGCGGCAAACAGTGCCTAGACCTACGGTACTAGAGAGATAGTCCCTAGCTTAAGGACCAGCGCGCGGGATGAAAGTAGACCCCAAAACAACAGCCGGACGCGTCTTCGTAAGAAGCCTGAACATCCTATTGAAGTTTGCCCGCCTGTACGGTTTCGAGCACGCCCGGACGAAAGAACAGCTCCAGACAGCCTGGACGGAACTGCATGCCGCCATCCCTTTGGGGACGGAGACGGGATTGTTGTTGGGAGCGACAGGGTCGCAACTGCTATTGGACGGGGTGCCATTGGAAGGTTCCCCGGCGGAAAAGCAGTTTGCGCAACTGCTCTCGGCGGCAGGCCTGGCCAGCATACAGTTTTTTGCTTCCATCACAGAAGAAGAGATCGGCCGATTCGCGCGTGCCTTTCCCACTGGCAAAGCTAAACCAGCCGAGCTTGCACTGCAATTGAAAGCCGCACTAACGGGAGCGCAGGGAATCCGCATCAACGAAATTTGCTTCGTGGCCACGGATTCGCGGCTAAAAGAGGCAAGCATGGCGGCGCAGATCGCTGCCGCATCCCTGGGCGGCGAACAGGATGAATTTACAAAATGGCTGAACGATCCGCAGAAGCTGCTGGAATTGATTGCGGCGGCGCAGGGATCAAGAGGCGGCGGAGTTTCTGGGCCCGGCCCGGGTGGACCAGCGCTCGCCAGAGATTCAGGTGAAGCTGGAGGCGCCGGCGGCGGAACGGGTATCGGCGAGGGTGCGGGCTTCGGTGTCGGAACTGGATATGGCGTAGGCGGCGTAGGCGGAGGCGGCGCGGCTCCTGGTGCGGGCTACGGGGCGGGAGGCGGAAGGGCAAGCCTGGCGGTATCGGACGTGGTAGCGGGTCTGGCAGGACGGGGAACCGCCGCGGGGGCACTTAGCGGCGGAAATGCTGCCGGTAAAGGCGGAAGCGGGCGCGGCGAGCCAAGTGAGGAAGAGATTTACGCGATTCTGGGCGCGCTCACAAGTTTCAGCAGTGTTGGAACAGGTCAAGGAGGAATGGCGGCGGCAGGCGCATTTCAGCAACAAATGGCGGAACTGCCCGGAGGCGCGCAGGCCACGTTGAAGCAAGCACTCGCAAGTTTGGCGGCGCAATCGCCAAACGCGAAACCCGACGAGTCCGTCATCGTGCAACTGGCCGAACATCTGGCGATCCGGTTTGCGTTGGAGCGCTTTGAGCACGGCGAAGTGAAAGTCAACGCCGTGCGACAGATGCTGGACCGCATGAACCATGAAATTGAGAATCTGAGAAAGATTCTCGGTGCGCATGAAGACAAGATGAGTGACGCGGGCATCCTGGCGGAGACGCACCGCGAAATTCTCGACCGGCAATTCTGGGCCGCGGTGCCGGAAAGCGGCAAGCGCGCCGTGTTGCTGTCCGAAGAGGCTTGGTGCATTCCCGCGCGCAACGTGCAGTCGTTTGTGGGCGAACTGATCGCGCACGGCGACAAAGCCGAAGCCGTCAGCATTCTCCGAAATTACGCCTCCTGCGCGGTCAGTGAAGACGCCGATGCGCGCAAGAAAACTGCGGTCGGGCTTTCCGAAATGGCGGAGCTGTACGCCAAAGCGGATCCGCGGCTGCTTGGAGAAGCGCTGCGGCATCTTGGCTTGACTCCGAGTTGCAGGCCTTGGTGAGCGCCGCTTTCGTGCGGCTGAGCCAGGAAGCCGCGACCAGCCGCTATTTTCCTGCGATGCAGCAGGCGCTGGACCTCATCGCTGGCGTGGAATCACAGCGGCCGGGAATCGCGCGTACCTTGCGCGGGAAAATGGGAATTGAAGAGCGCATCCCGGAATTTGTCGACGAAGCGCTGAAGGCGCGCCACGTGGCCGCAGGGCTCACCGATGTTTTGAAGCTGCTGCCGCAAACGACCATGGAGCAGCTTGCGGCGCGCTTCAACCGTTGCAGCCTGCGCGAGGATTCCGAGCATTTGGCGAACTTGGCGGCGGACCTGGGTGAAGAGGCGGTGCAATATCTCCGCAGCACGGTGCGCGGCGGGCCGGTTGCCGAGGCCGTCGAGATGGCTGGCTTGCTGAGCAGACTCGATCCGGAATCGATCATGGTATTTTTGCCTGGTCGCATGAAGGACTTTCCGCGGGCGTCGCAAGACCGCATCGTGCGGCAGATTTCCGCAAGTGGAGCGGCCAGACGATGCCACATTCTGCTGGAGTTGCTCGATCACGTGGACCCGCTGGTAATGCCTCTGGTGATCGACGAGATTGGCGTCACCTCCGACCGCGAGGCGCTTGGTAAACTGCTGACTATCGCCGATGGCGATTTGCCTGAGGGGGCCGGGCCGTATCTGCGCGTCAAAGCCATTGAAGCTCTGGGGAGAATTCAGGCTCCTGAGTCGACGCGCAGTTTGAAGCGCGTGGTGGAGGCGAAGAAAGTATTTGGATGGGTCGAGCCGCAAGAAGTGCGCATTGCCGCCCTGCAGGCCCTCGAGAAGCTCGATCCGGACTGGGTGCGCGAATACCTGCCCAAGAGCGGCATTGACCAGGAAGACTTCACTCTCGCGCCGCTGGAGATTCCCGTCACGTCGAGATTTGTGCGTCACCGGCGGCACACGCGCGTGCGGCTGCACAAGCCAGTCAGAGCCGTCAGCACGAACCTTAAGGAGAATTGCTCGCTCGAGATTAAGACGGCGAGCCTGAGCGGCGGCGTTGCGACCATCAGCCGGCACCTGCCGCCAGGAACGCAAGTGCAACTGAAGTTGCAAATTGGCATGCGCAACCTGCAGGCTACGGCACTCATGCGCGACTACCGTGCGCAGGACATGGCTTTCGAATTCGTGGACATGAACCTCGACGAACGCGGCAAGTACCGCCGCCTGCTTGCGGGTAGCCTGCAAAATGAGCTCGCGCCTGCCGAAAGCGAAACCGCTCCGGTAGCCGCGCGCGCCGCCGTTTCCAAGTAACGCTCGATTCTCACCAACACCGCCAGCAATCAGGGCCCCGCCGAAAGCGACATGATCCCCGTCCCAGCCAGCGCCAACTCCCGCTAGCTTCTCCTGTAGGGCCCGATTTCTGAAGCGGGCATCCTCCGGTTTTGGAGTGCGGCGGCTTGTTTACCCTGCCTGCCCTGAGCGCTTCGCGAAGGGAGCCTTGAAGGGACGCCGCTTTCTCCTCGCTTTGTAGAGGCCGGGCTTCAGCCCGGCTCCTTTCTTCGTCTTGCCACTCATTTACCCCGAGCTTCGAGGGGCCACTGCTGTATACTCCTCGCCGCCCGTCCTGGCAGCCCGGCTCTTTTTCTTCGCATTTCCCTCTTGACAAACCAGGTACTGTTCTGGTAAGCTATCCCGTGTAGAAAAGTGCGCCCCGACCACCGTCGGGGCGTTTTTCTTTTGCGGGCACTGGCTTTCGCCGGTGCACCTTTGGTAGCGCGCCGGCCTTCTCCTGGCGTTTTCTCTCCGTGCCCTCTGTGCTGCGGTCTCTGTGTTCTCTGTGTTGCGTCTGTATCTTTTTTCCCGAACTGTCGGCCATCAACGCTGTTCCCAATTCCATCCGAGGATCTAAACCATGAAAAGCAAAAACCTAAACCTCAAACGCATTTGGAAACAATTCGAGGACCATCTGGTACCGCGCCTGCGCTTGAATATCGTGGACCGGGCCGTCTGGTCTCATTTGTTCCGGCACAGCCGTCTGGAGGGGAAAGGCCGACTGCGTTTTTCCATAGCGTGGCTTGGCCGTGGTACTCGTCTTTGTGACGGTCCTGTGCGGGCGGCAGTGCGCCGTCTTGTAGAGAAAGGTGTTTTGCGCCTCATCGAACGAAGCAAATCCGGCCACGTGGTCGAAGTGCGGCTGCCGGAGGAAATTCGCGCAGCCGGCCCGCATAACATGGAGGCCGCGAAGGAAACCGGGATGGTTCGAGCGGCCAACATCGAAGAGTTAGACTTCCTCAAAACCAAAGCGTTGCGGCAAGCGATTCACGCGCGGGAGCACGGTTTGTGCTTTTACTGTCAGCAACGGATGAGCGCGCGCAAGAAATGCCTTGACCATGTTGTGGCTCTTGTGAACCTGGGGCGGAATTCCTATCGAAATCTGGTTTCCTGCTGTGTGGAATGCAACTCAAGGAAGGGGGAAAGTTCGGGCGCAGATTTTCTTCTCTGGTTGTACCGCGAGCGGCGCTTGACGGCAAGCGAACTTACCGGGCGCCTGCGGGCCCTTGAGGCCCTCGCCGCCGGCAAGCTCCCCCCTCCCGTGCAACGCCTCGACGCACCTGTTGCCACTCCCGCTCACAAACTCGGCTGCGGGGGCCGCCCACGGTCCAATCTTTCTCGCAACTAGCCACTCACCACTCGCCACTGCTGTATAGTCCTTTCCCGCCACTCGCCGCTGGGTGGGCTTCGGCGTTATATTGCGAGCCTCGCAGGGTTGGCTGTAATATGCTGCTCGGCCTACTACGAGTTGGGCGGATCAGGAACCGGCATGACCAAGACAGCCGTCAGCGAGCAAATCACTCACCGCTGGTACACGCGTCCCGTGCTCTTCGTTGCTGACGTGAACCGTGCGCTTCGCTTCTACATCGACATGCTCGGCTTCGAGAAGAGTTGGCATGAGGGCAACGGCGCGGGCGGGGTCTGCCAAGTCCATCGCGCGGGATGCGAGCTCATCCTTTGCGAGGATGCCACCCGAAGAGACAAGGCGCGCTTGTTCGTGGCACTGAACGTCGATGGACTCACCGCATTTCGCCGTGAAATCGTCGAGCGCTCGGTTCCGACCGAGAAGTCC
>WNFJ01189557.1_pt1 | contig 12719 bp, 10 predicted proteins | sample 5400461 | NCBI WGS metagenome assembly WNFJ01 (sample SAMN13153349, study PRJNA577476) | soil metagenome | isolation source: 115 cm saprolite on Douglas fir-dominated hillslope | place: USA:California | collected 2013-09-17 | reverse complement strand
CCATGGCCGCGCGGTCGCACCGAAGACCAACGGCGTGCCGACCCTTTCGAATCGTTCGCACTGATAGGAACCGCATTCGGCGACAAAGAAGCGGAGAGGTTTCAATCCTTGGCGCGCCAGGCGATGCCAGAGCGCGCCCGCGATATCGATCGCTTGTTTGCCGAGGCGCGCCCAACGCTCGCGCTGATCGAGGGGCTGGGCAAGAGCACTCAATACCCGTTACTACAGCAAGCACTAGGTAGCGATTCCCTGATTGAAGTTACCACCCAGCTTTTGTGCCGCGACGACTCCGTTAAAGAGCTGGACGGCGTGAGTGGAGCCATCGGCGAGTTGCTCCGACTGCTTCAGACCGGGTTGGGCTTTGTCCCGCCTCCCCGCGTCACAGCCACAGAATCAATTCTGGAAGATCTGGGACGATACGTTCTTTTCTCGGAGTTCGCCCTAGATTTGCCGGGAACTCTGCCAGAGCAGTTAACCGGCGTGGCCCGAGCGTCGGACGACTGCCGTCAAACAATTTTCTCCCTTTGCGACAGAATGCGTTCCTCTGACGACACGCGCGATAGTTACATAGCGCTTGCGCGTAGAGTAGAGAAAGCATTGCGCCTGCCCGAACTCGCGGCAGGACTTCCAGACCTGGGAATCCGAGAAACATTCCCGTTTGAGGAAAAAGCCTACCTGAAGAAATTGGAGTCATTGGCCAAAGCGGGCAATCTAACAGAAGCCCATCGAGTAGTTGACCAACGTGGGCAATCGGTGTGGCGTTACATTCCTGAGCGAGCGCTCATTTGGAAACTTGCGGACCGTTGCATTGATTTCTTGCTCGCGGCTGAGGCATGGAGCAGTCAGGCACCGAAGGGACCCAACTCGGTCTGTGATCTAGTTCAAGCCTATACGGCTGCCACAGGGTTTTGGCAGACAGACCGCCAACAAAGATTGGTTGAACAAGGAGCTGCCACGTGTGCTGAGAACGAAGAGGTGGCAGGTTTGGTCGCAATTTGCCGACAGCGCTATACCGAGGTCGTTGGTGCTGCACAAATTACTTTCTTGAAGGCTGTGGAACGCGAAGGCTGGCCGCCCGAAGGCATCCTCCGACAGACCCAGATCTTTGGCAGATACGTTTCCCCGGCGGTTGAGGAGCGCGGGAAGGTGGTGTACTTCCTGGTGGATTCAATGCGCTACGAAATGGGGAGAGATCTGGGGGGCACGCTTGAGCACTTCGGCTCTGTGACCGTTTCTTCAGCTGCGACTATTCTACCCACCACGACTCCTTGCGCGATGGCGGCGTTGATGCCCGGCGCGGATGGAGTGTATACACTCGTTGAGGATCGCGGTGAAATCGTTCCCGCAATCGCCGGACGGATCTTGCGCAATTCGACCGACCGCATGGATCTCATACGCGAAATCTACGGTGATCGCTTCCGCGACTTTCCCCTCGGAGAACTGCTGTCGATGACACAAAAGAAGCTTCAGGCCGCCATTGGAGAAGCCGACCTAGTGGTGGTACGGACTCAAGAGATCGATGCTCTAGGGGAAGGTCCAAGCCTCTATTTGGCGCGCAAGTTGATGAGCGACATTATCGGGGATGTGTGCACTGCGACGGATCGGCTCATCGGGATGGGCTTCGCAAGCTTTGTCTATGCTGCGGACCACGGTCATGTATTGCTCCCCGAGATCGCTGCAGGAAGTATTGCTCAGCAGCCTCCCGGAGAATGGAAGATGGTAAAGAGACGGAGTCTACTTGGCAGTAGCGTTGCGAGATCTCCCGGAGTCACGGTTTTGGAGGCTGCGTATCTTGGGATCACGGGACCAGTAAGGGAATATGCTGTGCCAAGCGGACTAACCGCTTTTGTGGCCGGACATGGCTATTTCCATGAAGGACTTTCGTTGCAGGAGTGTCTCGTCCCGGTAGTTGCGTTGCAAGCCCGGGGATTACGCCCTTTCGGCAGCGGGTCTGAGGAAGTTGAGATACGATACCGGTCAGACCGATTTACCAGCCGCGTCGTCGGAGTCAAAGTTTGGCTCAATTCCTTACTGTCAGATTCGCTGACAGTTCGTATTGAAGCCTACGACGGCTCGGGACCAAAGGCCAAAATCGTGGGAGAGGCAGCCGATTGCGAGTCACGCGATCCTGCAACTCGGCTTGTAACACTGAAGAGGGGTACCGAGACGCAAGTGCCGATCCGCATTCAGGATGACTTCAGTGGCGGCAATGTTGAGATTCGCGCAACCGACCCGGCGACTGGCATTGTTTTTCATCGCCTGAAGCTTAAGAGTTCCATAATGGAGTAACTAGAGGAATATGCAGTCAGACTCGCTGGACACCAAACTTAGCCTGGCCTTCTCTGGAAAAGTCGTGCGTAAGGATTTACTGCACCAGATCAAGGGCGGCGAAAACGTTCCGTCTTATGTTTTGGAATATTTATTGGGTAAATACTGCGCCTCGGACGACGAAAATGAGATCAGAGCTGGCATTGAAGCGGTCAAAGAGACGCTCAAGACCAATTACTTCCGCCATGACGAGGCCAATAAGGCGCAGTCGCTCGTAGAACAGCACGGCAAACACCGGTTTATCGATCGCGTCGAAGTGCGCTTCCTCCCTAGCGAGATGAAGTATTGGGCCTCGATGGACAACTTCAGCTTTTCGCGGATCCACATCCCTGATGAATTTCATCGGAGATTCGAACGGCTCTTGGAGGGGGGCATTTGGGCAATCGTTGACGTCGAATACAGAGTCAGCGAAGACAACGGCAAAGGGAGTCCGTTTTATATCTCCGAGCTGAAGCCCATTCAGCTTGCTCGTTTCGATTTTGAAGAATATTGCACTGGACGGAACAGTTTCACCACTGATGAGTGGATTGATGTCTTACTGCGCAGTCTCGGGCTTGAGCCAACGCGATTCGACAAACGACTAAAGCTTTTGTTGCTTTCTCGTTTCATTCCGTTTGTGGAGAAGAACTACAATTTCATTGAGCTTGGCCCACGAGGCACAGGAAAGTCATATGCTTTCAGTGAGATGTCTCCGTACTGCATTCTGATCTCCGGAGGCAAGGCCAGTAGCGCGAACTTGTTTTATAACAATGCGCGGCGGAAGGTTGGCTTAGTCGGTCATTGGGACGTTGTGGCCTTTGATGAAGTTGGGGGAATGAAGGTCAACGATCCAGACACCATCCAAATCATGAAAGATTACATGGCGAATGGCCGGTTCAGCCGCGGTGTTACGCAAGTTCACGCCGATGCTTCTCTGGCCTTCGTCGGGAACCTTAATCAGCCAGTTGAAACTCTCGTTCAGAATTCCACGACTGACCTTTTCCAGCCGTTGCCCAAAGAGTTTGATCTTGCTGTGATAGATCGGTTGCACTTTTACATGCCTGGGTGGGAGACGCCAAAGAACTCCAAGGACATTCTGACAACACACTACGGATTCGTTACAGACTACTTAGCTGAGGCATTCCGCGTGCTTAGGAAAGAAAATCGCTTTGATGCTTTGGACAATCATTTCCGATTTGGGTCTCATGTGGAAGGTCGAGATGCAACCGCTGTCAAAAAGTCGGTGAGTGCACTTCTCAAGTTGCTCCATCCGCAAGGTGGAAACACGAAGGAGGAGCTACGGACTTATCTTGAGCTCGGCCTTGAAGCTCGGCGCCGAGTAAAGGAGCAACTCAAGAAGCGCGGCTCCTTTGAGTTCTACAAGACGAGTTTTTCCTACATCGACCAAGAAGACGGAACTGAACGGACTGTTGCGGTACCCGAGCAAGGAGGTAAGGGGGCAATATCCCAAGATCCACTACCACCGGGATCCGTCTACACGGTTGCCGCAGATGCCGAGGGTAAGGTGAGTTTGTTCCGTGTCGAAGTATCACTCACCGCTGGCACGGGTAAGGTTCGGACGCCATCTGGTCTTGAGAAGGGACTCAAGGAGTCGCTGAACAGAGCGGTGAGTTATCTCCAGATGGTGAAAGATAAGCTCGCCCTCACGCCGCTGCTGGCACAAAAAGACATCTGTGCTGAGGCGGTAGACTTATCCGGTGCACGCGTGGAATGCTCGGCTGGCGTAGCGTTCTACGTAGCTATCATTTCGGCAATTCAGAACCGCCGCGTGCAGGTTGGTACTGTCGTGTTGGGCGATTTAACGATTCAGGGCAATCTCAAGGGAGTGCCGTCGATCATTGAACCGCTGCAAGTGGCTCTCGAAAACGGCGCAATTCGCGCAATGGTGCCAATTTCAAATAAGGCACAGTTTGGCGCACTTCCCGAGGAGACAGTGGAGAAACTGGATGTGATCTTTTACGGAGACGTGGACCGTGCTGTCCTAAAAGCTATGGAACTTTGACAGTGAGCTAGTCCGTTGACCCAGAAATCAGCCGACTGCCAAGACCAAACGCTAAGCCAATGAAAGCCGTTGAGTAAAGCTTATACTTACCACCGCTCCAAACGGCCCGGCGCTGGCGCAGCTTTTTCGAACTGTTCTAGATATCTTAATTGGGCAAACTCGTGATTGCCCGCTCCGATAGAGACGGCGCGGCGAGAGCGATCCAAACGATCCTGGGGCCAATCGATCTCCAGTTCAGTAATTTCTGTACGATTGACGACATTACCGGGGATCCCCCTGTGAGCCAGAGCCTCAACGACTGAATTCCGTACTGCTCGGTCAAGTCCTTCCACGAGGCCTGACCCGCCAGTTTGAATGGGTGAAGTTTCCATAGCGTCAAGAGTTTAGCAAAAGAGGCCATGTTCTGGCGTCGCAACCACTTCGGCAAGCACATGCTTCCATTCATAGTTGCGTCAGCAGGGTCCCTGCTATCGTTAGCCATTTCCGGAAACACTAGCACGACTGTTCCCTCGCGGGCCCTGCGATCCCTTTTAATCCTTTCTCTTTTTATTGATCAGGCGTAATGCCCTTCCCCGAAAACCCTGCGCCTGATCTGTCCGCTTCTTGTCGCAAGGACTTCCGCTTCGCTCCAATTGAACGCCATCCCTGGAGCGCGCGCCTGGACTCCGGCGCGCACCGCTCATTGGACTGTTCCTATTTCTAGCCCCGGCGCCGCTATTGCCGTTGCCCTGTGCTTTGCAGCTCACGCGCGGGTGGGGCAAAGCCGCGCGCTCTGTGGCACTCGCGCCCTGCTCACCGCGATCCCGCCGCTCGGAATGATCGGATAGGTTCGCCCCTTTTTCCCGCAGGCACTCTTTTCCCCGGCTCGAAATGGTTTGGCCTGTTACTCATCCCCGTGAGTTCATGCATCGGCCCGGTCGGACTTGAACTGGTCCACTGCGGGTGACTCGCCTTCACAGGGCATCAATGCCAACGGCGGAATTGCGATTCTCGCTCTTCCACGCAGTCTGAATGCTCTGTATCATCTTCTTGCCGCCATGCTGACTATTCCAAGTACATTACTCTCCAGTTTCGAAAAATATACTACGGGATTACATACATTGCTGGCCGACTCTAGAGTTCAACATCGTGATCCGCGGCTAATTGCTGCCCTGGATGGGGAGCCCAGCCGCAAGCTGCGTGAATCAGTCCATGGAAGCCTGCTGAGAGAGAGTGGGACCTTTTTCACTGGCAGAGAAATCTCCAGCCGCCTGTTAGAAGGTCTGTCGGGAGTCCGCACTGTAGGTGCAGTCGATCCAGCGTGCGGGGCGGGGGATCTTCTCATTGCCGTGGCACGAAAACTTCCTATCGAGAGTACATTTGAGAGGACAATGGATAATTGGGCCGCTCTCTTGGTTGGATGTGACGTACACAGGCAGTTCGTAACCGCTAGCAAGCTTCGAATAGCTTTGCTCGCCCTCCATCGTGGCGCAACTCCGCCGAAGTCGGATGTCGAAGTTTGCGACCTCCTACCGAACATTACTCATGGCGATGGAATGTTTCACAAGCCTGTTGAAACACCAAAGCTTGTCATCATGAACCCCCCCTACACACGTGTCATCGCCCCAGATGATTGCATTTGGGGAGAAGGATTGGTCTCCTCTGCCGCATTGTTTGTGAGCCGCTGGCTGGACATGATCCCCAAGGGAGGTCGGTTGGTTGCGATTCTCCCTGATGTCCTTCGGACCGGTTCAAACTACCGGTTGTGGCGCGAAGCGGTCTTGAAACGCTCCAAAGTGGAAAGGCTACGAATTCTTGGCCGATTCGACGCGTCCACCGATGTGGACGTGTTTGCAGCAGATTTCGTTGTGGGATCGCACAGGCCGTCCGAACCTAGGACATGGATGTGGTCGAAGGCAAAACATCGGGCCATTATCGGTACTCGGTTCGCTGTTGGTGTCGGGACCATCGTCCCCCATCGCGACCGAAAGGTCGGGGAGTTGCGTGCCTATTTGAACGCCCAAGCAGCCCCACCCTGGGGTACGTGCATGCGGCTCAACGCAAGGACCCGTACAAAGCGGAGGTTATTCAAGCCGCCGTTCGTAGTGATCCGTCGTACGTCAAGTCCCAGCGACCCAGTGAGAGCTATCGGGACCGTGGTTCTTGGTACCCGAAAGGTCGCGGTGGAAAATCACATGCTAGTCTTGACTCCCCGTAAACCGACTGTCGAGGAATGTCGCAAGCTCATGAGGGTTCTGAAGTCGACGAAAACCACCAAGTGGCTGAACCAAAGGATTCGTTGTCGCCACCTCACAGTGGAAGCGGTTCGAGACATCCCGTGGTGGAGCGATTGAGATGTCGACAGACCATCTAAAGTTTTCGCCGGAGATTCTGCGCCGACTAGGTGAAGAACTCGCCCCCCATCCTGATCAGGGTGTTCTGGAACTAGTGCGGAACGCTTATGACGCGGATGCCATCAATTGCTCCATCGTTCTGGAGAACACGGAACGACCCGGTGGCACAGTAGCCATCGATGATGATGGTAGTGGGATGGACTCCGAAGAAATCACTAATGGCTGGCTGTTGATTGGAAAATCTGGAAAGGTATCCCGGAGGAGAACGAACCTCGGAAGACTCACGGTAGGTAACAAGGGACTGGGAAGACTCGCCGCATTGCGTCTTGGCTCTGAGGTTGAACTACGAACTCGTCCGGATAGCAATCCGGATCTTGAACACTCTTTGACAATTGATTGGTCTCGATATGAAGACGTCACCACAGTTGAGCAGGTTGATCTCACGGTGCAAACTGCTACACCGACCCTGCCGAATCACGGCACCAAAATCACAATTCGAAACCTGTCTAAGGCGTTCACGGTCGAAGACGTTCACCGACTGGCGCGGGCCCTCCTTTTGTTATCAGATCCCTTCGAGGGTAAAACTGGGTTTAGACCGGTTCTGCGCTCAACCGAATTCAAACATCTGGAAAAGCTCATCAAGGAAAAGTACTTCGCTGACGCAGAGCTCCACTTGATAGCCAACCTCGACAAGAAGGGTTTCGCCTCCGCAAAGGTATTACTCCCGAATGGTCGAGTGAAATGGACAGCGTCCCATGAGGACATTACGTCCAAAGAGGACAGGTACAAGTGTCCAGAAGTGACCTTTGAGCTTTGGATTTTCCTGATGAAAACAGACTCATTTGCGGCAAAGGGTTCCACTCTACAAGAGGTCCGAAGCTGGCTTGCTGAGTACGGCGGTGTGCATGTCTATCATCGAGGCCTTAGGGTACAACCCTATGGCGATCCTGGTCACGATTGGCTGGATATGAACCTCGCGAGAGCTCGCAGCCCGGAGGATAGACCTTCGACCAACAACACGATTGGCAGGGTCATAGTCGAAGACATTGACGAATTTCTTGTCCAAAAGACCGATCGTACCGGATTTGTCGAGAGCACCCAGTTTTCCGAGGTTCGCCGTTTCGCAACAGACGTTTTGGAGTGGCTGGCTGACGTACGTATCCGGGAGTCAGAGAAGCGGCGGGAAAAAAATCGGATCACGTCCCGCAAGAGCTTGCAGGAGGCAAAAACTGGTCTTTCGCGAGTACTAAAGATACTTCCAGTCTCTGCAAGGCCCGCAATACAAAAGGCAATTAACAATTATGAGGTGGCTAGAGACCGGGAAGTGCGAAGTTTGCGAGCCGAAGTTCAGCTGTACAGAACACTGAGTACGGTTGGGACTACGTATGCAGTATTTGCGCACGAGCTAGCCGGGCCGGGTCGACGGATTCGGAAACTGGCCGAGAGCATCGAAAGACGCGCCCAAAAGCAATTGGGGGAAGAACAGTACAAGCTAAACCTTAAAGAACCGGTGTCGTCGGTTATTCGAACAGCTGAAGACCTGACCCTCTTTCCGAATCTAGCCCTCAAATTGCTCGAAAAAGACAAACGCAAGAGTGGCCGTGTCAAGATTCACGAAGCAATCCATTCCGTAGTCGGGTTGGTAAAACCATTTGTTGAGATGTACAAATCAAAGATCAACCTCAACCTCGCAGATACTGGCCCGGAGGTTTTCGGCAGCATTGCGGCGGTGGAATCGATACTCATGAACTTGCTAACCAATGCGCTGAACGCTTTTGTGTCGGGCGATGGCACCAGCCGAGACCGTACTATTGAAATTAGGACCGAACTTCGACGTAAAGATATTGTTGTCATGCGAGTGCTAGACAACGGACCTGGGATTATGCACCTCTCTACAGAAGAAATCTGGTTGCCAGGGCGCACGACATCTCCAGACGGGACCGGCCTAGGGCTTACGATCGTGCGCGACTCCGTATTGGACCTCGGAGGAAAGATTGCGGCCGTGGCGAACGGAGAATTAGGCGGAGCGGAATTTATCATCCAACTCCCACTCGCGCTTGACCGGAAGGATTAGCGACATGGGAGTGGCAACCGAAGTCACAAAACCCATTTTTGCAGCTATCGGAGTTGTTGACGACGACTCGTCCGAGGCCGAGCTATACAAATTTCAGATCGAGGAGATCGGAACCAAACCGGTGGTCTTCGGAAACCCCTTCAGCAGCCTTGATGATTTGATTGGCAAAGTCCTAGCCGCGAAGATTGATGCCGTCATCTGTGATCACCGTCTCCGCGTGAGGAACTATGCACCTTTCCACGGCGCTCAAGCGGTTGCTCGTCTTTTTGACTCAAAGATACCAGCTCTTCTAATCTCGAAGTACACCCGGATGGACGTAGAGACGGACATTCGCCCTTTCCGTGACAAGATTCCCGTGTTGTTGCCCAAAGATGAAGTAGGTCCGGATACATTGGTCAGTTCCCTGATAAAGTGTAGGTCAGAATTGAGGGGAGCGATTCCCCAGTCTCGTCGCTCCCGCCGTTCCCTGGTAAGGATAGACGAAGTTACGGGTGATCTGGTTGTTGCTTTCGTACCAGCGTGGAATCCTGACGAAGCAGTGCGGTTTCCAGTTTCTATCATTCCGATGGAGTACCGGTCGACATTGAAGGGCGATGACCGCTTCTTCGCGCATGTGAATACTGATGCTGAAAAAGCAGACGATCTCTTCTTCCAAAAGTTCGAACCCGCACCTTCCGTCGGGCCAGAAGACGACATTTTCTAAAGTCGCCATTCTCGACGTGGGGCATGGCAACTGCACGGTTGTTATTGACCATCAAGCAACCACGGTCATTGATGCAGCTTTGGGCGGAATTCTCATCGACTTTCTCCGGGACCACCACATCACCAAGGTCGAGTCAGTTCTAATTTCTCATGCGGATGCCGACCATATTGCAGGTCTGATCGCGCTGCTGTCCTCGGAGGATTTGGTCGTCCAGAACGTGTATCTCAATCCTGACCCACGGCGGACAAGCAAACTTTGGGAAGATCTTAAGTCGGTAATGAAGGAAGCCCGCGTCAAAAGGAAAACTGCTATTAAGAACGCCCTCAGTACGACTATTCCAGGACCACTTCGCACGGGAGATGTCTTAGTCCAAGTTGTTGCGCCAACACCCGAATTTGCGCTTACAGGTGTCGGAGGCAAGTCTGCTGATGGAGCGAAAGTCTCTGCCCACGGTTTGAACGCGGTCATTCGCCTCCTCTACCTCGACAAGCCCCTAGCTCTGCTCCCGGGTGATTTGGACGAGCTGGGGCTGTCTAAAATCCAAGCTGATAAAATTGAGATAAGGGCTGAGGTGCTCGTGTTTCCACACCACGGGGGGCTCCCTGGAAAGGACCCCTCCGCTTTCACAGACGCCTTATGCAAGATGGTAAGCCCTAAGCTTATTGTGTTCTCAATTGGCCGGGGAAAGCATGGGACACCAAGACCCGAAGTGATGTCCGCAGTCAGGCTTGCTAGCCCGGAGGCGCATGTCGCATGCACGCAGCTTTCGGAACGCTGCGCCGCCAAGCCACCCGAGTTCACGGCTTCTCACCTCTCTGGAGATGTCGCCCTGGGACACGAGAAGAACCATTGCTGCGCGGGCACTCTAGTCATCGCTCCCTCGCCGGTTCAACCAATTCTAAGAAAACATGCGGAATTTGTAAGCATCGCAGCTCCAACCGCTCTTTGTAGGGAAGCTGCAAAACCGCAGCGTGAGCGAACGACCAACAGATAGAGGCTTCGCCGACATCCTGTGCGTCTACTGTGTTCTTGAGTTGTGATCCGCAGATCCGGAATCCTCAATTTCTACGGTCTTTCTTCTCCTACCCAAGTTCCGCTAGCTCCGCCGAGTGCGGTGACCTCGAACGAGAGTCGGTTATCGGCAGCAAACTTCAGGGCCTTGTATTGAACAACTCCGCCTTCTAGAGCGAGCGCTTCATCCCAACGTAGATGCTGATAACGCTTTGGCCGATCTGCATAACTCGCCTTTGGGTCCGATTCGTACAGCCCATCCACATCTTTGATCAGACGGCACCGCCTGGCGTTGAGCGCGTGGGCCAGAAATAGCGCCGTCAAGTCCGACCCTCCGCGACCGAGGAGCGCGGTTGATCCGCGCGAAGTTCGAGCGATGAAGCCTGGGATGACAGCGGCCCGGCACTCGGTCAGCGCCCCCCGAATCACTTCTACGTTAACTCCAGAGAGTCGCGCATCCAACGGAACTCCATACGCTCGCAGTTCGATCTCCGCGGGATCGAGCACACGGGCTTGGATGCCGGCTTTGCTGAGCGCGAGAGCAACTAAGGCCGCGGAACCCTGCTCTCCGGTCGCAACCAGAGTAGCTAATGCTTCTTCGTTCGATGGATCTCCATACTTCCGGCATCGTTCGAAGAGCGTTTCAGTTGTGTCTCCCAATGCGGACACTACGGCAATCACACACCCGTCTCCGTTTAGCCAGAAACGAACCTCTTCCACGACCGCGGGCAGGTCTTCTTCCGTACGTAAGATCGAACTGCCAAACTTTAGAACGCTAATCCCGACTTCAGACACAAACCCTCCATGGAATTTCGGAGTCCGAAGACGCTCGACACATATGGGAGATCCGATTGAGTTTTGGCACGGAGAATTCTATTGAGCGGCGCCGAGGACACAAAACGACAAACCCTCCGTGCCAAAGTAGGCTCGGAGGGCTCTCAAACAACACTGGGGAGAACGCAACCGGCTCTTTAGCAGTTTTTTACGTGGAGCAAGTCGCCCTAAATCGCCACGTTTCCGCCGTCGCTCTCGATCCGCGACGGCTTATTTTTTCTCACAGTCTTGCTGAAACGTCAATAGATTCTGAAGTGGTGGCGTGGTTTCTAGAGTTTCCGGCAGGATGAAGCCAACTTCCCAACGATCAGGTCGATAGAACACGCTCTCTCAAGAGCTTGGCCTAATTACAATGTTGGTTGTCTCCTCTAAGGGTTGACCCGCCTCCGATGGTCTAACAGCCTGAACATGCGTCCCAGGTGCCTACGCCACTTCCTTGCATCGACCCCCGCTTTCGAGCAGACCTCAAAGAACATCGTGCTTTCGAGCAGGAACCATCGTGCGCCTCTCCATCCAATTGAGCCCGCCTTTTCAAGGGCGGTTGCGTTCAAGCAGTCCATGAGCATGTCCGCCTGCGGGCAGCTCTTCACTTCACTATTTAGCGCAAATCTGCTAAGTGGGTGAGGGATTCCGGATCGCGTACGGATCGCCTTCGCTTTGTCCTTTGTCTCCGCAATCATCTCGCGCAACGTAGCCAAGGAAATAATTAGTTCTTCGTCACGCTTCATGCCGCCTCATTACGTAACAGTATGTCTGTCTACAGTTTGTTTGTGGACGGGGCGGGATGCTACCCCCAAACTCTTTCGGATGCAACAGGTATTGTTGGCGCTTGGAAAGCGGATGAGAGAGCTACGGGCAAAGCAGGGATTCAGTCAAGAAGCCTTTGCCGATCACTGCGGCCTGCATCGCGTGGCCGTGGGACTCATTGAGAACGGAAAGAGAGTCCCAAGCCTGCGAACTCTCCTAACAATTTCGACCGGATTCGGCGTAACTCTCAGCGCCATGCTGCGAGGCGTCGATAAGGGAGTACCCGCAAAGAAGCGCCAGAGCGAACGGAGCAGCCAGATTCCTTCCCGACAACGCGGCGCGCACATCATTTAGGGTTCAGTTTGGAATGCCACTGCCTTCTGCGCTGTACCATCTAAGCGGAATATCCATAGGTCCCTGCAGATTTGTACAGCCAGCGTCACTCGCATGCTACGTACGCTATATGACCGGGCTACCTAGTTCGCCAGCTCGATGTCCCAGCCCAGTCGGCCCGGGGAGCTTCGCCTAAATCGGATTTCCTTTATATCCATCTGGTCTGCCAGGTCACTTGCTTCCCAATTGATCGCCTTACGGAGAATCGCGAGGAGAGTGGCCCTGGGCCCTCGAAAATACGCGTTTACCTCACGTTCGACGGCTTCATCCCAAGCGTTCTTCTGCGTCTCCCAG
>WNFJ01695350.1_pt1 | contig 12723 bp, 10 predicted proteins | sample 5400461 | NCBI WGS metagenome assembly WNFJ01 (sample SAMN13153349, study PRJNA577476) | soil metagenome | isolation source: 115 cm saprolite on Douglas fir-dominated hillslope | place: USA:California | collected 2013-09-17 | reverse complement strand
GAGGACTGGCCGGTCGAGGGCACTACCGGCTACGAATTCGCCAATTTGGTGCTCGGATTGTTGGTCGACCCCTCCGGCGAAGAAGGCTTTACCCAAACCTACGCTAATTTTGCTGGCGAGCATCGCGCCTTCGACGAGATCGTCCGCGACTGCAAGATCCGCATCATGCTCAATGAAATGGCGAGCGAACTCAACGTACTCGCCCGCGACGCGGGTCGTATTGCGCGACAGAACCCGCGGACCGCTGACTTCACGCGCAATATCCTGCAGCGCGCATTGCAGGAGATTGTTGCGTGCTTTCCGGTGTACCGCACTTACGTAGACGGTACTGCCGAGCCGAGCGAAGCGGACCGGCGCGATATCGACTGGGCGCTGGCGCACGCGCGGCGCAACGAGACAGATCTGGATCCGAGCGTCTTTGAGTTTCTGCACCGGCTCTTGACGACAAACCTCGTGGCCGAGCCGCGCAGCGGCTTCAGTCGGCAGTCCGTCGTCCGCTTGGCGATGCGCGTGCAGCAATATAGCGGCCCTGTGATGGCGAAGGGGCTCGAGGACACGGCTTTTTATCGCTACAACCGCTTTGTCGCATTGAATGAGGTCGGCGGGCATCCAGACCGTTTCGGCGTGACATTGGCGGCTTTTCACCGGGCCAATACGCAGCGTGCAGAACACTGGCCGCACTCGATGTTGGGTACCTCCACCCATGATACCAAGCGAGGTGAAGACACCCGCGCGCGGCTTGCCGTCCTCTCCGAAATGCCCGAGGAATGGGCGCGGCAGGTCCAAGCATGGAGCCGTATTCTGCGCGCCCGCCGCGGCGACGTCGAGGGCACCGCGCCGCCCGACCGCAACGACGAATACCTTTTGTACCAGCTGCTGCTCGGCGCCTGGCCGGCTGAGCTGACCGGCGTCGAGAACCCCGACCCCGAGCAAATACGCTTCTTTGCGGAGCGGATCGAAGGGGCAATGGTGAAGTCGATGCGCGAGGCAAAGGTGCGCTCTACCTGGGCATCCCCGAATACGACTTATGAAGAGGCTATGCTGGGCTTTGTGCGGGACGCACTCGATTTGACTAGGGCCAATGCGTTCCTCAGCGCGTTTTTACCGTTCCAGGAACGCGTTTCGCACCTCGGCGTGCGCAACAGCTTGGTGCAGACCGCCTTGAAGCTAACTCTGCCGGGAATGCCGGACATCTATCAAGGAGCGGAACTCTGGGATCTACGCCTGGTCGACCCGGACAACCGGCGTCCGGTCGATTACGAAAGGCGCATCGAACTGCTCGAAGAGGTAGCGGCGTTATTGGAGCGAAACCGCCGCACGGCGATACTGGACATGATCCAGGATTGGCGCGACGGTCGTGTCAAGCTGGCCGTCATCGCGACCCTGCTCGCACACCGCCGCGACCGTCCGAAGCTGTTTGCACAGGGAGGATACGAGCCACTCATCGCCACCGGCCCCAGAGCCGACCAAATCTGCGCCTTTGCCCGTAGCCACGAGGAAGACGCGCTGGTCGTTGCGGCTGCGCGCTTTCCGGCGCGCTGCGAGGCCGAACCGGATTGGACCGGAACCGAGATCCCTTGGCCGCAGGCGGCGAGCAGCGAGACGCATTGGCGCGATCTTTTCGACGGGCGTGTCCTGGAGCGCCGCGGCGAAGGCTTCGGTGCAGCGGCGGTTCTGGGAGCTATGCCAGTGGCGGTGCTCGTTCCAGAAAACAGCCGGTATCGCTAATTCCGAGCCAGAACCGCTGACTGAACTCAGTCTTCCCCACGAACCAGCTCGGGTGGAAATAATATGCAACAGCGAGGATCAAGAAATCGCTCGAAGGCACGTCCGGTGCTCAGAGAGATGCCGTTGGACCAGCTGCAGCGGGTCCTCGCAGATCACCGTGCCTGGGTGGAGTCCGATGGGCAAAGCGGCAAAAAAGCCGACCTTTCGCATGCGCAGCTGCAGGGTCTCTCGCTGTGGAGCGCCGATCTTCGAGAGGCAGATCTCAGCTACGCAAGTCTGCAAGGCGCGGATCTGGATCACGCCCGCTTGCGTGGCGCCGATCTGCGGCATGCAAACATGGCAGGTGCCTCGCTGTGGCAGGCTAACCTGCGTAATGCAGATCTAAGCTCTGCTGGCCTCCAGAGAGCAAAGTTGGACCACGCCGATCTGTCGGGCGCCAATCTGCATGACGCCGATCTCACCGGAGCCTCACTTTGGGGAGCACAGTTGTCGGGAGCTCGGATCGAGCATGCAATCGGGATTACCGGCGAGCAGTTGAAGAACGCGCATCGCGCCTGAACAGCGATGGCTCATCCTGTACCGAGGTTGGGGTGGCTGCCATCGACCACCCCACCCTACCTCTCCGCAGCTGGGATCACGCGAGCCAGGCCGATAAACTTTTCGGGATCCTGCGGTTCGTTGTTGACCAGGACCTCATAGTGCACATGGGGCCCGGAACTGCGGCCGGAGCTGCCGAGAAAGCCGATCTGCTCATGCTCGGCGACCCTTTGCCCGACCGAGACCATATAGCGATGAAGATGGGCATAAACGGTGGCGATGCCGTTTCCGTGATCGATTTCAACGATTTTGCCGTAGTCGCTGCGATAACCGGCATAGGTCACGGTCCCCGCTGCCGTCGCATGAACCGGGGACATGTAGGGCGCCGACAGATCGATCCCGGTATGAAACGAGGAGCGGCGATTGAACGGATCGTGCCGCGGTCCGAACCGGCTCTCGAGCTGATAATAATCGAGCGGCACCGACAATGGCAGCGACTTCATCAAGCTGCGGAGCTCTTCCATTTTGTCCGATGTCATCGCGTTCTGCGGATCGGCTTTCGGCGGCGCCACAAAGGGACCGCCTTGGCCGCCGCGGTCTTGGGCCAATTGCGGGAACAGGCGGTCGACATTCAGTCCAGTCGAGGCGAGCAAGCGCCGAACTTCCGCAACGGCTTGGCGAGCGAGGTCTGCAACGCTGGGCGATCGATCTTGCGGTTCCGGCGGCGCATCGGAAATCAGCATCTCGGGCCGTGGCAAACCGACCGCCGATTGAGAAAGCTCCGTCTCGATCAGTTCTGCCAGGCGGAAAACGCCAGTCCATTTCTGCCGGTGTCCGACCTTGGATTGCCCTTGCTCCGTACGGTCGGTTTCAATTTTGCTGAGACGTGCGGCGAGCGTCGCGCGCTGGGCTTCGACCTGGCGCAGGTCGCGCCGGGCCTGCTCAAGCGCCTGGGTCAGCTGGCCGATCCTGCCGGCCACCTCGTCCAAACCCGGCGATTGCAGCGGCATCTCGGCGCGCGGTTGCGGCGCCCGACTGCGCATATCCTTCAGGGCCTGCTCACGATCGCGGACGGCGAGAGCAAGCTCATCGCGCAGGCTCGCCACTTCGTCCTGCAGATCGGCGTTTGCCGTTTCCGCCCGGACCACCGCTGCTTCCTTGCCCGCTACCGCCCGCTCATAGCCGGATCGGCTGACCATGAAATAACAAACCGCGACAGTAAACACGACGACGGCCGATGCTGCCGCGATTTGCACAGCCGGCGGCAAGAAGATCTGCGACGACCGGCTGCCGGTTCGCAAATTGATGCAAATTTCGGGGAAGCGCCTGCTTCCCCGGCTCGGTGTTTCGGCGACCATTTCCCCCTTCCCCCCAATACCGCCGCACCGTGGGTGTCCAATGACAGAGCCAAGGGACCAGGTCGCGGCAAAATCAGGTCAAGCGCGCGTCAGCGGCTTTCGACACGCCCACCCTAGGGGGTCGATCACCGTATTGCAACAATCAATCGTTAATTCGGCGCACTGGACAGCTGTTAACCTTATTCGGCAAGTCAAAACTAAATGCTGCGGTTAAGCTCGCGCGCATTTGCGAAGCCGTGACTAATCGCAAGGGTAGTGCGCGATGGTTTCATACTGGAGGTGATTTTGCGCGGTTCGCGCGTTCGCTGCGCGTTCTTCGACGAATGCTCGGCTCGTCAGGCCTCGAGGCGCATCTCGGCGTCGTGCCCGGTCTCGGGCGCGAATTGGGTGCGGTAATACTCCGAGAAGATGCCGTCCCGGCGGAGCAACTCGGGTAAGGTTCCCTCCTCGACGATGGCGCCGTCGCGCAACACGATGATGCGGTCGCAGCGCCGCACCGTCGATAGCCGGTGGGCGATGATAAAGGTCGTCCGCGCCGCCACGAGCCGCTCGATCCCGGCCATCACCAGCGCCTCAGTGGCGACATCGAGCGCCGAGGTCGGCTCATCCAAGATCAGAATCGGCGCGTCGCGCAGCAGTGCGCGCGCTATCGTGATCCGTTGCTTTTCCCCTTCGGAAAACGTCACCCCGGATTCGCCGATCACCGTGTCGTACCCGTCCGGAAGCGAGGCGATGAAATCGTGGATCCGTGCCAGCCGAGCCGCCCTTTCGATCTCTGCATTGGGCGCGCCGGGCCGCCCGTAGGCGATATTGTCGCGCACCGAAAGCGGAAAGATCAGCGGCGGCTGCAATACCATGGAGATCTGGCTGCGCAGCGATTTGAGCTTGTACTCGCGCAGATCGACGCCGTCGATCTCCACCACCCCGGCCGATGGGTCGAAGAACCGCGGCAGCAGCCCGAGAAGTGTGGACTTGCCGGCGCCGGTCGGGCCGATCACGGCGATCTTGGCGCCGGCCGGCACGCGCAGCTCGATGCCGCTAAGGACCGGTGTCTCCGGCCGGTAGCGAAACGAGACATTGCGCCAGGCGATGTCGCCGCGCGGGCCTTCCGGAGGAAAGTTGCGAGTCCCGTCTTTGAGATCGGCCTCGGTGTCGAGCACATCGAAAACCCGGCGCGCTCCGACCCGCGCGCCGGCAATCAGCCCCCAGCTCTGGGTGATCTGGTTGATCGGCGCATAGAGCTGGGCGAGATAGGAGATGAAAACGATCAACTGGCCGACCGACAGCCTCCCCGACATAACGGCGCTCGCTCCGGCATAGACGACGAGCGCGGTGCCGCCGGCAATCACCAGGTTGACGGCGCCCGAATAGAGCGTCTGCCAACTGTAGAGCCGCAGGGTTGCCCGCAGGCTCTCCCCGCTCGCGCCCATGAAGCGCCGATGTTCCTCGTCCTCCTTGGTGAAGGCCTGGACCAGCTTGATCGACGACATCGCCCATTGCACGACGGAATAGACGCGGCTTTCGGTGGTGCGCACTTCGGTTGCGATATCCACGATTTTTCGGTTGAACCCGAAAATCAGGCCAAACAGCAAGGGAACGACTGTAAGCGACAACAGGGTCAATGTCGGATCGAGCGGCAGCAGCACGATCAGCATCCCGCCGAGCAGCACCGCGGCCGACAGGATCGGCAGCGCGCCATTCATGATCATCGTCTGGACCGCGAAGCTGTCGGCGGTGATCCGATAGAGCAAATCGCCGACCCGCTGTCGGCTGTGAAAGGCGAGCGACAGCCGTTGCAAATGAGCATAGAGGGCGCCGCGCAGATCATTGACCATCCGCTGCCCGACGCCGATCGTGGTGTAGTTGTGCAGCAAGGTCAGCGCTCCGGCGCCGAGATGCACGACGATAATGCCGAGACAAGCGAGCAGCAGCAGCCCCGTCGGGGACGTCGACGCCAGTGCGGCAATCGGAAACGGCTTGCCGCCGAGCACATTGTCGATGACCACCTGCAGCGGCCAAGGCTTCAGGAGCTCGAAGCCGGCGATCAGGAATACCTGCGCAAGCGCCCAGGCGACCCGCCACCAATACGGCCGCAGATAGGGGAGAAGTTTCGTCAGCAAAATCAGACCGTGCGGGGAGCGCGGATCGGTAACGGGGCTCTTGCCAGCGGCTCCACCGGGATCAGCGGCATCTGTTTGGCGACGGCCTCGATGATACGGTGCATCAGTCTGCCAAAACCGACGAGCTGACAAACCATCGCCGCCGAGCTAATCAGCCCGACGGCGCCGATCGCGGCCGCCGTCAGCGGCCAGCCGAGGATCAGCGCGAAGGCGGTCAGCGCAGCGCAGCTGCGCAGCAGAAACGACGCGAAGCGGGAAAAGCGCATCGCGCAGCGCACCCGCAACAGCCGCTTTGCGCCGCCGTGGTTCTCGGTGCAGACGAGGACCAATGCGCGGCTGCACAGGCCGCGCGAGATCTTCAGGTCCCAATTGCTCCAGCCGGTGTCCGGCACGACGAAGTATTTCTGCGGCACGAGAAACTCCATCAATCCGCCGATCAGCGTCTCCTTCTCGGTTCCGGCTTCGCTCCAATAGGAGAGATGGAATGCGCGGGCACCCCAGCAGATGCGGGCGCGCTGCTCGGTCGCGACCGGGCCGATATGATCATGCGTCCGCAATTCCTTGATGCGCCATTTGATGCGCTCCCAGCCGCGCAGCAGAGGTCCGATGTAAATCAATAGCGCAACCAGCGCGCGGGCTTTGAGGCCGGTAAATCGCTTCTCGATCGGCGCCTTGCGGGCGCCGTTGACGCACATAACCCAGGTGACGAGGAGGGGAACGGTCAGCAACCACCACCACCCGCCGGCGGTAACTCCTCCCAAGGCGAGCGGGAGGGCGGCGGCGCTCCATTCGAAGCTCAACGGCAGGAACGCAGTCAGGGAGGAGGGCGGCTCGTACAGCGTCTGAAACAGACCGCGCCCGAACACCCCCGAATAGATAACCGGGCGACGCGACAGCAGCAACGAGGTGGAGAGGTCGCCATAGATGCGGCCGAGCCACTTGGCCTGTCCGAACAGGTTGAAGCGGAACGGGTGCTTCGAATAGACGAGCGCCTCGGCTTTGCCGTAACCACGCTGCTGCGCGCAATAAGCCGCCACCGTATTTCGGCGGAAATGCCAAACCACGGCAGCGGGGCTGAACCCGATCGTGTAGCCCGCGTCCTGGAAACGCCAGCAGATGTCGACATCGTCGCCGGCGGCGCGATAGATCGGATCAAACCCGCCGAGCTGCTGCAGCACATCGCGCCGGAACGCCATATTGCAGCCCGCGATGTGCTCGGCGACTTCGTCGCTGATCAGAACATGGGTCGGACCGCCCGGGGCGACCGCGACGGCGGCGGGGACCACTCGGGCGGCGGGAAATTCGGCCCGCCGCAGGCAACCAGATTACCCGATTCCATCTTGGCGATGAGGTAGGTCAGCCAGTCGGGGTCGGCGACACAGTCACTGTCAGTGTAAGCTACGATCTCGCCCGTCGCCGCCTCGGCGCCGACATTGCGGGCGGCACTCAATCCTTTATTGGGCTGACTAATGATGCGGCAATATTCGTAGCTCTCAGCGATCGCGAGCGTTCGGTCGCGCGAGCCGTCATTGACGACGATGACCTCGTAGTCGGGGTAGTTGAGCATAGTTGAGCACTGCGAGCGACGCCAGGCACTGATCCATCGTCCGCTCGGCATTGTAGGCGCAGACGACCACCGAGACTCGCGGATAGCGTCGCAATGGCGGAGGCAATATGCCGGTATATTGGCGCACCACCTCGTCGAACGACGGTTTCGGCCGGCGCTCCCGGTCGACCAAACCAAAGGCCCAATTTTCGATCAGATGACCGCCGGTGAACCATTCGTCGGTCCAGGCAAAGATGAAGGTGCCGGCGACGCCGGTCTCGAAGGCGGTATGCACTTGCCAAGACAGGACGCGCCGTTGTTCTTCCTCTCCCTCGCCAGACGAATCGACACCGAATTCGGTCAGCACCAGCGGCTGGTCGAGGCCGACATTGTGGAGCCTCGCGATGTATCGGCGGAAGGCGGGCTGGTCGTGCAGATAGACGTTGAAGCAGACGAAATCGGTGAAATCGACCGTCAGATATTCGGTGGATGGATAATTGGCGTAGCTGACGAGCGCCTCCGGATTCTCGACTTTGGCGCAGGCGACGAGAGTTCTGAGGAAGCTGCGCACCGCGTCGGCGCCGTGCCAGCGCACCATATCGGGCGGGATCTCATTGCCGATCAGATAGGCGAAGACCGCCGGATGGCGACAGCAAGCCCGGACGCCGGCCGTCACCGCCTCGCGGATTTGCGCCTGAATTGCCGGGCTGTCGAGAAAGGCGACATGCTGCGACCACGGAAGTCCGACCAGAATCTTCAAACCTGCGTGCTGCGCGGCGTCCAGCAGCCAGAGCGGCGGCACCGTGAAGACTCGGACGGTGTTGATGCCGGCTTCGGCCATCAGCGCGAAATCGGTATCGACGACCGCGTATTCGGGGAACTGCGCTCCGTGACTGCCTTTTGGGAAAGGGCCGTAGGTGACGCCTTTGACGAAGTGCTTTTTCTCCCCGACAAAGAAGAACTTGCCCTTCACTCGGACCGGCGTGGAAGTGTCAAGCTTCGCTGCTGCCGCCGAAAGAGGCTGCGCCACAACCTCTTCGGTTTCGACCATTGTCATGACGGAAGCTCCAGGGATGCCTGCAGCGGCAGCCAACCCGCGAGCGGGACGGCGCTCGCATAACGGGCGATCATGCACTTTGTTCCGCGCGCCGAGATTGTGCGGAGCGGCTCATATGCCAGGCCAGAGCGGTGCGAACGATCGTGTCGAGATCCGAGACTTGGGCGCGCCAGCCGAGCAGCTCGGCGGCGAGACCGGGATCGGCGACCAATACCGGCGGATCGCCGGGCCGCCGCGCGGTTTCGCGGCAAGGGATGGATTTGCCGCTGACCGCCTCGGCAGTCCGGATCACCTCGCGCACCGAGTGACCGCGGCCGGTGCCGAGGTTGAGTGCCGCGCTCTGCCCTCCGGCGAGCAGATATTCGAGAGCGCGCAAATGCGCTTCGGCGAGATCCTGGACATGAATGTAGTCGCGGATCGCCGTCCCGTCCGGCGTCGGGTAATCGGTTCCATAGATGTCGATTTGCGGCCGGTCTCCGAGTGCCGCCTCCAGAACAAGCGGGACAAGATGTGTCTCGGGCTCATGCCGTTCACCGATTTCGCATTCGGGATCGGCGCCGGCAGCATTGAAATAACGCAGCGACACCCACCGCAGCCCGTAGGCCTTGCCATACCAGTGGAGCGCGCGCTCGATGGCGAGCTTGGTCTCACCGTAAGGGTTGACAGGCAACTGGGGCATGGTCTCGCGAATCGGCACTTGGGCGGCGGGAGTGCCGTAGGTGGCGCAGGTCGAGGAAAAGACGATTTTGTCGACCCCAACCTCGCGCATCGCTTCAAGCAGCGTCAGGGACCCGTCGAGGTTATTGGCATAATATAATGCCGGATCGGTGACCGACTCGCCGACGTAGGCATAAGCCGCGAAATGCATCACGACCGAGACGCGATGCTGGTCGAGCGCCTCAGCGAGTTTGCTGCGTTCCGCGAGACTGCCCTCGACCAGCGGCCCCCAGCGCACCGCCTCGCGGTGACCGCGCGAAAGATCGTCGAAAACCACCGGACGGTATCCGGCCCGCGCCAACGCCTTGCAGGCGTGGCTGCCGATGTAACCGGCCCCACCCGTGACCAAAACCGCCTCTGACATGCTGGAGCTGCTTCGCCGACCCGTTGGTGGAGCCACAACGTAGCACGGGCCGCCTTTCTTCCTGGAAGCGGATTTTGCTGCGGCGCAACAGCAGACGGCAAGAGCAGTGCCGGAACAGCGCTCTGCATCGCGTGATCACCCGGGCGCAGCCCTCGCCCCGCTGGCGGGGAGAGCGGGCCTTTTGTCAGGGAGTGAAATGCTCAGCCAAATTGTCGAGCCGGATTTCGTACTGCTCACAGCGCCCGCTCCACGCGACAAACTCGCCGGGCGTGGCGCGCAGCGACTTCTCGGTGTCCAGGATGTAGGGAGTGGCGCACATCTGGTCGCTCACTACGGCGTTGACCTGTGGGTCGTAGCGGTTGAACTCGGCAAATTCCGGCGGGATGTTGCCGGTGGGGATGGCGGCGCTGGTGCTGAACGCGTCCTTGATCGGGATGTAAGGCGTGCAAGCGGCCGAGAGCACCGCAGGAAGCGCGAGAACAAAAAACAGTCGCATGCCAGGTCGACCGCTGGTTGGATTTGCGGATTGTGCCCGCCTAGCGCCGCCAGCGCAAGACTAGGTCAACGCGGCTCTTGGTCAATCGGACGACGGGCTTTTCTCCCGCGGCGCGCGGAAGCGATACCGCCGTCCGGCACTCCGGCCGCCTTCAAGGCGGCCTGCTGGCGGGCGGCCAGTGCGGCCTCGTCGAAATCCTCGATCAGTTCGTGGAACAGCCGGTACCAGTTGATTTCCGCCTTCAGATGCAGAAAGACCGAGCCGAGCCCGATTGCGGCGCGGTCCATGAACACGAATTCGCGCGGCGGCCGGACGCCGCCGAGCCGGCGGATGTCGCTATGCACGCTCTCGGCGACTGCAGCGCCGTAGACGCCGCTCGCCTTTTCCTGGATCAGCCGCGCGCGGTCTTCGAGCAGCGGGCCGTAGACGAACAACGCCCAGCGATTGAGCACGTCGATAACCTCGTTCGACAGATTGCCGAAGCCCCAGCTCCGATAGGCGTGCACGGCGAGATCGCGGTCGCCGCGCTGCAGCGCGTGGTAGAGATCGATTACGCCGCGGACGAAAGAGGCGCGAAAGACGCGGACGCAACCGAAATCGAGGAGATTGACGGTGTTGTCCGGCGCGACCGTATAGTTGCCGAGATGCGGGTCGCCGTGGATTACGCCGTAGTAGTAGAACGGCACGTACCAGACCCGGAACATGCGCAGTGCAATCGCGTTGCGCTCCTCGAGCGGCGCTTTAGCAATGTCGAGGATCTGCGCACCCTCGAGCCAGGTCATCGTCAGCAGCCGGCCAGTGGAGAGTTCGGGGATCGGCACGGGCACGGCGACACCGGGCTCGCCGCGCAGAATCTCGCCATAGAGCCGCATGTGCGCGGCCTCGCGCTCGTAATCGAGCTCCTCGCGCAACCGGTCGGCAATCTCGGCATGGATCTCGGCGGTGGAGACCGCCCGATCGTAGCGTTCGTAGAGGCTCATCGCGAGCTTCAACTGGCGCAGATCGGCTTCCACTGCCGACGCCATCTCGGGGTATTGCAATTTGCAGGCGAGCGGGGTCCCGTCGAGCGCGGTCGCCCGGTGCACCTGCCCCAGCGAGGCGGCGCGCGCTGCTGTTCTGTCGAACTCGCGAAACCGGCTTCGCCAGTCGGCACCGAGCTCGCCGGCCATGCGCCGCCTGACGAACGGCCAGCCCATTGCCGGCGCGTTCGCCTGTAGCTGAACCAATTCCTGAACGTACTCCTTGGGCAGCGCGTCGGGTATCGTGGCGAGCAGCTGGGCCACCTTCATCAGCGGCCCCTTGATACCGCCGAGCACCGCCTTCAGCTCGGCAGCGTGGCGGCCGCGATCGAGTTTGAGACCGAGATAGCGCTCACCGGCGAGCCGGGCCGCGAGTCCGCCCATCGCGGTCGACACCTGGGCGTAGCGCCGCACTCGCCCGGTCAGCGAATCGTCGTCGGTCACGTGTGAAACATTTGGGGCTTAAGCGCTGCCGCCCTCGACCGCGTGGCCTTCGGCCCGCCACCGCAGCATGCCGCCGGCGAGATTGGCCACATTGGAAAAGCCTGCCTCGCGGAGGATAACGGTGGCTTGCGCGGAGCGGCTGCCAGCCCGGCAGACCGCGACGATCGGCCGGTCGCGAGCCAACTCCCCGGTGCGCTCGGCGAGATCGCCAAGCGGGATCAGGATCGCGCCACGGATATGCCCGAGCGGGCCGATGAACTCTTCGGGTTCGCGCACGTCGAGGATTTGGACCGCTGGCGCCTGTTCCTCAAGCCCATGCGGCTCGATTTCCCAGATTCCGGCGAAGGAATATCTGAGCGCCGCCCAGTTCGGCTCTGCGGTGATTGCGAGGCCGCTTTCCGGCCGCCCGCATTTCAGGTTGGCGGGCACCGCGACATCCAGTTTTTTGGGATGAGCCAAGCGCAGGTTCTTCATGTAACCGGTAAAATCGCCCTCTCCGATTTCGCCGCCGAGGCGTGGGTTGAACCGCCGCTCCTCACGGACGCTCGTGACCGTCAGCCCGCGATAATCGTGCGCCGGGTAGAGCAGGCACGTTTCCGGCAAGGTGAAGATCTGCTCGTGAATCGAGCGGTACATCGCATGCGGGTCGCCTTGCTGGAAATCGGTCCTTCCGGTGCCTCGGACGAACAGACAGTCGCCAGTGAACGCCATACTGCGGTCGTCGAGAACATAGGTCAGGCAGCCGTTGGTATGGCCGGGGGTCTGGCGCACCTGGAGATTGCGCTCGCCGAAGGCCACGACATCGTCCTGCACCAGATAGCGGTCCGCGCCCTCGGCGCCGCTGTTGGCCGCCAGCGCGATGCGACAGCCCGTGCGCTGTTTCAGCAGCCAAGAGCCAGTTACATGGTCGGCGTGGACATGGGTCTCGAGAGCGTAGACGAGTCGCAGCCCGAGCTCTTCGATCAGCGCCGCGTCGCGCCGCACCTGCTCGAATACCGGATCGATGATGACCGCCGTTCCACCGCTCCCGTCGACAAGGAGGTAGGTATAGGTGGAGGAAGGCGGGTCGAACAGCTGCCGGAAAACCAACATCGCGAAGCTCCGATGATAATCGCAGCCTATGGTACTATCGCAGGCTTGCAAGCGGGAGAGCCGTCTTGGTCGAAATCGTCGTTAAGCCGATCACGGGCCAAGACCGGGACCGCTGGGCCGAGCTGTGGCGCGGCTATCTCGATTTCTACGAGACACGACTGCCGCCGGAGATTTACGACCACACTTGGCAGCGGCTGATCGCGCCGGAGGGCTCGATCCATGGTCTCGGAGCCCGCCTCGGCAGC
>WNFJ01603511.1_pt1 | contig 12723 bp, 6 predicted proteins | sample 5400461 | NCBI WGS metagenome assembly WNFJ01 (sample SAMN13153349, study PRJNA577476) | soil metagenome | isolation source: 115 cm saprolite on Douglas fir-dominated hillslope | place: USA:California | collected 2013-09-17 | reverse complement strand
ATCGGCAGCATCCAGCTTATCATTGCGCAAAAACTCCCAAGCGCTTCCGTGGAGCTGGTTCGTACCGGATTTGATCGTGGCGTTTAGGACTGCTCCTCCAGCACGTCCAAATTCCGCACCGAAATTGCTGGTTTGCACTTTGAACTCCTGAATGGCATCCGGCGGAGGAAGATTTACATACGCTGCGCCGTTCAGATAATCCACCGAGTCGTTATTGTTATCGATCCCGTCCAGAATGTAGTTGTTATGGACGGTGGTCAAGCCGTTGGCCACGAAACTTCCTGACCGGTCCAAGCCGCGCGTGGCACTGAGGCTGGTGACCCCGGGACCGAGCTGCGCGAGAAAGGTGTAGTTGCGGCCGTTGAGGGGCAGACTGTTAATTTGCTCGCTGCTAGCCAAGTTTCCCACGGACGCGTCTTGGGTCTGGAGCAGTGGCGCTACAGCGGTGACCTCGATGCTCTGCGATAAAGATCCTGGTGTAAGGGCGAAATCCGCCTTAACCTGCTGCTGAACGTCCACTTTGATGTGGCGCTGAGTTTCTTTCTGAAAACCTTGCAACTCCACTTCGAGGGTGTAGGTGCCGATCTTGATGGGTGTAAACGAATAATTGCCGTCGTCGGAAGTAACGGTTTCCGTCGCAAGCGACGTGTCTTCATTGGTGAGCGTCACCTGGGCGCCGGAAACGACAGCTCCGCTGCGATCTTTCACCGTGCCGCGAATTCCGCCACTATCAACCTGCGAATAGCCAGGCAGAGAAACACAAAGGTAAAAAACGAGGGCGGCAAAGGTTGAAATCACCCGGAACCGCATGGTGTACATTTTCATGGTGCAACTCCTTTTAGCCTCGCGGCTTGGCAGCATCGATTCGCTTGTTGAGAAAACCTATAAGCAGGGATGTGCGCTCCCGAACGAACCAGAAAATATCCTGACGCACCCCTGAATTTGGCTGGCCGTGCAGGTGCACGCTAGCCGTGCACGTGCACGTTATCGGAGCGAACCATCCTTGTCAAGGGAAAAATGATATGTTGCATTCAAATGTTGGGACCTTGGGCGTGAAGCAGAGCGCTAGTCCGATCGTGCGCGAAACGAGATTGCATTTGGCGACCGCGGGGGTATAACTCAGATACTGCGTAATTTGCTTTTCCGTATTGGGTTAGTATAGAAAAACGCTAATGCAAAGTCGTAAAGGGCGCCGATGGAAAACATCGACCGGAGGTTGAGTTCTGTCTGATCGCGGATCAAAGGCGACATCCAAGACCAATTCCACGCAGGTGGGAGTTCAGCAGGTGGGAGTTCAGGATGTTGCAGATTTTCTTGGCATCTCGCGCGGGACCGTGGATCGGGCCCTGCATGACAGACCAGGGGTGAACCCTGTAACGAAGGGTAGGGTGATCCGAGCTGCCCAAAAGTTGGGATACCGTCCAAATTTAGCAGCCCGCTATTTGTCCTCTAGTAGGCGCATAACTATTGGAGTAGCGATTCCGCACGAAGTTGCTTATTTCTATGATGAGGTGAGGGAAGGCATCTTCGAAGCTGCGAGCGTATTTGAACCCCTTGGTGTCAAAATCCTGCATCGTCCCTACAAACGATTCGGCCAGCACGAAATTGAGGCGTTTCGCGACATACTGCAAGAAGAGATCAGTGGGTTGGTGATTTCTCCGGCATACCCCCTTCGGCTTCTGCCACAGATCGAGGAGGCCACGCGCCGGAATATTCCCGTGGTGTGCGTAGCCACGGATGCCCCGGGAACGAAAAGGCTCACGTCGATTTCCGTAAACCCATTGGTTAGCGGAGCTCTCGCAGGAGAATTAATGGGATATTTTCTCCGCGACAACGCGGAGGTGATTGTCTTCATCGGAATGCATGCTACGGTGGACCACGAACAAAAACTTAATAGTTTTCGTTCCAGTTTTCGCTCTTTTTGTCCCAAAGGCGAGATCGCTGTAATCGTCGAAACACATGATGAAGCCACGGAAGCGTACCTTAAGGCGCGAAAGGTTCTAGAGGAGCACGGCGCCGTCAAAGGGATTTACGTAGCCACTGCCAACTCCATGCCTGTCATCAGGGCGCTGGAGGAACTAGGGCTGGCACGGAAAATCAAGGTCATTAGCACGGATTTATTCCCGGCGATGTTCCCGCATATCCGATCCAGCACAATAGCCGCCACCATCCACCAGCGTGCACGGGAGCAAGGTGCTATGGCGCTCCAGGCGATCGTACGCTTCCTCACGGAGAAATTGCAGCCTGCGGCACAAATATCTATTAACCCAGCGATCGTGATGCGAAGCAATCTAGATTTGTTTATTCCGTAGGACAGCTCCGCCGGAGGCGATACTGTCCCATAACATGAAGGAGTCTAGGACGGCATCTTAAACCTATCAGTCGGGTGAAGAAAAAAAACTAATCGCGCCAGAACGCCATGAAGTAATACCCTTATCGGTCTTGCTCGGCCAACGTCAAGGCTAATTGATAGAACTCGCGCCGGGCCTTAGGAGAGAGGCTGGCAGTTTTGGGGGATTTTGTTGAAACTGCTGCGGCATCCAGCGTCTCTCGAATCCTGCCCACATCGATGGAGCCGTGCGGGAAAATCTCGCTGTAGCGTTGCAGGACATCACGCGCTTCGGCAATCCTGCCTGCCTCGTAGTAGAAAATTCCTAAAGTCGTGAAAGTACTTTCGCGTGAGGGCGCCAAGTCGATCGCTTTTTTCAGGTACGATTCGCCGCGATTGGCGTCACTCCGCACAATGGACACCACGCCTAGACCCCAATACAGCATCCCGGAATCGGGGACGCGCGCTAAACCTTGCTGCAAAGTCGTATCAGCGCTGGCAGAATCGTCGGCACGCAACTGAGCGAGTGCCAAAGAGAAGTAATACTGATCGTTGTCGGGACTATTGAAAATAGCCTGGCGCAGAACGCGTACGGCGTCTGCGGTACGGCCCACGTGAGCGTAGATGTCTCCCAGCAGCGCCAGATAGGAATCGTCTTTCTGAGCCTCTGGCGAGGCTTGTTGTAGTGACTCCAGCGCTTGTGCCTCCTCATGATTCTGGAACAGGGCATTGGCGAGGTTGTATCGGGCCTCATCCGAGGAGGGGTTTGCCGCGATGGCATCCTGAAAATGCCGAATCGCGGCGGGATAAAGGCGAAATTGGGCGAGCAGTACGCCTTCTCCGAGGAGAGTGCGAAAATCCGCGCCACTCAGAGCATCGAGTCGTTCAATTATCTGCAGGGCGTCATAGACACGATTGAGCTTTAGATAAGCCTCCGCAAGAAGATAGAGACTGCGCGGGCTATCGGGATGCTGTTTTACATCCTCCTCAATCTCATGCAGGTCGGCACCCTTTCGTTGTTCCGGGGTGAGGGCCTCACGCCGGTCCAAGTACGCAAAGAAATTTTGGAGTGGATAAGGTCCAGGCTGGGGGTTCTTGGACAAGGTGATAAAAACCTTCATGTCTCGCTGGAACGCTTCCACCTGGTGAAGATTTCGTTCCGCGATCGCTAATTTGTAATACGCCGGGGCCGGTTTAGTAGTCACCTGCGCGCAGCGGCGCAAAAATGGGATGGACTCCGCGAACTTCTTTTGCTCTAACTTCAGACCACCCATCTCAAAGAGGGCATCGGCATAATTTGGATCCAAGCGCAACGCCCGACCGAAATACTGCTCAGCTCGAGCGTAGTCTCCCTGTTTCTTCGCGATAAAACCAAGGTTGAAGAGAATAGGGAGATTATTGGCATCGGCTTTTAGGCCCTGGTTCAGATACTGCTTGGCTTCATCAAACCTGCCGAGATGGCGATAGTAAAGACCCATGAACGCGTAGGATCGTGCGGAGGGATCCAGCTCCAGTAGCGATTTGAATTCTTCGAAAGCCTCGGGCACTTTGCCAACCGTAAAGTAGCTTTCGCCCAGCGTGGCATGAAGGTCGGCGCGCCGCGGATCAATTTTTATGGCTTCGTTCAACAACGGAATGGCATCTTCGTAGAACGATTGCTTCATGCTCACGCGGGCCAAAAGAAGCAGTATGTCCGTATTTTCAGGACTAAGCTTCCGTGCCCGCACGAGAAGTTCGAGAGCTTCCACATCTTTCCGCTGGTCACTCATTGCAAGCGCAAGAAAATAAAGGGTGTCAGCAGAGTCTGGCTCCAACTGGATTGCCTGCTCCAGGACTGGCTGTGCTTTTGCGGGTTCATTGTTGCGCAGGTAAGCTTGACCAAGATCGTGAAGAATTTCGAATGTCTGAGGTTTCAGGGCATCGGCCAACTCGAACTCATGGATTGCCGGACCGTATTTTTGTTCCGAAGCAAGTATCACACCAAGAGAGAAATGGATTTTTACGTCTTTAGGGTTCCTCGTAGAGAGAGTTTGCGCGGACTGCAATCCCTGCGATGTGTTTCCCGCCCTTAAAAAAGCCTTGGTCAGGTTCAACATTGTGCTGGAGTCAGGAGGCTGGACGAATTCCAGAGCCTTGATAGCCTGCTTCGGTTTATGCGTCGCAAGTAGGATGAGCCCGAGGTTGTAATTCGCAGTGCGGTTTCGAGGCTCCAAGCGCAACGTTTGCCGGAACGCCTGCTCCGCCAAATCCAATTTCTGCTGCGTGGCGTAGCTGGTGGCCAGATTGTTTAGGGTCTCCACGGAGCGGGGGTTTAACTCCAAAGCTTTCTGGAAGCTTGCGACGGATTCCGCATACCGCTGCTGCTGCTGATAGATCAAGCCCAGAAGGTTGAGAGCATCCACATTGTGAGGAGCGCTTGCGAGGCTGTTCTGAACGGCAGTCAGCGCTTCGTCGAGGGAACCTTGACGGAACAGAGTCTTGGCGTGCTCAAAATCAGAGGCCGCGTCTTGGGAAGTGGATGTTAATGAAGGAAGGGTGGTAGGAACTTCTAGCGCGTGCGGGCGCATGGGCTGCGGACACAAGACTAAGCACGTATTAATAATTGTTCGGGAAAAATGTCTCATCGGACGCCAATTATAGAGCTGGCCTAGCCGTGTTATTGTGAACAGCGCTCTGGCAGTTGTAGCGCTGAGCTGAGGTATGAAATTGCGCATTTTGCGCAGCACATCGCAAATGGTAGCACGGGTAAGAGGGAGTAAGTGGACGTGTTCTCAGACAAAAAATGCAAAGGCGCTAAGATCTCTGATTCGAAAGCACAAACCAAGCTAACGGCGCTTTTCTTCAGCGTCGTACTTGTACTATTTCTGGACGACGCTATCCCCGCTGAAAAGCAGGTTAAGCGAGTAGACCAGCCAGCCGCCATTGCAGCGAAATTTACCGATGTAACTTCCGCACTGGGTATGCATTTCCAGCACATGGCCTCGCATACGTCAAAGAAATACCTGATCGAAACGATGGGGTCGGGGGTAGCGCTCTTCGATTACGACAATGATGGCCGTCTGGATATATTCGTCGTGAATGGAGCGCCTATCAGCGATCCGATGGTAAAAGGAGCGATTCCTCAAAAAGGAGGTCCCAAGTATTGGAATCGCCTTTACCATCAAAAAGCGGATGGTAGCTTTGAGGACGTAACCGAGAAAGCAAATCTCCAGGGCGCCGGCTACGGGATGGGTGTCACAGTGGGCGATTACGACAATGATGGCTTCGAAGACCTGTATGTGACGGCCTACGGTGGCAACAAGCTTTACCACAATAATGGCGATGGTACGTTCACGGATGTAACCGAGAAGGCAGGAGTGGCGGGCAGCGGATGGTCAACCAGCGCAGCATGGGTCGACCTGGATAATGATGGCCTGCTGGATTTGGTAGTAGCGCGATACCTGCAATGGGACTTCGACGACATCTGGTGCGGCGAGCGCAAACAGGGATACCGCGCTTACTGCCACCCGGACCAGTTTCAACCGATTGCCCCGCTTGTGTTTCACAACGAAGGTCGCGGCCGCTTCACCGAAGTTTCTCGAAAAATTAATTTGTCCAAGCCAGGCAAGGGACTGGGTGTGGCAGTGGCCGATTACAACCGCGATGGACACGCTGACATTTTCATCGCCAACGACTCCGTTCCCGAATTTCTATATCAGAATAAGGGCGATGGGACATTTGACGAGGTGGGCCTCATCTCTGAGGTGGCCGTCGACGGGGAGGGACGCACCTTCGCCGGAATGGGTGTGGACTTCGCTGACTACAACAATGACGGTCTACCGGACCTGATAGTTACCGACCTCGCGTACCAAATGTATGCTCTGTTTCAAAATAATGGGGATGGAAGTTTCACGTACGCCAGCCAAACTTCGGGAGTCGGGCCAATGACGCTCCTACATTCGGGCTGGGGTGTGCGGCTTATAGATTACGATAACGACGGCTGGAAGGATCTTCTAATCGTGCAAGGCCATGTTCTGGACACCGTGGAAATGAATTTTCCGCAATTGCGCTACCGCGAACCTATGCTGCTGGCGAGAAACACTGACCACCGCTTCGTAGATGTTTCGGCGGAGGCGGGAAGCATTTTCCACGAAGCCTGGGCGGGACGCGGTATGGCGATCGGAGACATCGATAATGACGGCAGGCTGGACGCCGTCGTGACCACCAATGACGGGCCGGTGTACATCCTGCGTAACGAAACGCCGACACAAAATCACTGGCTGACGCTGAAACTTGTCGGACACAAGAGCAATCGGGATGCGATTGGAGCGGAACTAAAGATAGGGACCGCGAAGGGTTCGCAGTACGCTACCGTTACGACGGCTGGCAGCTATCTTTCTTCGAGCGACAAGCGGGTGCATTTTGGGTTGGGTTCGGAAACGGCGATCCAGAGCATAGAAATTCGCTGGCCGAGTGGAATAAGGCAAAGGCTGAAGAATGCCCGGATCGACCAAATCCTTCAGGTAGACGAGCCTTCTTCGAGCGAATAGCACGATTGATGGCGGAGGAAGCGCCAGTCCGGCCGGCGACGCCGCCTCCATCCTCAGACGAGCACTTAACGCCGTTTTCGCGATAATGTGGTGACCTCGCCTGCCCCGGCAATAACCTTGTCTCTTGACACGAGGCGACCTAGTGTGTATTAATCCGCATCGTGCACGCACACGACGAAGGTTCGTTGTGAACTCCCGGAGAGAGTTCATTGCCCGTGGCTGCCAATTGGCGGCTGTTGCATCCTTTCCGGTCTCCGCCTTGGCAGCGCTTCCCGAGGTTGCCGATCTAGATGCTTGCGGTGCCCGTATATCGCTGACGGGAGTCTGGCAGTTCCGATTCGATCCGGATCGAGATGGCGAATCCAAATGCTGGCACAAACCTACGTCACGTGCGGACTGGTCGGCCGTGGACGTTCCGCACACATGGCAGATTGCGAGAGATTGGGCCGAATATTTTGGTATGGCGTGGTACCACCGGGCTTTCGAGGTGCCAGCGGAATGGAAGGATTTGAACCTCCGCGTTGAATTCGAAGCGGTATATCACTCCGCCACAGTGTGGGTGAACGGACAGGAGGCCGGCCAACATCTTCGCAAGGGGTACACAGCTTTCACACTGGATATTACGCCTTACGTCCAATTCGGCACTTCGAATTCTATCGTTGTACGTGTGGATAACTCCTTCGACCAAGCCATGTTGCCTCGCGGCCGATCTTTCGATTGGACGCCTGACGGAGGAATTTACAGGCCCGTTAGTTTGTTAGTCTCTCCAAGAGTCTTTATCGAAAGAGTGGATGTGGACGCCGTACCGGATATTCCTGCCGGGACGGCTCTGGTTTCCATTTCGGTCTTTTTGCAGAATTCGGGCAGCCGGCCATGGTCCGGGTCTATCGGGTTTCGTATCACCGACGAGCAAACCGGCCTCTCGGTTTTGGAAAGAAAAGCCGCGGTCTCTATCCGCCTGGCGCCGGGCGAGAGAAAGAGTTGGACTTTACCGGCTTCGGCACTGCCCAACGCAAAATTATGGCATTTCGACCATCCCCATCTTTACCGGCTGCGGGTGGTGCTCACTCAGCATGACCAGGATTTTCACGCTTTAGAGACGACTTTCGGCGTACGCAGTATCGAGATCAAGGACGCGGGCTTCTATCTAAACGGTATGCGCGTATGGTTGGCGGGGGTCGAGCGCATGGCCGGGAGCAACCCGGAATTCGGTATGGCCGAACCGGCCGCGTGGCTGGCCCACGACCACGACGACTTAAAACAACTGAATTGCGTGTTTACGCGCGTTCATTGGCAACAGGACCGGCGCGTTCTCGAATACTGCGACCGCCACGGCATTCTGATTCAGACGGAAGTGCCCACCTGGGGTCCGGACACTTTCAATGGCATGGGAAATGTGCCAGCACCGGAGGGAAATGATCGCGCGCGACCGCAATCATCCCTGCATTTTTTCCTGGGGACTTTGTAATGAGATCAATGGTCAGAACCCGCCCGCCTACGAATTCGCCAAGGGCATGCTGGAAGAAGCAAAAAAACTGGATCCCCGCCGACTATGTTCCTACGCTTCCAACTCGTTGCAAAGTAACGCTTCGCGAGACGCCTCCGGACTCATGGATTTTGTGGAATGGAACGAATACTACGAAAGTTGGTATAAAGGCACTCCCGACAATCTCCGCAGCAACGTGGAACAGATCCACGAGGCATTTCCCGGCAAGCCCATCGTGATCTCCGAATATGGCTATTGTGCCTGCACGCCGGAACGGCCCGAGGGAGATGCACGACGCATCGAAATCTTGCGCGAACACAACCGCGTCTTTCGCGAGAGGGAGTATGTCGGCGGACTGATTTTCTTCTGCTACAACGATTACCGCACCCACATCGGAGACAAGGGCGTTGGCGTCATGAAGCAGCGCGTACACGGCGTTGTGGACCTCTACGGAGCCCAGAAGCCATCCTGGGCGGCGCTGCGATATGAGTCCAGCCCGATCGAATCGATGGGAGTTCACCATCCGGGTCCGCACTCGAAAGACCGCCCCTGCGTACACGCTCGATGGTTACAAGTTGCAGGCGGTCCTCTATGGCTACTCGGAAATTCCCCTGGAACGTTACGAGACGCCGCTCCCCCGCCTCGCTCCTGGCGACGAAGCAAAAATCTCAATCCAGTGGAAGGAAAAGGAGCCGGTGCGCGTGGCATTTGATATTCAGCGCCCCACGGGATTTTCGGCTTTCACGAAGATATGGACAGCCTAAGAGCGCCCGCAAGATCTTAGAAAACCAGATGCGGAACTAGTCCTGGAGCTCAGGCGCAGCATCGCAGTCCAGGATTTTGGTTAAACAAGCACAGGAGATTACAGAGTGAAAGATCCTTCCCCAACCGAACGGGTACGCGCCTGGAAAGAGACCGTAACCATCCCAACCTATCCTGCGCCCGCTCCAGATCGCAATCCTATGTTTCTGGACAAGCGCGTTTACCAGGGCAGCAGCGGAAAAGTGTATCCGAACCCTTTTACGGACCATATCTCAGACACAAAGTCCGACAAAGGGTATCGGGCGATTTTTCTAGAGAATGAGCTCATCCGCATCATGATCTTGCCTGAGATCGGCGGACGGATTCACATCGGGCAGGACAAGACCAATAACTACGATTTCTTTTACCGGCAAAACGTTATCAAGCCAGCGCTCGTCGGCCTGTTGGGGCCTTGGATTTCCGGCGGGGTGGAGTTCAACTGGCCGCAGCACCACCGACCTTCCACATTTATGCCTGTAGATCACCAGATTGAAGAGCACAAAGACGGGAGCTGCACGGTCTGGCTCAGCGAACACGAACCAATGAACCGAATGAAAGGTATGGTTGGGATCACCCTGCATCCCGGGAAGAGCATCATAGAGGCCAAGGCACAGCTATATAACCGCACACCATTCGTTCAGACATTTCTGTGGTGGGCCAATGTCGCCGTGCAAGTGCACGAGCACTATCAGGCTTTTTTCCCACCAGATGTCGCCTACGTCGCAGACCACGCAAAGCGTGCCGTGTCTTCCTTTCCCGTAGCGCGCAACTTTTATTACGGCGTGGATTACACACCGGGGGTGGACATCACCTGGTACAAAAACATTCCCGTACCCACTTCCTACATGGTACTCGAATCGAAATATGACTTTTTCGGCGGGTATGATCATCGACGACGCGCCGGCCTAGTGCACGTGGCGGACCGACATATCTCGCCGGGCAAGAAGCTGTGGACCTGGGGAAACTCGGACTTCGGGTACATGTGGGACCGCGAGCTTACCGATTCCGACGGACCCTACGTGGAGTTGATGGCCGGTGTTTTCACCGACAACCAACCGGATTTTTCATGGCTTCAGCCGTATGCGACACGCACTTTCAAGCAATATTGGTACCCCATTCAAGAAATAGGACCAGTTAAGAACGCCAATCGGCTGGCCGCTGTAAACCTCGAAATGGAGGGACGTAAGCTGAAAGTCGGCGTGTTGACTACCGCAACCGTGAAACAGCTTCGCGTGATCGTAACCGCGGGAGAACGCGTTGTTTTAGAGAAAACTCGAGATTTTCAGCCGAGTCAGCCCTTCATCGAAATAGTCCAGCTGCCGGCTGACTGCACCCCACCAGCCGTGCTCCTCCGAGTGCTTTCCTCCGACGGAAAGGAAATGATTCGATTCCGGCCCGAGGAAAAGCGGAGCGCCCCCCTGCCGGAGCCCGCCACGGAACCTGCGTCCCCCCCAGAAATCGCGACTATTGAGGAGCTTTACCTGACTGGACTGCACCTCGAACAGTATCGCCATGCCACTCGTTTCCCCGAAGCGTATTGGGAGGAAGGGCTCCGCCGCGATGCGTACGACATGCGCTGTAACAATGCTATGGGACTGTTATACCTGCGCCGCGGCAAATTTCAGGATGCCGAACCATACTTCCGGCGCGCCATCGCGCGGCTGACGCATCGCAATCCGAACCCTCGTGATGGCGAGCCATTTTATAATCTCGGGCTCGCGCTGAAATACCAGGAGCGTACGGAGGCCGCCTATGCAGCTTTCTACAAGTCCGTCTGGAATCAGGAGTGGCAATCTGCCGGCTGCTATGCACTAGCCACGATCGATTGCCAGCGCGGCGATTTCGAGCGGGCCCTGGAGCACTTGAACAACTCGCTTTCTGTCAATCAATCGCATTTAAAGGCTCGCAATCTGAAGTCAGCCATCCTACGCCAGATGGACAGAACCAAGGAGGCGCTTGATCTCGTGCACGACACAATTGCCTTTGATCCTTTGGACCTGTGGTCCAGGAACGAACTCGTTGCATCCAGCACCGCGCTGCACTCCCCGGGTCGACACGACGCTCTGTTCAATTCCCTGCTTCTTGAAACCCACATTTGCCTGGATATCGCTTTCGACTATGCCGACGCAGGCCTGTGGCAGGAGGCCATCGACCTTCTCCAGCGACACCTCACCGCGCTTTCCAAACAACAAGAACCCTATCCGATGGTTCTCTATTCGCTCGGATATTTCTACGACAAGAGTGGAGAGCGTGACAAAGCTCGCGAGTACGGCAAGAAGGCTGCCCACGCCTCTCCTGATTACTGCTTTCCAGTTCGAATCGAGGAGATGCTAGTTCTCCAAAGCGCAATTCAGACAAATCCTTCTGACTCCAAAGCCCCCTATTATCTTGGCAATCTGTTGTATGACAAACGACAGCGAGAAGAGGCCATTCGACTCTGGGAATGCTCTTGCCAGATTGATCCCGGGTTCTCGATTCCGTGGCGAAATCTAGGGATCGCGTTGTCCAACGTACGGAAGCAGCCGGCACGAGCCCTGGAATGTTATGAGAAAGCATTTCGATCGGAACCATTCGATGCGCGTTTGCTGTATGAGCTAGACCAGTTGTGCAAGCGCATTGGAACGCCGCCCGAGCGGCGTCTTTCAAGGTTGGAAGAGCACCGCGATTTAGTTGACCAGCGCGACGACCTAGTGGTCGAACTGGTGACCCTCTGCAACCAAACACATAAAACTGCGCAAGCTCTGAAAATCCTTAGTTCTCGGCGATTCCACCCCTGGGAGGGCGGCGAAGGTCTGGTGTCCGGCCAATACGTAGCAGCACATCTTCTGATGGGCCGCAAATTGCTTGAAACCAGGGAACCAAGCGAGGCCCTAGCTCATTTTCAAGCGGCGCGCGTGTACCCCAAAAATCTCGGAGAAGGAAAGCATCTGCTTACTCCGGAAACACACCTCGATTACTTCGCTGGTTTAGCTCTTGATAGTTTGGGGCATGCCGATGAAGCGCAGCAGTGGTGGAAAAAAGCCAGCGACGCTCAGACGGGATTCAAAGACGGGGCTTACTACAGGGCTCTTGCGCTCAGGAGCCTTGACCGAGAATCGGAAGCGGTCTCGGTGCTGGAGGAACTCCTTGATTTCGCGTCGCGTCAACTCGATGCGGAAGTCAGAATAGATTATTTTGCAACGTCCCTGCCAAACTTTTTGCTCTTCGATGATGACCTGCAGAGGCGAAACCGGACCGAGTGTTTGTTCCTGAGAGGGCTTGCGAAGCTTGGGCTCCGGCGAGTCGAAGAGTCGGCAGCCGACTTCCGCGAAGCATTGACCCTGGATGTTAATCACATGTGGGCGCAGGCAGAGTTGGAACGCATAGAGCCTGTTCAGGCGACGAGGTGGAAGCCATGAGTGGTCCCAGATACCGCCAAATTGCTGGAGAGGGGATCGTGGCGGCAGACAGCGCTGAGACCCTGAGGATTTCAGCCGGCCAAAGCATCTATCTCTGGGCAATCTCCTTTGTCGCGGCTCTAGGGGGATTGCTTTTTGGATATGACTGGGTCGTGATTGGCGGGGCCAAGCCGTTTTACG
>WNFJ01708957.1_pt1 | contig 12724 bp, 14 predicted proteins | sample 5400461 | NCBI WGS metagenome assembly WNFJ01 (sample SAMN13153349, study PRJNA577476) | soil metagenome | isolation source: 115 cm saprolite on Douglas fir-dominated hillslope | place: USA:California | collected 2013-09-17 | reverse complement strand
CAAGTTAATCGGTCGTTATCTGTACCCTAGCATGCCGGTGTCTCTCGTTTCGTCTTTTTTGTCGTCTCGTTGGGCGCCTTTCTTCTTTTGGGGGAAATAGGACCTATGATTGCAATTCCCCCCGCTGTATCCTGGCAAGCAGCCTCGTCCAGGCGAGGACTGGCGGCAGCGAAGGAGGCAGGACGAAATGGTAAGGGACATCATGGTCGCCACCTGGACCGCACTCTAGCTCTAGCCGTCTCCTCGCCAGAGGACTCGTATCCTTTTCAATCAGATGGTTTACTTCCCCGCTGCTCTCGTTCCCCGAACGGTAATGCATATTCCGCCTCCTCCTGGTTTGTCCTGGGGAGGGTGCGGGGTGCCAGAGCCTCCCTGCCAGGTAACCTGTCCCCGGACAGCTAATCAGGCGGTGTCTACGGGCACAGCCGTGTTCATCCTTGGTGCGCGCCGCGTGCAGACGACCGCCCTGACAACCCCGCTCAGGCCCTACCCTCCCGCGCTACTTCACCGGTTTCCTCAAGCAAAGAAAGGCTTAAAGTCTGTTCAATGATGTGAATATTGTGCTGCACCTTGCGCAGGAGATCGATCTGAACGCTATGAATCTGCCTTAGATCTCCAAGCACGTTCGCTAAAAAAGCGCTCTCCGTAGGTGCAGGCACAGTGGAAGTTTCTGCCACCGAGGCCGATTCTAGCTGATCAGCTAAGATTTGCTGGTAGAGTGCTCGTGTGTGTCTATCAGGCTGCGCACACAACTCTTCATGTAAGGTGGCTTCGCAATGGTGGTACTGTTTGAGTGCTCCTGTTCTATCGCCGAGGAGGTAATACAAACGCATTAACCATCTGTGAGTACTCTCGCGAGTCCGGTCGTAGTTCAAAATACGCATCCCGTATGCGAGACCGGCCTCATATTCGCGATGCGCTTCGCTGTACTCTATGAGTTTATCCAGCATCGCGATACATATATCGAGCAGTCGTTCGCGCTCGTACAGACACCAATCCTCATAGTTTCCTTCTAGGAGCCCTTCCTGGTGCAAAGCTATGGCATTGTGAAGCAGCTGCACGCCAGCCACATCCAAGTCTTTCCCCTGCACGCGCCTTAGCTTGTTCCAGATCTGCTCGAAGGCATCCACATCCAGCCACATATCGGCCGTCAGGCGGATCTGCAGCCGGTTCGCATCGGCATACAGTATGCCCTTCGTATCCAGTTTCGTCTCTGCTCGCAGCGCCGACCGCAGTTGCCACAAAACTTGACGCAGGTTTTTCCTTGACTGTGCGGTCGAGCAGTCTCCCCACAGCAGGCTTGCGAGTGCTTCGCGTAGGCACGGGTGGTGGCGGTTGAGCAGGAGATAGGAGAACAATTCCTGAACCCTGCGTGTTTCGAAGCCTGCTACTACGCGGCCTTCGTGTTGAATGCAAAACTTGCCAAATAAATAAATTTGTAGCATAGCACAATGAGAGCTTTCAGTCCTGCCTGGACTGGCCAGGGTGTAATGCTTGAAACAAATGTTGGCTGAACTCACGAAGATTGCTGGCGGAGATCTCGCTGAAGACTCGCTGTTCTTCGGGAGTGAGTTGAAAACCCCGCTCCTGGACTGCCGCTACTGGTTCCTTCAGCAGCGCTTGAGCGAATTCTTTATCAACAGCCGCTAAACCAAGTATCTGGTTGACAACCTCCCAGGACATACCGTCCATCTCCTTCCTGAATTGGCACCTTGAGTGCGTCGCAATGCTCTTTTTAAGCTACACTGCAAGCCTTTACCGGCAACAACCACCGGGTCCCGGCTCCAGCGCAGAAGAAGTGAGGTGCTGTATACTTCTTTCCTGTTGAGCATGAGCCGACGGTAGTATGCCAGGGGGAGCAACTGCGGAGAACTGCACGTTGATAAGCGCGATGAGCACTATTGCTACCAGCAGGTTCCTACAGAGAGCGAGCCGAAGAGACAACGTTCGCCAGAGGGAACAGGCCAGGGCTACTAGTGCATCCAAAACAAACTGCACCTGTTGCATCGCTCAACCTCCTTGTGACTGTCGTGGTGGTTCGTTTATCTGACACAAGTGTACCCAGAGCTACTTGTCAACACCTTGACATGCACTTTACATGTGCTTCACATTCGAGAAGGAAGGAGGTTGTTTTCGCTAATCAAGGAACTACCAGAGCGGGGTCATATGGCGAGAGAGACAAAGGCTGGGCAGGGCAGTATGAACGTTCGGAGCCAACGTTTTGGAAGCGAAAGCAACACCTTTACGGTATTGCAGTGCGAGATAGCACGCTTGCGTCATGCCTGCCTGGCGTAGGCTGGTTTCGTGAGTTGCTGAAACAGATTTTGAATAGCAGGACCGGGTTCAACAGAAAGTTCGTATCTAAGCGCTTCTGTACAGCGCTGGTATTGGCGCAATGCTAATCCTCTTTTTCCCTGGCGCAAATAGCAGCGCATTAAGCCATAATGGGCATCTTCCTGGCAATTATCCGTGGCCAGGATATGCTGCCAGTGGACGATGCTTTCATCGAATTGTTCACTCCGCCAGGCAATGAGCGCCAGTTGCCGATGTGCGTCTAAATAGGCCAGGCGGAGTTTGTCGCGCCGAAAGGTACACCAATCACCGTAGAATGGCTGCACGTAGTCGCCGCGATAGAGGTCAACCATGGCAAGCAATTCGGTTCTCGCCGTTCCGTCATCTTTGCTTTCGAGGGCCTGTTTGGCCCTTGCGGCATGCTCCTCAAATGCAGCAACGTCATACCACACTTCATCTTTATAGACTGAGGTCAAATCGAGCCGATAGGCGCCAGCATGCGAAACGACGCAGGATTCCCCCAGCGATTTGCGCAGGTAATGGGTAGTTGAATGGAGCGTTTGACTGATATGGTCACCATCGGCCTCCAGTGCGCTAGTGATCTGCTCTTTGCGGAGAGGGCGGTTGCTCTCAAGTAGAAGAAAAAGGAGTTCCATTGCTCGAGCCAGGCGCCAGCGCGTGATTGGCTGCTCATCGATGAGAACAGCAGGCTCGCCCAGGGCGAGTATTTTCAGCCTCGCTTTCCCGCTGATACTCAGGCCGGAAGTGGGTTCGACCTCCGATGAGCAGGCCTCTAGCTGGGCCATTTCCTCTCCAGCCGCCTGCGACGGGAGAAGAGTGCGTAGCCGTGCCAGGCCTGGTATCGTCCTGACAGCATGCTCCAGAACCGGGAAGTTACTAAGTTCTTTGAGGACCAACTGTTCGTAGTCATCACGCAGGATTAACGTCGTCATCTCATCAATGCGGCGTAACGCCTCGGAGGTCTGCCCTCGCATGAGTTGGCATGCAGCCAGGCGAAGCGAAGTGCAGAGCAACTCCCACTGAAGACCAATGGAGAGGAGGTAGGCTTCAAGGTCGGCCAGGCAGGTGGACGCCTCATCATATCGCTGCTGATGCAGGAGAATCGTCCCGCGCGCGAGTTCGCGCCTGGCTTTTTCGTAGCCACCGTTTCTCCTGGAGGGGGTTCCTGGACTCGCTTCAGACGCAAGAAACGTGGCTGTCTCCGTGTCTCCCGTGAGCAGGTAGGTCATAGCCATGACATACAGCGCACAATTGGTCAAGTAGCTATCTTGCAGTTGACGGGCGAGGGCAAGCCCATCTTCAGTAACCGCCAGGGATCGATCGTAGAGCTGCAGGTCCTGGTAGAGCCCTCCGAGATTGACCAGCGCATAGGCTTCGCCGCGCTGGAAGTGAATGACATCACGGGCAATCGCCAACGCTTCTTGAAAGAGGGCTTCCGCTGAGGTCAATTCTCCCTGCCGGTGCTTGATCGCCCCCATATTCAGCAGGTTACTAACCCGCCCACAGCTGTCCTGCAAACGATCACAGCACCTGGCTGCACAAGCATAATGATGTTCTGCAAGCGCGAAGTTCCCCATCAGACCGTAGGTGTATGCAAGCATACTGTGCAGTTCTGCAGTCTGGTGGCTTTCGCTTTTGCGTCCCCGGAGTTGGAGTGCTTTCTGGAAGTGTGCGACACTCGAAGTGAACTCGCCCAGCATGGTAGAGCACGCACCTAGGCGTGTGTACACCTCAGCGCGCAGTGAGACTTCATCAACCGGTATCTGCCCAATCACCTGTTGACATAACTCCTGAGCCTGAATATACTCTCCCATTTGGGCGAGAGCTTTGCTCTGCGCAATCGAGATAGTGGCCTGGAAGGACGGGAGCTCACCTACATCAATGAGCGTCGGCTGCTGCGCAATGACCTCGGATGCCCTTGTCAGCAGGGGGAGTGCGTTCGCATACTGGCTTAATGACAGATAGATATTGGCACGAACCAGGAGGAGTTGTGGACACTGTGCGATGAGTTCGCCGGGAAATGCATCGATCCAATGAGAGAGAGTCTCCACACGTCCTTGAGCAAAGAGTTGGTTGTGGATTTTAAGGATAAGGCGTGCAGCCCCCTCATATAGGGAGGCCTCGAGCGCGTGGTAGATGGCTTGCTCGTAGTCGTGAGCGGCCTGCCATGCTTCCATGGCACGCCGGTGGAGGGACTTGAACAGCTCTGGAGACCGGCGGTGTAGCTCGTCACACAGCAGCATGCGTAAGAGAGGATGGCAGGTATAGGTGATCTGCAGCCCATCATGGCTGCGGGTCACAAATAGCCCTTGTTGCTCCAGGTGCTGTAAGCATTCAAGTGCATCGGTTCTCTTGAGCAAGGCATTGCACATCTCGGGCGTCATCTGCTGAAGTACAGCCGCTTCTTTGAGAAAGGTGTAGACCTCCAGGTCACGACTGAACACTTCGTTGACCAGGTACGCAAAAAGATCTTGCCGATCTATCGACAGCGTTGGTACATTCGCGGGGATATAGACATCCCTGTGGGCGCGCAAAATGCGCATGTCGCCCAGGCACGTTCCTAAGAGGATGCCAGCAATCCATCCATCGAATAAGGTGGTTAACTGTTCCGCCTCTCTCTGTGTGGGTGGTGTGACCCCCTGGAGGCGCGCCAGGTCCCCGATCTCCGTCGCGGCAAAGCGCAAGAGGGTGTGATCAAAGCCCGCGACTTCGTCTCGTACGAGCAGCGGAGCAAAATCAAGGATAGGGATCGCCCGGCTCTCAATCACGAGCGTACATTGGGATGGGAGCTTTTGCAGCAGCCGATTGACGAGATTGTTTATGCCCTGGCTGGTGTTGATCTCGTGATAATTACATAAGAAGATCGCAAAGCGTTCGGTGATCTCCGAGGCGATAGCAACCACGAGCGCGTCGACCATCGCATCGAGGTGAGTTGGGTGAGAGAGGTAATCTATGTCTGCGGCTATCGCATCTGCGGCTATCGCATTAGAAAGTAAGGAATCAAGGGCCTTGCCGAAGTTGGGAAACTGGTGCCGTATACTGAGAATAAAGAATCTGAGGAAGGTCGCTGTATCTGCGTCTGTATGGTCCAGAAAATACCAACAGCAGGGAAGGCTTGTGTGTTGTGCGAAATCGGCAAGGAGGGTGGTTTTTCCATAGCCGGCGGGAGCGCAGAGGATCACAAGTTTGTAGTGCGCTGAGCCTTCTTGGCTTACTATAACCTTGTTAAGTTTCGCCACAAGTCCTTGGCGATGAAGGATAGTCGGAGAGAGTACTGGGCCGCTGATGCTTTTCAGAGCGCCCGATTGCTTTTTGTTGGCCAGGTTCTCCATCGGAACATCTCCTCGCGGCCCGAGTAGAGCAAAATATGGAAGAGGTTATACTATATATACGGCCTATACCTGGCAGTGGACTGCTTAAACTGAACTAAAAACATCGTACCACAACAGTATGTATAGCATGAGGAAGGCAAGGTGTCAAGGGCAAGATGTTGTGACTGTCCGAAAAGCGGTAAAGCTGGTAAAGTAGCCAGAAGAGAGAACCCTAAGGAGGCCGAGGCATGCGTTTACGAATCCTGTTACCCAAAGTGAACCCGGAAGCGATCACGGTTCCCACCCGATGTGCCTATGCCGGCTGTGCCGGCAGGAAGTTTCACGTGCGCCAGGAAGTGCCAAACCCCTACGAGACACGGTGTATCAGCAAGTGCAGGTGCCTCGCTATCAGTGTTTGAAGTGCAAACGCACCTTTCGGGTCTACCCCCAGGGAACCAGCCGAGCGCAGACCTCCCAGCGCGTCAAAGGGTTAGCGGTGATGCTCTATCTACTGGGGCTCTCGTATGGAGCTGTGTCCTTAGAGAAGTTCCACCATAGCTCAGGAAGCGGCTCGCACAGACAGATCATGAAACAGCGAGGCCATCAGGCCCTGGCATGTCCCTCGCTCATCGAGAACCTCGATGAAGCAGGAGCTCTCGGCCCATTTGATGTAGCTGCCGCTACCTGTATCCGTCTGCGATGAGCCACTCAGCTCCCGTACACTAATGAAAAACTTCCCGCATGGTACCCGTTCCGTGATGATCGCATGCACCTCTTCCTTTGTAAAGGGCCTGTTCGCAATATTCAGTGGGATGTCCAGGTAGTAAGCTTGCATGTTGTTGCGCTTTCCAGGGTTTGCTCAGAATTTGCTCGCTTTAGAACGAGAAATGCGGAAACCAGCCGATGCCGAATGCAGCAGGTACGCGTAAACCCCAATAGGCTATCAGAAAAGTGCCACCCACAATCAGAGAGAAGGCTGTTATGATCCTCGCGCGAAGCGGATTTCCATGCAGCCATCGTTCGAAACGCCCTTTGGTGCCGCGTGTAAGCAGAACAAAAAGCAGAGCCATTAAGGCGATATTACCCAAGCCCTGCAGTGCAATCAAGAGCGCGGACAACGCCGGGTTACCCGTTCCTGTTGAATATTGGAAGAGCTTATGAAACAGAGGAAACGGACGCCCTATAGTAAAGCAACCGACGATAGTGCCCAGGAAGAACGGCACTATCCAGTGATGCCGCTGGACTAAGCCCTTCAAAGGGGTACTGACAATCTGCAGCGCGGCCAACCCCCAGAACAAGAGGAGGATACCAAGGCTGACAAATACCGTGGTTGACTGCAGCAACCGCAGGGGATAAGTACGGCCAGCAGGCAGATGAACAACCCCTTGCGATAGGCTTGGAACTTGGCTGCCCAGGAGGGCGCCAATTATGCCGTAAGCGGATGTTACGGTGATGACACCAATGCACATCCACAGCAACAAGGGTCCTATACCTATACGCGCCTGTCCTTTCGCGCTAGTCAGGGGAGCGATACAACTGAACACCGCACAATTGCAAGCGGTGAAGGTCGTTCCCAGGCCAGCAGCAATGGCAAATGCGAAGCCAAACAAGGCATTATCAAGAGGCGCTGTCTTAGCGGGTGAGCCAAGAATCGTATTGGCAATCGTCCCGCCAATAGTATCATCCGCTAGCGCGGGACTCCATAAGATTGCCAGTAGAAGCCCCCCAGCGAGAGCTACCAGGACAGTGATCCACAGCGACAAAGAATGAAATGCTGGTGTTGCTTCTCCCGCTACAGCACTCTCGACCCATGCAGTACCCGGGCCATTATGTTAAGATATCCTATGAGCCATACTCCACTTCCTTTTGCTTATGTGTTTAGTAGCGTTGCTCCCCTCGCATGAACAACCGCCTGCCTATCGCTCACCAGCGCATAGTTCACGTTCACATGATAGTAGATACCACAAAATCAGCCCAGTATGCTTCTTTTTGTTTGCGCATTTTTAGATGCAAAAATGTCACTCACCGGTGAGTGAGGGCGTACCTAGCAATTGAGAAGAAGCATTTTTGTGCATAAATGCCCTATGCTATCTTTACGACAGTAAATCTTGAAAGGAGAGCACCATGCTGGAACACATCGGCGTATCGCTTGTGAATACAGGCGACCTGTCCATGGAGGAAATTGTTGAGTATGCTCGGGAGGCTGAAACGCTTGGGTATGACGGCTTCTGGGTAGGGGAGGGGGATGGAAAAGAGAGCTTTGCTGTGCTTGCCGCAGTTGCAGCCGGAACGAAGACCCTTCGCCTGGGTACAGGCGACGTGAACTTCTATTCTCGTACACCCACATTGCTTGCCATAGGAGCTGCTACCATCTCGCGGCTCAGCGGCGGCCGTTTTCTCTACTATGGAATTGGAACGGGGGGAGGGAGCTGGATGGAGGCCGCGCATGGGATCCAGCTCGATCGCCCTCTCCAGCGTGCCAGGGAAACGATCGACATTCTACGGGGTATCTTGACGCTGGCCCCCGATGAAAGGCTAGGAAGTCCAGTAGTTGGCTTACCCAGTGATGCTGTAGTCAAAGGCGGAGCAATCCGTCGCTTCTCTTATCCGGGTAACATATATACCTTGTTTGCGTTTCGCTTGCGAGAGGGGCCATTGGAGACTCCACCGCACATTTACCTCTCGGCATTGGGGCCAAAGATGATTGCGCTGGCGGTGCGGGCTGCCGATGGGGTGATCTCTAATGGCCTGTCAGAGGCCTCCTACTATCGCTATCGAGAAATTTTTGAACGTGAGGCAAAAGAGATCGGGCGTGATCCCAACGAGATCAAACTCGCAACGCTCACCATGACAACTCCTGACGACAATAGTGAAGCGCTGGATGCACTGAGAACTTGCCTGACTTACTTCTTTGGCGCTCCCCATTTTTTCCCGGTGATGGAGGCATCGGGTTATGCAGCAGCGGTTCAAGAAATACGCGAAGTCTGGCGTACCGAAGGTATTCTTGCTGCGAAACGCTTGGTCACTGATGAAATGATGCAGCAGTTCGCCGTCGTCGGGTCGACGGAGCAGCGCCGTCAGAAAATGCGTTGGATGCTGGAGCGCGACGTATACCCTATTCTGTACCCTGTTTGCCGTGAAGGGCATGTCAAAGAAGACTGCTTCACTATTATGCGCTCCGTTGCCCGTTATCTCCGAGAACCAGTTCCTTCTTCCCTCGTCTAGAACAGCCAGGCGCCGCGATTCCTTCTCTCATGCCCTGGAGGCCGATACGCCATCAACTGCGACGTACCGGCCTCCAACAATAGAACGACCGGTGCCTCTTTACTGGGAAGAAACTTCTTGTACTTCTACCGGAGCTGGTTGTTTCTCATTCTGAGAAAAGATGTATTTATACGCCAGCACACCGGGAATGAGAAGGAAACCAACCTGGATGAGGTAGAGAGCATGCACATTGACTATGCCTAGCAGGTAGCTCATGACGATGAAAGCCAGCAGGAAGAGGATCGAGGAGATGGATTCAAAGGTTGCGTTCACCCTTCCCTGGAAGTGATGCGGGACAATCTTCTGTACACTGGTCAGATACAACAACCACACAGGAATCGTGCCCCCAAGAAGCAAGTAACTGAGGATCGCGAGCAGCGGATTGAAAGAAAAAGCCAGTATTAGCAGGGCTAATGCCACCAGCCAGACCCCAACAGTCATGGTACGATGGGTTCCCTTCGCGCCCGCAATGGCTGGGATAATGACATTGCCAGCCACCGATCCGATCGCAAAAACTGCCTCCATGACTCCCATCAGCGAAACAGTGCTATGCAAAGTATTCTTGACGAAGGCAGGAATTGCCACATTGATGACGTTCAACGTCGAGAGGACAATCATGTAGATAATATAGAGAAGGACAATGTCTCGCCTTCCCCTGATATATCTCCAGCCACCCATCAGTTCTCGCACGAATTGCCGTCCTCTGTTCTCCTCTGCAGGGGAGATTGCGGGCGACCGATAGCCCCGTCTGATATTGAAGGTACAGACAGCGGAACAGAAAAAACTGATGCCATTTACGAGGAAGACAAGGTAGGGTGAGAATATAACCATCAGCAGACCAGCCAGCGCGGCGCCGATAGCCCCTCCAGCTTGGCGAGCGATCCCATTATAGCTGTTGGTATAGACCAGGGCATCTTCGGGAATTTCTTCCCGTAAGAGCGCGATAGAACTGGGCCTGTAGATGACTTCACCCAATGCTAAGAAGAATGCTATCGCGTTAGATGTGCCAGACCTGGAGCTGCCCTCGAATGCCGATCAGAAAGAGCAACAAAAGCAGCAGGGCCTGTAATGTGTCATTTATGAGGCTAATCCACCTTCGGTCGAAACGATCTACCAGGACCCCGATAAACGGTGAACATACCAGCCCGGGCAGTGTGCTGATGATGAACATGTAGGCGACGGCTGATGGAGAGCCTGTGAGCAGGAGGGCCAACCAGCTGTTAGCGACGGCCTGCATATTGTTGCCAATCCATGAGAGCAGATGACCGCCGAAAAACCAGCAATACGATCGATAGCGAAAAACTAGGAGCAATCGATCCCGATGAAACATTTGCAAAAATTCTGACATACTCTCTTTCTCCTAAACTCCTAAGCGGTGCATCTCGCGCTGGTTTGTTTGTCCTTTTGCGCTGGATGCACCATGATGTACTTAAGATCTTGGAACAACTTGGGGACTTGCTGATGCTGCAGGCGATGGCAGGCGATCCAGCTTGATATCAATCAGCTCTTTTGCCCGGTCAATACGCTCTTGGCACTCGCCTACAGATGAGCCAGTAGAAACCCGCGTGGCGGCAAATAGAATTCACTCCCCGCATGGGCCGAGAACGCCACCCGCTTGAGCCATGGCAGTCCAGAGGCGGCTGGTTGAACTGAGAGGGAGAGTAAGCGGGCATCGTAAGGCGGGTAGAGGAAGCCGATCGCGGCTGCTCTCTGCTGTGAAGGCTGCAATGCTGGCGCCTCACCCAGGGCAATGTTTGCTGCCGCCACACAGAGATCAATGCCGGTCGCGAGCTTAACTACTGAGGGAATCAGGTCACCCGCGCAGCGCAGCCCCAGTTCTATCATATGCGGCCCTTGCTGCGTCAGGCGCAATTCTGCGTGGGTAATGCCTATACGCACACCCAGGGCTAGATGAGCAGCCTCTACTACCGCGCGTATGGCTGCTTCCTCCGGCAGAGGCTCATGCGGAGCCACTATGTGTCCCAGTTCTTCAAAGCCAGGAGCCAGACCTACCTGCTTGCGTGTAATCGCGACGATATGTAGCTGGCCACCCACGATGGCAGATTCGACACTGATTTCTGGCCCATCCAGATACTCTTCTATCAGCAGCCCGCTGCCTGCGGCGCGAAAAGCGGGATGCGGATCGATACTTGCCACCTCGTAACCGGCTGCCAGGTCGTCGGCTGTGTCGACTCGGATCACTCCAACGCTCGCGGCCAAACCACGTGGTTTAAGAACGACCGGGTAGCCGATCCTCGCCGCAGCCTCCTGTGCATCGCTCAGCGAAGTCACCAGGATACTACGGGCTGAAGGGACCCCAGCCTCTGCCCACGCCTGACGCATGAAATGTTTATCTCGACAGAGGCGCGCCGTTTGCCGCGAGTTCGAGGGCAATTGCAGTAATTCGGCTACTGCGGCGTGTTCCTCGACAAAGGCCTCATCATAGGTGAGTACACCTTTAAACTGGTATTGCCTCCTGAGTTCGGTAACTTTCGCCAATACAGCTTCTCTGTCCGTCAACGCCACCTGGGCGAAGTCGACGAGATAGGGAGCTTGCCAGGTGTTCGGTTTGTTATCAAGCAAAAAAATGGGATACTGTGCCGCGAGAGCCTGCAAAGCAAATTCTCGATAGAATTGACTTCCGCTGCCTATAAGCAAAAGGGGGTCCATGCTAGATGCTCGCTTTCTCTGTAAAATTGGCGCGCTTTTCTTTTTTCGCACAAGGTCTAGAAAAGCACCCCTTGTCGATCGCATGCAAAGTTTGCACTATCTTGTTTTTGGGAATCTTCTTCTATTTTGCTTTTTTTCATGCCTCCGCTAATAAATGAACCCGGTCGCCAGGTTAGTTCGGCGGGGTCAACTTGCAAACACAGCTCTGGCAGCCAGCAACACGCAGGCCTCTTTCCAATTGTAGATGGCTTCCTGGCAGTTTGCTTCTTTCAAGTTGCTTTTTTTGAAGCACGGTTGGGAGTGGATCATATCAAATAAAAGATACCAAACAAAAAGGCAACCTGGAAGAAGCATCTCTATACCTGTGTACCTTATACTCGGTTTAACAGCAGAGTGGAGAATGAGCTGCCACCTTTTAAGGAGAAAGAGATGAGGGATTCGCGCGTCGAGCGGATGGCCAGAGTTTTAGTACACTATTCGCTCGCGATACAGCCGGGGGATCGCCTGGGAATACGCAGTGAAGTGTTGGCTACGCCATTGCTTCGAGCTATCGCCAGAGAGACTCTGCGCGCCGGGGGACACTTTGAAGTGTTTTTACAACCTTCAGGCGTGCAAGAGATTCTCTTGCGTGAGGGATCAGATGAGCAGCTTGCAAGAGTTCCGGAAGGCTGGCACTTGGTCCTGTCAGAATTCGAGGCGATGCTTGATATTCAAGCCCAGGAAAATTCAAAAAGTCTCAACACTATTGATTCCAGGCGAAAAATCATCTACGGCCAGTCTCAAGGCCAATTGCTGCATACGCTTATAGAACGCCTTAGACAGGGAGACCTGCACTGGACAAAGACCATCTTCCCCACACACGCCTATGCACAGGACGCTGGCCTCTCGCTGGATGAGTTCGAGGATCTTTTCTATCGCGCCTGTTTTCTTGAAGAAGACGATCCTATTGGCCACTGGCGTCAGTTGTCCCAACAGCAGGAACACTCTATATCCAGGCTCAATAGCAAAAAGTCTGTCCACCTCAAAGGGCCACATACAGATGTGACTTTTTCTATTCAAGGGCGCTTTTTTCTCAACGACGATGGTCATGGCAATTTTCCAGGAGGGGAATTTTTTACGGCTCCTGTTGAAAATTCAGTCAACGGATCGATTTTGTACAATCTCCC
>WNFJ01224378.1_pt1 | contig 12724 bp, 14 predicted proteins | sample 5400461 | NCBI WGS metagenome assembly WNFJ01 (sample SAMN13153349, study PRJNA577476) | soil metagenome | isolation source: 115 cm saprolite on Douglas fir-dominated hillslope | place: USA:California | collected 2013-09-17 | reverse complement strand
TGCTCTTGTGCGATGGGCAGATCGTGCTGGACGTCGAGCGCGTCGGCGATACGACCATCGAGACGCGCGTGCGCGTCGGCGGCGAGCTCTCCGATCGCAAGGGCCTCAACCGCCAGGGCGGCGGCATCTCGGCGCCCGCGGTGTCGGTGCGCGACCACGAGGACATCCAGTTCGTCGCCGAGGAGGGCGTCGACTACATGGCGGTATCGTTCGCGCGCGATGCCGCCGACATGGAGCAGGCGCGCGCGCTGTTGCGTGCGGCCGGCGGCGAGGCACGCCTGGTCGCCAAGATCGAGCGTCACGAAGCCGTCGACAATCTCGCCGGCATCATCGAGGCGAGCGATGTGGTCATGGTCGCCCGCGGCGACCTGGGCGTGGAGATGGGTTACGCGGAACTCACCGGCCTGCAGAAGACCATCATCCATGAGACCCGCACGGGTAATCGCGTCGTGATCACCGCGACGCAGATGATGGAGTCGATGATCCAGAACCCCGTGCCGACGCGCGCCGAGGTGAGCGACGTCGCCAACGCGGTGATGGATGGCACCGATGCGGTGATGCTGTCGGCCGAGACCGCCACCGGACGCTATCCCGTCAAGGCGGTGCAGGCGATGGCCCAGGTCATCGAGGGAGCCGAGAAGTATCAGCTCACCCACACCCGCGCCCGCCAGCGCATCAAGGAAGGCCAGTTCCAGGGCACCGAGGAAGCGATTGCCATGGCCGTCATGTACACGGCCAATCACATGAAGGTGCGCGCCATCGTGGCGCTGACGGAATCGGGCGCCACGCCGCTATGGATGTCGCGCATCCGCTCCGACATTCCGGTGTACGCGTTCACGCGCCACGAAGCGACCCGCCGGCGCGTGACGCTCTACCGCGGTGTCTACCCGGTGATCTTCGACGTCACCGGATCCGGCGACTCCACCGAGAACCTGTACCGCGCGCTATTCACGCGGCTGCTCGAGCTGCAGCTGGTCAAGAAGCGCGACCTGGTGATTCTCACCAAGGGCGAGCTGTCCGGCGTGCAGGGCGGCACCAACTCCATGCAGATCCTCAAGGTCACGCTGGACTGACGGACCGCGCAACATGCGGACGCTGAAGTACATCGGCGCCGCCGCTGCGGTGCTCCTGCTCGCGGCGCTCACCCTCGGCTTCGGACTGTTGCGTGCCTCGCTCCCGCGGCTGGACGGCGCGAGCGGTGAGCCGGGCCTCACGACTGCCGTGCGCATCGCGCGCGATTCACGCGGCGTGCCCACCATCGAGGCGGCCAACCGCCTCGATCTGGCCTACGCCACCGGCTTCGTGCACGCGCAGGACCGCTACTTCGAAATGGATCTGTCGCGGCGGCTGGCCGCCGGGGAGCTGGCGGAGCTGTTCGGCAAAGTGGCGCTCGAGCAGGACCGCAAGGCGCGCCTGTTCAGGTTTCGCGTCGTCGCCGGCCAGGTCATCGCGCAGGCAGACCCCGCGGAGCGCGCGCTGATCGAGGCGTACACGCGCGGCGTGAATGCGGGGCTCACGAGCCTTGCCGGACGACCCTGGGAGTACTGGCTGCTGGGACAGCCGCCGCTGCCGTGGCGCCCGGAGGATACGCTCCTGGTCGTGTACGCCATGTGGTGGGATCTGCAGGCGGATGGCCTGCTGCGCGAGATCGTGCGGCAGGAAATCAACGCGCGGCTCGGCGGTCCGGAGTGCGGCGCCGGCTGGAAGTGCGGCCTCAGCTTCCTGTATCCGGCCGGAACGAGCTGGGATGCGCCCGCGGCGCCGGCGTCCCTTGCCGCAGTGGCTGCGGCGCAGGCTCCGCTGCCAGCCGCGGAGGTGCTGGATGTGCGCGACGGCAGCGCTGCGGCGACTGTGCCCGAGAGCGTCCCACGCGCAGCGGCGGCGGGCAGCAACAGCTGGGCGGTTGCGGGCCGCCTGACCGCGACGGGCGCCGCGCTGGTCGCCAACGATATGCATCTCGGGCAGCGGGTGCCGACGGTCTGGTATCACGCACGCCTCAGGATCGTCTCCGGCGCCGCCGGCACCGCACTCGACCTGAACGGCGTCACGCTGCCCGGGGCGCCGCTGCTGGTCGCTGGATCGAACGGCCACATCGCCTGGGGGTTTACCAACAGCAACGGGACCTGGTTCGACGTCACCAACGTACGCTGCACCGCAGTGGGGCAGCATGAGCTGACGACCCCCTCGGGCACGGTGGCACTGGCCACGGTGCGGGAGCAGATCCGGGTGCATGGTCAGGCCGCGGTGGTGTTGGAAGTGAAATCCGGTCCTGCGGGCGTGTTGCTGCGCGCCGATGCAGCACAACACAGCTGTTGGTTCGGCTCCTGGCTGGCGCAACAGCCGGCCGCAACCAACCTGCGTCTGATGGCGCTCGAGCGTGCGACCTCGGTCGCTGAGGCGCTGGTGCTCGCCCCCGCCGTGGGTATTCCCCACCAGAACGTGGTGATCGGCGACGCCCAAGGCCATATCGGCTGGAGCATCTATGGGCGCATCCCCGAGGACACGGGACCGACGCGCGCCCGCGATGGCGCGCCCTGGAGCACCACGGCCGATCATCCGCGGATCGTGGATCCGCCGCTCGGGCGCATCTGGACCGCCAATGCGCGCGTGGCCGCCGATGAGCACCAGCAGCAACTCATCGGCGGCGACGTGGCGACGCTCGGCGCGCAATACGATCTCGGGGCGCGTGCCGGGCAGATCCGCGACGATCTGTTGGCATCGCAGGGCAACCTAACGCCGGCCGACATGCTGCGCATCCAGCTCGATGACCGCGCCGTGTTCCTGGCACGCTGGCGCACGCTGCTGCTGGGCGTGCTCGATACCGACGCACTGCGCGATCACCCGCGGCGCATCGAGTTCCGGCGCCTCATCGCGAGCTGGAATGCCCGGGCGAGCGTCGACTCGGTCGGCTACCGCCTGGTGCGCGCCTATCACGATCGCACCCAGCAGGCCGTGTGGGACATGGTGCTCGCGGGGCTGCGGCTGGCGGCGGAGCAGGGCACGGCGCCGCCGGGACAGTTCGAAGGTCCGCTGTGGCAGCTCGTCACCGGGCAGCCGCTGCACCTGCTGGCGAAGACTTACGCCGGCTGGCCGGAGTTTCTGCGTGCGCAGGTCGACGACACGATCGCCGATCTCGGCGCGAGCTGCCCCGAGCTCGCGCACTGTGCCTGGGGCGCGCACCACGTGGTGCGTATCCGCCATCCGCTGTCGCGGGCCCTGCCGTGGCTCGCCTCATTTCTCGACATGCCGACTCTGCAACTGCCGGGGGATCACGACATGCCGCGCGTGCAGGACGGCGCGTTCGGCGCCTCCGAGCGCTTCGCCGTCTCTCCCGGCCACGAGGAGCAGGGTTACCTCCACCTGCCGGGCGGGCAGAGCGGGCACCCGCTGTCGCCGTATTACCGCGCGGGGTTCATGCAGTGGGCGCTTGGTACGCCGCTGCCGTTCCTGCCGGGACCGGCGCAACACGCGCTCACCCTGACACCCAAGTGAGCCGCCAGGGCGCGCACGTTCGGGCGTTTCACGGTTAGACTTCGGCTCCCTATGAGTAATCAGCGCTTCACCGGCACCGAGCAGTATGTTGCCACCGACGATCTGAGCACACCCCGTCGGTGCGCATCGCGCGCGAGCTGGTGGGTCGACGCATGTTTCCGCTGACGATCGCGGGACTGGATCTCGCCTTCAGCGAGTTCAAACACCCATTGCGCGGTGTTGGGGTTGGGCACGCGGTTGCCGCTGCGACTCCCATCACACAGGGTGAGGCGCCGGCGGTTCCATAATAGCCGGCGGGGTGTATTCACCTTATGGATGCCTTCGGCGACACTGCGCTCAGACCCGACCTCCGCCCGACCGTCGGGCTGGTGCTGACGGGTGGCGGCGCGCGTTCGGCGTACCAGGTGGGCGTGCTGCGGGCGCTCGCCGAGCTGTTGCCGCGGGCGCGCAACCCGTTTCAGATCATCGTCGGCACCTCCGCGGGCGCGGTGGCGGCGGGCGTGCTGGCCGCCGAAGCGCATCACTGGCGGCGCGCGGTCGCGGGACTGGAGCAGGTGTGGGCCAATTTCCGCTCGAGCCAGGTCTTTCACGTGGACGCGCGGCACATGCTGCGCGCCGGTTCACACTGGCTGCTGGCGCTGATCTCCGGGGGGCTGGTACTGTCACCGCCCAAATCGATGCTCGACAATACGCCGCTGCGCGAGCTGCTCGGCGTGCATGTCGATTGCGCCGGCATCCGCCGCAGCATCGCGCGCGGGCACCTGCGGGCGTTCGCGTTGTGCTCCACCAGCTACCGGACCGGCCGCTCGGTCGCCTTCTACGACGGCATCGAGTCCATCGGCGACTGGGCACGGGTGCAGCGCGTCGGGTGCCGCACCGAGCTCACGGTCGATCACCTGATGGCGAGCGCCGCCATCCCGCTGCTGTTTCCGCCCATCAAGATCGGTGAGGAGTACTTCGGCGACGGCGCCATGCGCCAGGTGCACCCCCTGAGCCCGGCGATCCACCTGGGGGCCGACCGCCTGCTGGTGATCGGCGTGCGCGCACGACGCGACGCCGGCGTGACCGTCGACCGCCTGCACACCGTCATGCCGACGCCGGGGGAGATCTTCGGCTACATGCTCGATACGCTGTTCACGGACCAGATCTACGGCGATCTCGAGCAGCTCGAACGCATCAACACGCTGGCGCGCCGCAGGCCGCCCGCGGCGAACGGCCGATCGAGACGCTGATGCTGGCGCCGAGTGTCGATCCGCGCGAGATCGCGGCGCGCCACGTGGGCGAGATCCCGCAGGGACTGCGGGTGCTGCTGCGGGTGATCGGCGGGCGCGACGTATCCGGCTACCAGCTGGCGAGTTACCTCATGTTCGAGGCGGGCTACACGCGCGCGCTGATCGAGCTCGGCTACCGCGATGCCATGGAGGCGCGCTCGGCGCTCATGGCGTTCATGAGCGGCGAGAAGTTGCCGCAGCTGATGACCGCCGCGGGCGTCGCGCAGGCGACCTGAGCGCGGTGCGGCGCGGCCTAAGTCGGTGCTCTACGGAGCTTCGGCGCCCGCGGCGCTGCGGGGACGGGGCTGAAAGAGCTTGGCGCCCGGCAGGCCGCTGTGGCGCGCCGTGACGTTGCGGTATTCGCTGGCGAACTGCTCGGCCAGCCGGTCGACGATGTACACCGAACGATGTTGTCCGCCGGTGCATCCGACCGCCACCGTGAGATAGCCACGGTTACTCGCCTGGTACTCCGGTACGCGGCCGCGCACGAAACGCGCGATGTCCGCCACCAGCGTCGCCACGTGGGTGTGGGTCTCGAGAAAGCGGATGACCTCGGCATCGCGGCCGGTGAGATTGCGCAGGCCCGGTTCCCAGTAGGGGTTGGGCAGCGCGCGCGCGTCGAACACGAAGTCGGCGTCACCGGGGATGCCGAGTTTGAACCCGAATGACTCGAAGCTGATCGACAGGCGTCCGGCGCTGCGCTGCTCGACGCGCTTGTGGATGATGTCACGCAACGCATGCACGCTGAGGCGCGAGGTGTCGATCAGCAGGTCGGCGACCGAGGCGATTGGCTCCAGGAGCGAGCGCTCCATGGTCATCGCCTCGCGCAGGCCGACGTCGCTGCGGCTCATGGGATGCTTGCGGCGCGTTTCCGCGAAACGCCGCAAGAGCTCATCCTCGGCCGCGACCAGGAAGATCACCTCGCACTGCAGGCCGCTGCGTCTCAGCTCATCAACCAGCTGCGGAACGCTGGCCACCTCGGCGGCGGTATTGCGTGCGTCGAGCCCGATGGCGGTGCGCTCGTAGGTGGTCTCGGGCCTGCGTACCGTGTAGGAGACGAACGGCTTCAGCAGCGCCGCCGGGATATTGTCGATGCAGTAGAAGCCGAGGTCCTCGAGCATGTGCAGGGCCACGCTCTTGCCGGAGCCGGACAGCCCGCTGAGGATGATGATGCGCACGTCTCAATGGTTATCCACGGGCACTGCCGCCGCAAGTCCCGCGGCTGCGCAGCAGGCGCGGCTTCACACCCGCAGCGCGCGGCGCCCCTCGGCGGCATGGTGGTCGGTGCGCTTTTCCTTGTGTTTCTTGATGCAGCGGTCCAGCTTGTCCGCCAGCAGATCGATGGCGGCGTACATGTCTTCTTCGGTTGCGTTCGCGTGGATGGCGCTGCCGCTCACGTGCAGCGTGGCCTCGGCTTTCTGTCGCAGCTTCTCTACCGTCAACACACAGTGCACGTCGATGACCTGATCAAAGTGTCTGCCGATGCGCTCGAGCTTCTTTTCGACATAACCCCGTAACGACGGGGTGACTTCGACGTGGTGACCGGTGACGCTGAGCTGCATGGTCCGTCTCCTGTGGCTGTCTGTTGCCCTGGGCATTGGCTTACGTCTGCATCGCTTACATCTGTTTGAGTCCCGCCCGCCGCCGCTCGTTCGAGGCCGCGATGCCCATCGCTTCGCGGTACTTGGCAACCGTGCGACGCGCCACCGGAATGCCCTCGGCAGAGAGCAGTTCCGCGATGCGCCCGTCGCTTAAGGGAGCTTCCGAGTCCTCGTCCCTGACGAGCTTGCGGATCTTGGCGCGGATGGCGGTGGAGGAGGTGCCGGAGCCGTCGGCGCCTTCGACCTGGCTCGAGAAGAAGTAGCGCAGCTCGAAGACGCCGCGCGGCGTGTGCATGTACTTGCCGGAGGTGACGCGCGACACCGTCGACTCGTGCATCGCGACCGCTTCGGCGATGTCCTTGAGAATCATCGGCCGCATGTGCTCCTCGCCCTGCTCGAGGAACGCCGTCTGGCGCTCGACGATGGAGCGGGCGACCTTCATGAGGGTTTCGTGGCGGATCTCCAGGCTTTTGAGCAGCCAACGCGCCTCCTGCAGCTGCGCGCGCATGCTCGCGTGGCTGGCGTTGCGCCCGATGAGGCTGGCGTAGCCTTGATTGAGCCGCACGCGTGGCAGCGTCGCCGGGTTGATTTCCACGCCCCAGCCGTGGTCGGTGCGGCGCACGAACACATCGGGCACCACGTACTGCGCGCTGTCGGCGCTCACGGTGGCGCCTGGGCGCGGATGACAGGAGCGCACCAGGGCGAGCGCCGCGGCGAGCTCCTCCTCGGTGACACGCAGCTCGCGGCGCAGCAGCGTCAGCTCGCGCTCGGCGACCAGCTCCAGGTGCTGGCGCGCGATTTGCAGCGCCGTGGCGAAGCCCGGCGTAGCCGGATCGAGCTGCCGCAGCTGCAGCTCGATGCACTCGGCGACTGAACGCGCGCCGACGCCCGGCGGATCGAGGGCCTGTACCCGGCCGAGCACGCTGTGCACTTCCTCCGCCGAGCATTCGAGCTCCGGCTGCAGCGTGTGCGCGATTTCCGTGAGCGATTCGGTGAGATAGCCGTCGTCGCTGATGGCATCCACGATCGCGCGCGCCACCGCGAGTTCCCGCGGTGCCAGGCTCGCGAGCTCCAGCTGCCACATCAGGTGATCCTGCAGCGACTGACCGCTGGCGTCGGCGTATTCCTGCTGGCGCTCGTCCTCGTCGCCGCTCCAGGGGGTTTCGGCAGGCCCGACGCTGTGCTGGCCCCAGCCCTCGTCGAGCACTTCGACCGTGCTCTCCGCAGTGCGCTCCGGGGGCTTGGGCTGCTCGGCGGCGGTCACCAGCACCTCGAACGTGCCGGTGCTCTCGGCCTCGTCCATGGGCTCGAGCATCACGTTCGTCTCCAGGAGCTCCCGGATGTGCGCCTGCAGCTCAAGCGCCGGCAACTGCAGGAGCCGGATCGCCTGCTGCAGCTGCGGGGTCATGGTCAGTTGTTGACCCAGCTTCAGCTGCAGAGAGGGTTTCAGCATGGTGAGTTGCGAAGGGCTGGCGACAGCTCTTCCAGATACATTTCGTAGCTATTTGAAAAACAAAGTATTTGGCTTCTGCTGTCCGGGAGCGCTCATAGCCGGAACGACTCGCCCAAGTACACCTCACGGACTTGGGGGTTGGCAAGGACTTCTTCCGCACTCCCGGATGCAATGACCGTGCCCTGATTGACGATGTAGGCCCGGGCGCAGACTCCGAGGGTCTCGCGCACATTATGGTCAGTGATCAGGACGCCGATGCCGCGATGTGTCAGCTCGCGGATAATGCGCTGAATATCCAGCACGGACAGCGGATCCACACCCGCAAACGGCTCATCCAGGAGCATGAACCGCGGCTCGGCCGCGAGCGCGCGGGCGATCTCGACGCGCCGCCGCTCCCCGCCCGAGAGCGCCATACCGAGAGTTCTGCGCACGTGGCCGATGCGCAGGTCCTCGAGCAGCTGCTCGAGGCGCTGCTGCCGTGCAGCGCGCTCCAGGTCCCGCCGGGTCTCGAGAATCGCCTTCACATTGTCTTCCACCGTCAGCTTACGAAACACCGAGGCTTCCTGAGGCAGGTAGCCGAGCCCGAGCTGTGCCCGGCGGTGCATGGGCAGCAGCGTGACGTCGGTGTCCTCCAGGCGAATACGGCCGGCGTCGCACGNCGATCATGTAGAAGGCGGTGGTCTTGCCGGCCCCATTGGGCCCGAGGAGTCCGACGACCTCACCACGGGCGAGCTCGAGCGACAGGTCGCACACGACCTGGCGGGACTTGTAGCTCTTGGCGAGTCCCGTAGCCTGCAGGGCGCTCATGGCTGCGCGGTCGGCTGCAGTTTGGCAGGATCGGCCTTGCCGGCATCGGACGGCGGCGGTTTCGGTGCGATGGTAATGTGCACACGCTGGTCCGTGCCGGGCGATGCGGCCGCCTGCACGCGCTGCGCGCGCACGTTGTACACCAGCAGGGGACCTGAGATTTCGTTCTGCCCGTCCGTGAGCCAGGCCTCGTTCGACAGCCGCACGGTTCCATCGGTCAGGTCATAGACGATCTCATCGGCGTGACCGCGCGCCATCTGGTCGGAGTCGGCCCGTTTCTGCTCGAACTCGGCGGGTTTGCCGGTGATCGTAGCGCGCGCAATGCGGTTGTCCCTGAAATCGACCGTCGCCTGGTCGGAGCGCAGGTTGCCGTGCTGCTCCGCATCGATGCGTACCCGGCCTTCGAACGTCCAGCGGCTGTTGGCGAAGTTAAGTCCCGTGGCGTGCGCGTGATCCGCCTGCACGCGGGTAGCTCCCTGCGATATGACGACCTCGCTGAATACCACCGTGTTCGTCCGATAATCCACTTCGGAGGAGGCCGCATCGACGGTGATCGGTTGCTGGCCGGGCTGCAGCGCAGGCGGTGGCGCGGGGTGTGTCTCGGAGCGAGTCTGGGGCGGGGGCGCAGCGGCCGCGCCGCTGGCGAGCGCCGCGGCCAGGAGCAGCAGCAGTTTACGGCTGGAACGAGCCATGCACGGCCGATTCTAACTGCACGTGACGCTCCTTCAAGCTCGCAACCAGCCCTTGCGCGTGCAACTGCCGTCCCGACATGAGCAGCGTGACCGGATCGTGCGTCGTGACGATCTGCGCGCGGGTGTCGAACGCCAGGTGCTCGGAGTAGATCTCGGCGGGCTCGCCGCTGTCGGGCAGGCTGCCTACGACCCGCACGCCGCCCTCGAGCTGCACTACGCCGCTCCCCTGGGTGAGCTGGCCGCGATCGGCGCGCGCGGTCCACGGGTTGCCGCTCGTGTCGCGGAACCCGAGCTGCACCTGTTGCAGGTCCACCGTGTCCTGGTCCGGCTGTTGTTGAATTTGCGCGGCGTCGAGCGTGTAGAGCGGCTGCCCATCGGGGCCGGTCTGGATCAGGCGCGCCTTGCGGGCCGCGTAACCGGGGTCGTGCCGCGGCCCGACGGTCGCCGCTGCGGTGCTCTCGCGCTGCGGTCCGGAGAGCACCACGACGCCGACGATCAGCGCCACCAGTGCGAGGATCGCCAGCAGCCGATAGATCATCGCGCTCGCGCCTGGCGCGCTCGCAACGCGAGCAGATGATCGCACACCTCGCGCACCGCGCCGCACCCGCCGCGGCGCCGGGTCACGACATCGGCGGCGCGCCGCACCTCGCGGTGCGCATCCGCCACCGCGAAGCTGAGCGCCACGGCACGCATCAGCGGCACGTCCGGCAGGTCATCGCCGACACAGGCGCACGCGGCGGGCTGCAAGCCCAGGCGCGCGCACAGGCGCGCAAATGCAGTCAGCTTGTCCGACACCCCCTGGCGCACGTGGCGCACGCCCAGTTCGCGACAGCGCGCGGCCACCATGGGCGAGCGCCTGCCCGAGATCACCGCCACCTGCACCCCGGCGCGACGCAATTGCGCGATGCCGTGCCCGTCGTGCACGTGAAACACCTTGAGCGCTTCGCCACGCGCGCCGAAGTACAGCCGGCCGTCGGTCAGCACGCCGTCCACGTCCAGCACCAGCAGGCTGATGGCGTTCGGCATGGGCGAGCCCGCCGGGCGCTTCACACGACGCCGGCACGCAGCAGATCGTGCACGTTGAGCGCGCCGACCAGGCGGCCGTTTGCGTCGCTGACCGGCAGCGCCGTGATCCGGTGCACCTCCATGAGGTGCACGGCCTCGGCCGCGAGCTCGCGCGGGCCGATGGTCTTGGCGTGCTCCGTCATGACCGCACTCATCACCGTGGCGTGCACATCGATCTGCCGGTCGAGCGCGCGGCGCAGGTCCCCGTCGGTGAACACGCCGAGGATGCGCTCGTCACGATCGACCACCACCGTCATCCCCAGGCCCTTGCGCGACATCTCGATCAGGCCGGCGCTCAAGCGGGCGTCGGGCGCGACGCGCGGGATGGCCGCTCCGGTGCGCATCAGATCCTCGACATGCAGCAGCAGCCTTCTGCCGAGCGCGCCGCCGGGGTGTGAGCGCGCGAAGTCCTGCTGGGTGAAGCCGCGCGCCTCGAGCACCGCGACGGCGAGCGCATCGCCCATGGCGAGCGTGGCCGTGGTGCTGGCGGTGGGCGCGAGATTCAGCGGGCAGGCTTCCTCCGGCACGCCGACGTCGAGCGTCACGCTCGCGGCACGCCCCAGCGTCGAATCGGTCCTGCCGGTCATCACGATGAGCGGCACGGCGAGGCGTTTCAGGTGCGGCAGCAGCAGCACCAGCTCCGGGGTCTCGCCCGAGTTGGACAGCGCCAGCACCACATCGACGCGGGTGATCATGCCGAGGTCACCGTGCCCGGCTTCCGCGGGGTGCAGAAAAAAGGCCGGTGTGCCGGTACTCGCCAGGGTCGCGGCGATCTTGCCGGCGACGTGGCCCGACTTGCCCATGCCGGTGACCACGACGCGCCCGTGGCAGGTGAGGCACACGCGGCAGGCCTGCGCGAACGCGGCCCCGAGCCTTGCGGTGAGCGCCGCGACCGCGCGGGCCTCGATGGCGAGCGCGCGCCGCGCGGAGGCGAGCAGCGGCTCATCGTCGGGTGTCGGGTTGGGGGTGCTGGCGGCGGCCGGGTGAAAATCCATACCGGTCATTATAGGCGCGCTCGTGACCGGCCACGCAGGCGCGTTTGCGCGCCGCGGGCAATCGTCTTACAATGTGCGTATCGATAGGAAGAACGTATGACCACTATAACCGTTTCGTCCAAGTTCCAGATCGTGATCCCGCGGGTCATACGCGAGGCGCTCGGCATCAAGCCGGGCGAGAAACTCCACGCGATAGAGTATCGCGGCCGGATCGAGCTTGTACCCCTGAAGTCGGCCAAAGCGAGCCGGGGGTCCCTGAAGGGCATTTCGACCGATGTGCCGCGGGAACCTGATCGCGTATGAACGTGGTGGACTCCTCGGCTTGGCTCGAGTACTTCGCCGACGGTCCGAACGCGGGAGAATTCGCGAAGCCTATCGAGGCGACCCGTTCGCTCATCGTGCCCACACTGTCACTTTTCGAGGTATTTAAGCGGATCGCGCAACAGCGCGGCGATGACGAGGCGCTCCGGACCGTAGCCGTCATGGAGCAGGGGAAGGTGGTCGACCTTGATCGGGCCACCGCACTCGCGGCGGCGCGGCTTTCGATCGATCACAGCATCGCGATGGCGGACAGCATCATGCTCGCGACCGCGCAGCGCAGCGGCGCGATCCTCTGGACGCAGGACGTGGATTTCGAGGGTTTGCCCGGGGTGCGGTTCTTTGCCAAGCGATGAAGCAGCCTAAGCGGAAGGTTTATGCCCATGAACCCTGAAGAAGTCGCGCGGCTGATCCGCGCGGGCCTTCCCGGAGCACAGGTGCGTGTGCAATCGGATGACAACACCCATTTTGCCGCGCGCGTCGTGGCGCGCGAGTTCGCGCAGCTGAAGAGCGTGGCCCGCCACCAGTTGGTCTACCGCGCGTTGGGCGAGCTCATGGGTCGCGAGATACACGCCCTGTCGATCGAGGCCCTGACGCCGGAAGAGTCGGCGCACGGCTAGCATGGACAAGCTGCAGATCCAGGGTGGCGTCCCCCTTGAAGGCGAAGTGCGCATCTCAGGCGCCAAGAATGCGACGCTGCCGATCCTCGCCGCGGCGCTGCTCGCCGAGGATCCGGTGGTGGTCGCGAACGTGCCGCACCTCAAGGACGTCACTACCACGGTGGAGCTGCTGGGCAGGATGGGCGCAACCGTCACCATCGACGAGCGCATGCGCATCGAGGTGGACGGCTCGACCGTGCGCGAGTGCTTCGCACCCTACGACCTGGTGAAGACCATGCGCGCCTCCATCCTGGTGCTGGGACCCCTGGTGGCGCGCTACGGGCGCGCCGACGTGTCGTTGCCCGGGGGCTGCGCGATCGGCGCACGCCCGGTGAACATCCACGTCGCGGGGCTGCAGGCGATGGGCGCCG
>WNFJ01071616.1_pt10 | contig 12725 bp, 14 predicted proteins | sample 5400461 | NCBI WGS metagenome assembly WNFJ01 (sample SAMN13153349, study PRJNA577476) | soil metagenome | isolation source: 115 cm saprolite on Douglas fir-dominated hillslope | place: USA:California | collected 2013-09-17 | reverse complement strand
CCGCGACGAGGAGGGGTTGGTTCATGCGCTCTTGCAACAAGATGTGGCCGCCCGAGCCGCTCTCTTCGACCGCTACGCGCCGTACGTCCAGCGCGTCATCGCTCGGATTATCGGCTACTCGGAGCCCGAGCGCGTCGATCTTCTGCACGACGTCTTCGTTCGCGCACTCGAGCGGATGGGCGACCTCAAGAATCCGCGAGCGCTCAAGTCTTGGCTCCTGGGGATCGCAGTGTTCACCGCCAAAGAGTGGTTGCGCCGCCGCAAGCGCATCGGGTCACCCGTTACGCCGGAGCGCGCCGCCGATCGCGCGGGCGCCTCGGCGCCTCCCGAAGCGATCGAAGCGGTGCAATCGTTCTATTCTCTGCTCGATCGACTTTCCGACGACGATCGTATGGTGTTCATCTTGAGGTTCTTGGAGGGCATGAACCTGGAGGAGATTGCCGAAGCTTGCGATCTTTCGATTTCCACGGCAAGAAGGCGAGTCCTCCGCGCCGAGAATCGATTCCGAAAAATCTTGCCCGGCTATCCGGCGCTGTTCGAACGGCTCGCAGAGAGGAAGGCGCCATGAAACTCGGCCCGCCTCTGAATCTGGACGTCCTTCGCAACGACGTTACGGAAGTTGAACGCAGTATCGCCGATTGGGACGAAGGGCTCCGAGAAGCGCGGGCTCGATTTCTGCTCACAGCGAAAGGTCAACCGCTCCGGCCGAAGGCCAGGCGTTTCCCGGCAGCATGGGCGGCCGTTGCCCTCGCGGCGAGCTTCGTGCTCGGGGTCTTCGGTTGGACGAGTTACCGCCAGCGTGCGCTGATTCGCTTCGATACGGGGACGGAGCACGCGGCCGGCCAAGTCGGAGCGCTTCTCTCCTCGCCCGGGTCCGAGCCGTTGCCGGTACACTTCTCCGACGGCACCTCGTTGTCGATGGCGGCCGCAACGCGCGCGCGGGTGACCGAGATAAGCGCCAGGGGAGCGACTGTCGTGCTCGAGGAAGGCTCGATGAGCCTGGCCGTCGTTCATCGCGATGCGAGTCGCTGGCACGTCGCCGCAGGCCCCTTCACGGTCCTCGTGACCGGCACCAAGTTCGATGTTCGATGGAGCAGGGTGGAGGAAACGCTCACGTTGGATCTCCACGAAGGGTCGGTGACGGTGCTCGGGCCCTCGCTGGGCGCGACAGGGCGGCGGGTGCTTCCTGGTGAAAGCCTTCGTGTCACGGCGCCCTCAGCGGGCATCGTCGCTCCGGGGCAGCGGCCCGGTGCCGCGGCAGAGCCGCCCGGTGCCACTCGAGAAACGGCGACGGGCCCAGCAGCGCACGGCGATGGCTTGAAGACCGGAGCAGGGGATATCAAGGGCGCTGGGCGCGGGTCGTGGAAGCAACTTGCGCTCGAAGGGCGCTATGCGGACGCGCTCGCCACCGCCGAAGGAGAAGGCTTCGAGGCAACGTGCCGTCGCGCTTCAGCCGCCGACTTGCTTCTCCTGGGCGATACGGCGCGATTCGCCGGATCCCCGAGGCGCGCGGAGCAAGCGCTGCAGCTTGTTCGAGCCACACCGGGGGCGGCGCACGAAGCCGCTATGTCTGCGTTCACCTTGGGGCGCATCGAATACGACGATCGCCGGAATTACCAGGGTGCCGCGCGCTGGTTTCAAAGCTATCTGCGCGAGGAGCCATCGGGGGGCTTGGCGCGCGAAGCCGCTGGACGCCTGATCGAAGCCCAGAAGGCGGCTGGCGACATGGCCGCAGCGCGGGAATCCGCGAACGCATACCTCCGTAAGTACCCGGCCGGTCCGCATGCAGGCCTGGCACGGACAGTCCTGAATCCGTAGCGAAGATAGGGCATAGCCCTTCAGGGATGGGCCCCCTATTGCGGTACAGTCGCGGCGATGGCCGGGTCGACGAATGTGGAGCCGCTGAGCGATGGAAGCGGTGCGCGGGTGCGGTTGCCCGACGGGCGATCCATTGGAGTGCGGGAGACCGGAGACAACAGCGGTTGGCCGCTGCTGGTCCTGACGGGAACGCCTGGCTCGCGTCTGTCGCCTCTGCCCGACGTGGACGCCACTCGCGAGCAAGGCGCGCGCGTACTGGTAGTCGAGCGGCCTGGGTTCGGCATCAGCGATCCGCTGCCCGGCCGTCGTGTGCTCGATTGGCCGAGCGACATCGCAAACGTCGCCGATACGTTCGGCATGGAGGCCTTTGCCATGGCCGGGATGGGGACGGCCGGCGCCTACCTCGCCGCGTGCGCATTCGTTCTGCCCGAGCGCGTGCGCGCCGTCGCAATGGTTGGCGTCTTCTCGCCGTTCGCGGTGCCGCAGGCACGCGGATCGATGACATGGCGCCGCCGATGGATCCATCGCGCTCTCGGACTCGCCCCGATCGCGCCCGCCGTGCTGCGCGCGATCGGTGCCGCCCGTGTCCAGCAAGGGATGGGCGTACAGCTCGCCGACTGTGACAAGCGAATCCTGGCACGAATCCAAACGCCCTTCGCGGCGATGAAACGCGAGGCCTTTCGTCAAGGCCCTGACGGCTTTGCGTTGGATCTTGCGCTCGCCGCGCGTCCGTGGGGCTTCCGCCTCGAAGACATCCGTGTACCGATCCACCTTTGGCACGGCGACCTCGATGCCTCCGCGCCCCCCGCGATGGGCCGCTATCTAGCGTCAGCGATCCCCGGGTGCCACGCTCGCTTCGTCTCGGGCGAGGGTCACATGCTCGCCTATTCGATCTGGCCGGAGGTCCTGCGCACGCTCGCGCCGACAAGGTCGGACCGTGCAGCGGGAGCCTACTAGGAGAAACTCTCGCCCAGGTGCGACAATTGAGGATTGTCCGCGGGCGCCGGGAGCCAGCCCGCCGCGGCTCTGAGCACCGTCGCGGCTTATTGTTCGAAGCAATAGAGATGCGCGTTCCGATCGCAGTACTGCTGGTACGCGTTGGTCCACGTGGCGTCGACGGCATCGCAGTGGCCCTGGGTCGCAAACGTCGCCGTGGGCAAGCTCGAGGTGAAGCTGACGCAGCCATCGGCCGAGAGCGCGCCCGCAACGTCGGACCCCGTCCACACTTCGGAGGGCGGCATAAAGGGTCTTCCCATCTCGTCCATATCGATCGCATGCGCGAGTCCGCCGCTCGCTAGCGCGGCGAAGCTCGTGGCGACGAGTGTCCCGTCGATCAACCGGTAGGGAACGATGGCCTTGGTGAAGCGAACGCCGGGCGAGCTGGCCATGTCCGCGACCCAGGCTTTCCACTCGCCCGGTAGTTGTGCGCCGATCGCGAGCGTCCGGCACTTCGCGTCAGCGCCCGGGTTCCCACCGAGGTCCCCCGTGTAGAAGGCGCTGGACACGAAAACCCGCATCGCGGGAATGCACGTACCTGCGACGCACACGGATCGCGCGCCGCAGACCCGCGAGCACACGTCGGACCCCGGGGCTTCAGTGGCTGTGTCGACAGGCGCGTCGGCGCCACGTTCGGTCCCGGCGTCGCGCGCGCCAACGGAGGCTTCGGCGTCGTCCATGTCGTGCGCGTCGACTCTCTGCGAGCTGTCCATGGAGGCGTGGACACTCGCTTCGGGGCCTGGCTCCGGCTGCGGTACAAAGGAACTGGTTTCGGCGACCGTGGAAGCATCTGGTTGCTCCGGCCCCACAATGGCCATCTCGGGTGCTTGGTTGCTGGCGTCAGCGATTGTGCCGCCCCGATTCCAGTCGATCGAGGTGGCCCCTCCGCAGCCGGACCCTACCTGCCACACGGCGGCGAGAGCGAAAAGCCAGGGGCGCAATCGAGCAGGCCCGCACCCCAGATCCCGGCAGTACGCGTGTTGCTTCGGTGCGTTGCGGACTCGCATCAGCGCAGCGTGAGCAATCCAGGTGCCAGTCTCGGCTGCGAGCTGCGTGCCGCCTACGCTCGCCCTCGACAGCGGAAGCGGCAGCATCCCGAAGCGGGCTGTTTGACAACGCGTCATTGTCACTTGGGCCAACGTGCGACAACGGCAGGTTGTCAACCTCACGCCATTCGGCGGAGTCTTTCGAGAACGGCGAGGCTGAGCAGAACGTAGACGCTCGGGGCAATCCAAAAGATCGGCGGTGCCCGATGGAAGAGGACGGGCAAGAAGGGCAGAGCGTAAGACCAGACGATGAGAGTCGCTCCGACGCACCAAGGGCGCGGCGCGGCAGACCGCGCGCCTTTGACGAACAGATAACCTGCGCCAAGTTGCGCCTCCGCGATCCAAACGTCGAGCAGCACGCGGTTCAGGTCCGGCACGCCATGGGTCGCATAGAAGTGGGCGACGCCGATGGTGTGGGCCGCGCCGCCGAGCAGCAGGACAAGGCCGAGCCCGAAAGGGAGCTTCTGCAGCGCGCGTCCGCCGTTCATAGATAAGCGTGTGCCGTCATGATCGCGACGTAAGTATCGCCGATATGAAGCTCACAGCGCGCACGAGCTCTCACTCGCGCCGCGCGATCTCCCGGAGCGTACCGGTCGCGATCCACGTGTCTTGCGCGCCGAAGCGGACTCGCGTCTGCGCGCCGCGCGCGTCCACAATCTCGACTCGGGCGCCCTCCGGAAGCGCCGTGGCGCCCTGCAGCGCGATGCCGCGCTCGTCGGTTGGACGCGCGCCCGCGCTTACCACGACAGCTTCTCGCGTGTTCAACCGGTCATTGCGCGTCGCGAGCGTCATCGCGAGCGCGATCGCTAGGGCGGGAGCCGCTACCCCCGCGGTCACGCCGCCAGCGATACGCAACCGCGGATGCTTGCCGAGCCAGCGGAGGAAAAGGCCCGCCGCCAGAGCGGCCGACGTGGCAACCGAAAGAAACGCCCAGGTGTCCTCGGCGAGCAGCCCGGCCAGCGTGCGCCCCAAAGACCGACCCGGATCGACTGCCGACGGCTGTCCCGCGCGCATCCGGCGTCGCGCGACTTCGCTCCGCACGATCCCAAGAGCACGCGCAGCCTCGTCCGCGATCCGCGGGTCGCTCGCGAGGTCGCGCGCTTCCTCGAATGCGTGGGCGGCGCGTCCGAGGTCCCCAGGGATCTCGGCCTGCATCCGTACTCGCATCGCATAGGCCAAGCCTCGGTCGAGACTTGCGGCCGCATCGACGAGACCGCGATCAGCAAGCGCTTCGAAGATGGCGACAGCGTCGCCCGCGCGACCTTCGCGCAGGGCCTTGGATCCCTCGCGGAACATGCCCGCCGAGTCTTCTTCAGCTTCCACGGCGTGGGCGAACAGCAAGAGCAGAGCGCAAACGAACGAAACGATCGCGGCGCATCTTCGCGCCTTGCTCCCCGTTTTGACTCGTGCCGAACGCTCGCTCCGCGTCACGCTCGCCTCTCGAGGTGCCGAATCGCGGCCTGTGCGCGAGTCCAACGTTCCTGCGCTTCGACGACGTTTGCCTGGTCTGGAGCAAACCGAGCCTTCTCGCACTCGCGCAGAAGGTCGGCGACATGCGCGGCGGCTTGTTGCTGTACCCCCGCGCGCTCCAGCCGCTCGGTCACTTCGGTACCCACTGCGCCCCGAATACTCACGCCGGCGTGGGCTACCGTTGCCGCCTCCAGCGCGCGCGCGATGGCGGCATCGGCGGCACGCGTGTCGTTGCCACCGCAGGCGACACGAGCTGCGGCAAGGCGCTGCTTTAACTCGGTCGCGGGCGAATTGCGTCGGGTTCGCCACGTACGAAGCAGTCGGCGACTCGCGGCGCGACCCAGCGCCGCCACCCCGAACGCGAGCGGTCCGCCGGCCACCCCCGCGAGCCAGAAGAGGCGCGAGTCGTCAGCGTGCGGACGCGAGATGCTCGCTCCCTCGAGTTGGTCGCGCGGTGCGGGTAGGCCCGGCAAGAGCTCCGGAGCGCTCTCGGAACTCTCTCGGGCCGTTGCCGTAGCCGATGCTTTGACCACGATTGTTCCCAGTGACGCCCGGGCAACAGCGTATCGCTTCGGTTCTGGGTCCCAAAAAGGCAGGCTGACTTCTCCGAGGTCGAGGCTACCGGCCCGCTTCATTCGCACGATGAAATCGAACGCTCGCCTTCCTCCGTAGGCATCGTGCCCAATCGGTCCAAGCTCGTCATGGACCTCGGGCGCCAGCCACTCGACGCCCTCGCGCAAGGGCGGCGCAATCGTGCTGGGGACGTTCCCGGTGCCGGAAAGCTCCAAATGCACAGAGACTGCGCCGCCCTGCTCGATTTCACGGGGTTGGACTTGCGCCGCGAGCGCGAACCGCCCAACGTCCCCAAGGGCAAAACCTGGCGGGCGTCCCGCCACCGGCGGTTCGGAGACGTGGACGTTCAGTATTTCGGTCGTCCTCGGACCGCTTGCGGCGCGTGGGCGAAGCACGGTGAGACTCATCGGACCGATGGTCAGCTCGCCTGAGCGCAGCGGAAAGAGCGCCCAGCGGCGCAAGAGGAGCACCTTGTATGTCCGCCCCGCGACCGAGGCAAAGCCGGCCAGCGGCGGCTGCTGGTCCTCGCGCAGCAGAGGGTGCCTCACGAAATCAACCGCCTGAACTTCGCGTCCATCGTCGCCGATTTCGGCTTCGGGCGAGTCGACGTCGAAATACGCGTACACGCTAAGGGTGACCTGTTCGCCAATCACCGCCGCGGTCTTGTCGGTGGCCGCGTGCAAGAAGAAGTTGGCTCCGCGTGGAGCGTCGAGCGACAGCTTCGGGTCCGTCGTAACGGCGGGGGGCGAGGCAGGCTCGCGGCCGCTATTGTCGAGGCCCGGGAAGAACCCTTTCCAAGGATCGAACGGCGAGAACGAGAAGCCGAAAGGGGTCGGCTGCGGTGCCGGGCGTACTCGACGCGGCGGCGCCTTTCCAGCGGGCACGACGTGCAGCGTGACGGCTTGCGAGGGGAATCGCGCGTGGCCCACCGCGACGCTCGGAGGGCCGACGGTGAATGTTCCGACTCGCGTGGCTTGCAAGACAAAGTCGACCGTCAGCGTGTACCGATCGGTCTGCGCGCCATTGATATTGAAATGAGTTTCCGAGGGGGAGGGATTGCGCGCGCGCTCGACGAAGCCGGGTGTCGGGCCAATCTGCGGGTCGGTTGGCATTGTGTCCGAGCTCGTCGCGCTCACCGTAAGATGCACGACGTCGCCTATGCCGACTGTGTCGGCGTCGACCTGGGTCCTTATCTGCGGCGCAACTTGGGCAAGAGCGGGGCGACCGGCGAGCACCGCAACGACAATCGAGACGAAAAGGACTCTCGGGGTCATTTGTCGGCCATGCCCCGCACCCGTTTCTTGCCAAAGCGCTTTGCTTCTTCTTGCTGCAGCGTCGGCGCGCTCTCGAGCTGATCAAGCATCCGCTCGTCTTCGTTCGGGCTGGTCGGGGGCGGCTTGGCGCCCGCTTCGGGTTGTTCTGCACTGCCGTCGGGTGGCTCCGATTTGGGTGGGCTTGCGTCCGGGCCGGCGTCTCTTCCGCCCTCCGGGCTGCTGCTGGCCCCATCCCGGCCCTTGTCACCTGAGCCGTCGCCCCCGGCGTCTCGTCCTCCGTCGGTCGCGGAGTCCTGGGCTGCGTCGCCGGAGGCATCAGGCCCCGCGTCCTTCTTGTCCTCGATGCGGCGCAGCGCAATCGCTCGATTCCAGGCGATGTCTCGCCCTACCGAATCGCCGCTGTCCCCATCTCCGGGCGCCAGCAAGAGTCCGGCATCGTAAGACCGCACCGCCTCCTCGTATTCGCCGTCGAGAAAGGCCAAGTTGCCTTCGAGGTAGCGGGCCCGGGCTTTCAGATCGATCGCAGTCTCCGGGGCCGTGGCGATGGTTTGGACGAGGCGCTTTGCGCACAATACCTGCGCGTGTCTCTTGCGCCGAGGCGGAAGAGAGAGAGACCGAGATCGAAGGTACCGTCCGCTCGGCGCGCGAGCTCCGGCGTCCCGATGTTTCCATCCTGGCACTCGCCTGTGGACAAGTAGTCCTCCAGACGCCTTGCCGCCGATTGCGCATCGCCGGCGTCCAGATCCATGATCGCCTGCCGGACCGCCGGCGCCTCTCGATCGAACGGACGCGACGGATTCCAACCGCACGCAGCAACGCAAGACGTTGCCATCGAAGCGCACGCAAGAAAGGCGCGGCATGCACGACGCTTCATGCAGTGCGCCTCCGCCGGGGCGCTTCTCCCACGAGCGCTTCGCACATGAGAAGAGCTGCTGCCAAGCCGAGCGGCCACGCGTATTCCTCTGCGTAGACGGTCTCGACCTTTTCGCTGAGCTCTTCACGCATCATTTTTTGCAGTTCCTTGGCCACAAGGTCGATGCCTGTCTCGCCGTGCTCCGCCCGAACGATTACGCCACCGGTCGCCTGCGCGACCCGCGCGAGCTGCGCTTCTCCCTCCGCCGATAGAGCGGTCATCAGGGGCTTTCCGTCATCGTCGCGCCGGACGCCCTTCACCTTGCCGTCTGCACCGACATCAGGAATCGTCTCCGGCGCGCGTCCGCCTATCTGGACGACATCGATGCGCGTGCCTTCCTTCGCGCAGTTTTCCGCGACCGCCACTGGATCGCCTTCCAAGTCCTCGCCGTCGGTGACGAGCATGATGATACGCACGTGATCCTTTGACTTCGGGTCGCGCGCGAAAACTTCGCGCGCCGCTTCGAGAGCTCGCGCCGTTGCCGTCCCGCCGACTGGCATGTCGTTGGGATCGAGCTGCCGGAAGAACTGCGCGATCGCCGCACCGTCGCTGGTGAGCGGAAAGCTCATAGGCTCGCCCGCAAAAGCCACGGCGCCAAAGCGCGCGCCGGGCAGGTCGCGAATGAGCCGAGCGACTTCAGCCTTCGCACGCGAGATGCGGGACGGGACGACGTCACGCGCGTACATGCTCTTGGAGTAGTCGAGCACGATGATCACATCCAGGTTGGTTGCTGGAATGATTCTCGTCCCACTGCCGAATTTCGGGCGAGCCAGAGCAACGAACGCGAGCATCATCGCGACAACCAGAAGCACCGCTTTGACAGCACGCCGGGCGGTCGCATCGTAGGTCACCAGGGGCGCGAGCACGCTGGCCTCGCCGAAGCTTCTCGCGGCGCGTGCTTGTCGAACGCTTGCCCAGACCACCGCGCCGGCATACGCGAGAAAGGCGAGCATGCAGAACGCGGCGATGAGGGCGCCGGCAACGGAGGCGAAGTCGTGTCCCCACCTCACGGGAATCTCCGAACCAAGGCGAGCCGAACGACGGCCTCGAGAGCCACGAGGACTACGGCGGGTATCAAGAAGAAGGGAAAGAGGTCCTCCATGGTGGCTGCCTGCGACGCGAATTTTGTTTTCTCGAGATGGTCCAGGATCGAGTGCATGCTCTTCTCGAGTCCACCCTTGTCTGTCGCGATGAACGCTTCGCCGCCGGTCTCGCGGGCCATGTTGCGCAAGAGTTCCGGGTTCACCGGGTAGTGCTTGCGCTCGTAAACCGGCTGGCCGAAGAGATCGGTCCCGGTTTGTACGTCCACTTCGTCGCCGTTGCCGATTTGTACCGTATATACGCGCACGCCCTCTTTCTGCGCGAGGTGGGCGGAGTATTCGGGCGAAATTACGCCCTCGTTCGAATCGCCGTCGGTCAAGAGGACCACGGCCTTGCTTCGCGCGTCGCTGCGACGCACGCGTGCGACGGCCGTCCCCACGGCGTCGCCGATGGCAGTCTTGCTGCCGTCGATGACGCCGAGCTCGATGCGCGAGACCAGCGACGCGATGAGTCCGTAGTCGAGGGTCGGTGGTGACAGGACGAACGCTTGCTTGGCGAAAACGACGACGCCGATGCGGTCTGTCTTGCGCCGTCGCACGAAGTCGATGAGGACGTCTTCGGCAACGTCGAGCCGCGTGGGTCGATGGCGCGCGCCGCGCGACGGCGGCGACGCGAACTCGCCTGGGGATTCGCTCATGATCGCAGCCATCGATCCTGAGAGGTCCAGAACCAGAACGATGTCGATCCCTTTTTCCTCTTCCGTCTCTCCGCGCAAAACGCTCTGGGGTCGGCCGAGTGCGAGGATCGCCAGGATCAGCGCCGCCCCGCGCAGGATCCCCGGTGCATCTCGCAGGGGCGTTCGCCAACCGCGTGGTCCCAGCGCGAGAGGTGCGACAGTCGGTAGCCCGAGGCGGGGGACACGGGCATCCGCCCCGAGCGTCATCCTATGCACGAGGTACGGAACGAAGAGCGCTGCGGCGCCAAGAGCAAGGCACCAACCAGCGCGCAGCAGCCACGAGAGAGTGTCGGCAGTCGAGGGGTGCGGCCCGAGCGTGCCGGGCCAGACTGTCCATCGGGCCAGTCGCCAGGAATCGCCGCGCGCAAGGGTCGGCCATGTCAAGGCAAGCGCAAGGACGGCGATCGTCGACAATGCGATGACCGCTGCACGCAGCCCGCGCTCTTGCGAACGCGTCATGCCGGTACCTCGGCCGAAGCCACGGTGGTTGGAACCCCTGCGGCCGGCATCGTCGTGCGCACCACTCTTTCGGCCTCGGCGAGAGCTCGCTGGCATTCGTCCAGGGTGGGCGTCACGTCCGCGAATTTCACGAGGTCGCATTCTTGTAGAAAACTCGCAAGCTCCGGTATGGGCAGCCCGAAGTGCGGCACGCGTCGCAGCGTTGCGAGCGTTTCGTCCGTCGTGCATTCCAGGCCGGCGAATCCGAAGCGCGCCCCGAGGTATTCGCGAACGGCATCGTTGACGCGATCGAAGAATTCACTGAACCGCGCCGTCTCAAGCAGGCCGGCGTGGCGAGCCTCGTCGAGCCGCTCGAAGGCGACTTCCCAAGGAACACGCGGCGGGGGCGGCGGGACGGCGGGCTTCGGTCTCTTTATCCACCGATAGGCGGCCCAGGCAACGGCCGAGCCGACGAGGGCGCCGCCCAATCCCCAGAGGAGCGAACGCTCGAGCGCGACCCATTCCTCGCGTTGGTCGCGGGGAGGTGGATTGGGCTTCGGCTGCGCGTTCGGGGTCGAGGCTGTCGGGTCATCCACCCTCATCGTGTGGACCTTCGTGCACAGGGTCACGACGTCGCCGCTTGCACGAGCGATCGCGATGGGAACCGGCGGCAGCGTGAGTACATGACGCCCCGGCGCGCTCGGTAACGCGACCAGTGGCAGATCGAGCGTTGTCTGGCGGCGACCGGTGTTCTTGTCGATGTCCGCGCTCGACAGCCGCGCGGGGGCCCCCCCGTCTTGATCCGGCAGCGCAAAGCCGGCGGCCCTTATCGCGCGCGCCGCCTCACTCTCGCTCTGCAGTTCGAGCCCGCGCGGCAAAATCGTTTCACCCCGTCCATGCGTGACTTCGACGTGCAGAGTGGCGGCGTAGCCGCTATAGCCGCGTTCGGGAAATGTATCGAACATCCGGGGGCGGGCCGCTCCGGACGGGCCCGTCTCAACGCATTCCGCCCAAGCGTCCTGGCACGCGAACATCGCCGCGAACGTGAGGAGAACGAGGCTCGCTTTCACCGGCGAATCCTTCTGGCGCGTCGCGCGAAAAGGTCGCGCAAAGGCCGCACGAACGAGCCGCTCGTTACGATTTCTACCGAGTCCAAGCCCAGCTTGTTGAAGCTTGCGCGGCGCGACTCGCCCACCTTGCGCATGGCGGCCGCGTACCACGCGCGGACGCGAGCGTCGCTCGTGTCGACCACGACACTCTCGCGGCTTTCGAGATCTTCGAACGTCGCCAGGCCCACGTCGGGCAACTCCGTGTCGCGCGGGTCCGCCAAGACGACGGGAACGACGTCGTGCTTGGCGGAGGCCAACGCAAGCGCGCGCTCGTAGCCCGTGTCGAAAAAATCGCTGACCACGAACGCGACGCTGCGACGCCGCGATACGCGCACGAGGGCTTCGAGGGCCGACTTGAGGTCAGTCGCGGCGCCCAGACGAGGACGCCCGAGTTCGTCGTAGGGCCGGACGTCGCCCGCCCACTTGGGTTCGAAGCCCAGAATCTCGCGCACGACGCGCATGACGTGCTTCTCGCCCTTCTTGGGCGCCACGATGCGCTCGATCTTGTTGGTCGCCACAATAAGGCCCACACGGTCGTTGTTGCGGATGGCACTGAACGCAAGCAGTGCCGCGACCTCGCTCGCCACGCGCACCTTGGCGGCGCGTCGCGTGCCGAACCGCTGGCTCCCTGAAAGGTCGACGACGAGCATGACCGTCATCTCGCGCTCTTCGACGAACACTTTGACGAACGCGTCGTTCATCCGGGCCGACACGTTCCAGTCGATGACGCGCACGTCGTCACCCGGCTGGTAGGGGCGCACCTCCCGGAAAGCGAGTCCTTGCCCCTTGAAGCTCGAGCTGTACGTTCCCGTCAGCTGCTCGTTCGCGAGGCGTGCCGTGTGGATCTCGATGACACGCAGGGCCGCAAGGAGGTCCTTGGGTATCACGGGTATTCGGTACTCCTAGGGAACCTCAACGAGCTCGAACACACGCTTGACGATCTGCTCGCTGGTGACCTCTTCCGCGTCGGCCTCGTAGGTGAGCACGAGCCGATGCCGAAGAACATCCGGGCCGATCGCTTTCACGTCTTCGGGGGTGACGTAGCCGCGATGCCGCAGGAATGCATGAGCCCGCGCGGCCAGGTTGAGCGCGATGGTGGCGCGAGGGCTCGCGCCATATTCTACGAGCGGTGCCAGGTCCTTCAGGCCGTGTTTGGCTGGTTCGCGTGTCGCGAAGACAACGTCAACGATGTACTCCTTGACCTTCTCATCGACATACACCTGCTTGACGATCTTGCGAGCGTCCAATAGCTCGGCGGGCGTCACGGCTGGCTCCGCGTGCGCCCCTTCTGTCTGGGTCATCCGGTCCATG
>WNFJ01150229.1_pt1 | contig 12728 bp, 16 predicted proteins | sample 5400461 | NCBI WGS metagenome assembly WNFJ01 (sample SAMN13153349, study PRJNA577476) | soil metagenome | isolation source: 115 cm saprolite on Douglas fir-dominated hillslope | place: USA:California | collected 2013-09-17 | reverse complement strand
GGAGGGTGCTCGCGCGCCTGCTTGAAGAGGTCGCGTACCCTCGCCGCGCCGACGCCGACGATCATCTCCACGAACTCCGCCCCGCTCATCGAAAAGAAGGGCACGTTCGCCTCTCCCGCCACCGCTCTCGCCAGCAGGGTCTTCCCGGTGCCCGGCGCACCGATCAGGAGCACACCCTTAGGGGCCGTCCCCCCGAGCCGCGTGTGCTTGCCCGGGTCCCGCAGGAAGTCGACGATCTCAACCAGCTCGTCCTTGGCCTCGTCGATGCCGGCGACGTCGTCGAAGGTCACCTTGGTGTCCGTCTCCTGATCGTAACGGCGGGCCTTGCTCTTGCCGATGCCCATCAGGCCCCCGAGACCGCCGCCCTGCCGAGCAGCCCGCCGGAACATCCAAACATAGAGTCCAATCAAGAGCAGGGCAGGGCCGAATCCGAAGAGGAACGTCACCAGCGGGCTGCGCTCCTCTTCGACGGGTCTGGCGCTGATCTCGACACCGTTGTCGATCAAGAACTTTTCCAGACCGGGATCGACGAACCCCGGCAGCGTGCTGGCGAAGGACTTCGCGGTCTTCGGCGGCCCACGCGACGGGATGGCGCGCTCGCCACCCGGCGCGCTCTTCTCACCCGCCGGGGGGTAGGTGACCGGCGTCTTGAAACGCCCTGTGAGGGTATCGCCGCGGCTGTAGATCGATTCGACGTTTCCCTTTCTGACCTCCTCCTTGAAAAGCGTATAGGGCACCGTGATCGATTCTTCCCCTGCGGGCTGCAGCAACCGGAGCACGACGAAGTTCGCGAACAGCACCAACAGGAACCACGGCCAGGTCCTCTTGGGCGGCATCTTCGCCGGCACGTCTTTGGTGTCTCGGGCCCGAGTGTCCGTCGGCCGGAGGCCCCCGGCTGGGGTTGCTTTCGATGCCATGGTCATCTCCTAATAGATCTGCGTACCATCTTTGGTGGTGATCGTGCTCACACGCTTCTCTGCTTTGTTGCCGTGCGAAGCAGAAGCGCTCGCAGGCTTGGTTTCGCTGGTCTTCCCAAAGCACGTTTCATGCCGGTACCGCCCTCAGTTCGCTGACGATTTCGTAAGTCTTTCCCGTTTAACGTTCCGCAAATATAGACGCCGTATTTGGTGGCCGGGTTTGGCGTCGACGCCACATTTGGCGGTCGCCCATTCATGTTTGTACTGGCCTGATTTCTATAACCCCTCTTGAGTTCACGAAAATCGCGCACAGCTCGCAGGAGGGAGCGGTGGCATGGTCGCAGCACACATTGCTCTTTACGGGGATGACGAGACCTACGCGATTGTGCTGTCAAACGTGCAATCAGGAATGGTCCAACGGCTTGCTACCGACCTGCACTCTTTCCTCTTTGGCGATGGCGTCGTTTCCGCGCCCCCTGACCTGCGGCCAGTCGATATGTCCGCCGCCAAGCTTGCATCCCTCGAGGGAGATTTTTTCCTCCGAGCACATCCCAGTTCCCCTTCGCGTTCGAGTGGAGAATGGGCAGCTCACTTCTCGTTGGGGCGACAATCCCTTTAGGATGATTTGGCTTCCGGTCGGTGAGGACGAGTTCTTCACGCGTCAGGAGTACGCTCGGGCTCACCTTGAGCGCGATTCGAGCGGCGTCGGGACTGGTGCCACTATTGCGTGGCCACAGGGGACTCCGCTCTCGTTCGTGCGCCTCAAGAATTAGCAGCACTCGCCAAATATCTTAGCCGTTTGTTTCAAGGAACCTTTGTTCCAGTCCACCGAAACGGCGGGACGGGGCAGGTGCCAACACCGCCCAAACCGAAACACAACAGGTTCTCATTGAATCTCCGGGTGTCTGGGTTAAACCACTCCACCGGCGAGTAGGTGACGACCATCGGGCCGGCACCGCACGCTGGCACACCCTCGGCGGTGGCTGGTCCTAGCGGGCCTTCTAAGCTGTTGATCACGATGTTCAAGCCCAGTTCCACGACGCCCATCAGTGAACCGTGCGCCGAACAATTCCAATTCTGTAACTCAGAGGAAGTGATCCCATTGGGCGTGGTGACCAGAGGATCGGTCGGGCCAGCAATACTGACAGTGTTGCTGCAAAAGCCCGGGCTCGCTCTGATACCAAAAGGAAGCATTACTCTCTCAACTGCTCCCCCAAAATAATTGGCCAGATGCATCTCCAGTATTCCCCCGCCGAGAGCGTAGCTTTCGAAGCGCCCGCGGAAGTCCTGAAGCCGCATGTAGAAATCGTCGGGTTGCTGAGACACGAGAACCACTTTGCGGAATTGAGTCAAATCTAGGTCGCCCATTCGAGTTGAAGGAAAAGTTTGGAAAGGAACCCCTCTCGACGTCAGAATGTTCTCATTTTGGTTGCTACCCCACGGTGCTTGGTCCTCAAATAAAGCCACGACGGCTGTTCCGTCTGGCGAAACCTCCGGCGGTGGGTTGTTGTAGTTTGCTGGCTCGATTGAGTTTTGTGCATAAACTTGCAGACTCAATTCAGTAAACACGATCGCACTCAAACAAATGACATGATGTAGCTTCATTTTCCCCTCCCTTTAACCGAGGATTCTCCAGCCAGTTCCCCTCCTTCGAACCCCGGTTCGGATCACGATACAGCCAAGTTCGGCAGTCTCGCAACGGACCCGTTCGGGAGAGGTCGGAGCGTTGTCCCGAGACGTTGTCTGGTTTCGGTTGAGAAGCGCCTCAAGCTCCCAGCCAGAGCAACTCTCGCCAGCCACTGGAAAGGAAATCTGGTATCAGTGCCGTGCGGGAGGGCGCGATGGAGATTCGCTTCGCTGTCTTCATTGCCGTGAGCCTCGACGGCTTCATCGCTCGGCCGGACGGCGGCCTCGACTGGCTCGAACCCTTCCACAACGAAGATCACGGGTACGAGGCGTTCTTCGCCGGAGTTGACGCGTTGGTGATCGGCCGCGGGACGTATGACACCGTGCTCGGCTTCCCGGTCTGGCCTTACCGCGGCAAGCGCGTGATCGTCTGCACCAGCCGCCCGGCTAGCCCAGCGCACGGCGAGGAGCTGTGGTCGGGCCCGCCCCGCGCCCTCGCCGAGCGGCTCGACCGCGAGGGCGTCAGACGCGTCTACCTCGATGGCGGCGCGCTCATCCGCGGCTTCCTCCGTGAGGGGCTCGTCGATGAACTCACCGTGGACGTGGTGCCGCTCGTCCTCGGCGCCGGGCGGCCGCTGTTCGCGAGCGGGCTCCCCGAGCTTCCGCTGCACCTGCTCGAGGCAAAGAGCTTCTCGTCCGGCCTGATGCAGCTGCGGTATGCGAGAAAGAGCCCGTAACCGATGACGTCGACGTCCGGCAGAACGCTCGGAGGCAAGTCACTCGATAGAAACCTCGAGGCAATTATCATTTTTGCGTCGATCGCCCTTGGGCTCTCCGTGGTCTATTGGCTCATCTTCTATCTGTCGCAAAAAGGGGCTATTCGATTTGCACCGGATCGCTCCACCTGGGGGGCTGCGCGGGCGTATGGACCCACCGCTGCCGCAGTGATCTCTGCTCTATACGTTGGAGGCCTCTCGAGTCTTAAGCGTTTGTGGATGAGGGTCACAGCTTGGAAAGTTCCTTGGTGGCTCTATGCTCTCGCCCTCCTCGGTTTCCCGGTAGCAGTGCTGGGAGTTACATATGCCACTGCTGTTTTTGGCACTGCGCCTGTCACCGTGGGCAGGACAAGTCCCTTGCATCTTCTCCTGCTCTTTTTTTACATCTGTAATCGATGGCCCCCTGGGAGAAGAGATTGGATGGCGGGGCTTCTTGCTGCCAGGACTCCTCACAAAAATGAGCGCCGTACAGGCGAGCCTGATAGTTGGCCTCATTGGGTGGCTCTGGCATCTCCCTCTGTATCAGGCTGATGGCCGGAACCTCACCTTGCTTTTCTTGACAAGATATCTAGTCATTGAAGTGGGCTACTCCCTGATCTGGACTTGGTTCTTCATTCGCTCAGGTTACAGCGCGCTCATTCCGATCATTGTCCACACTGCGTGCAACTACTCATTCCTACTGCAAATGAGGATCGTTTTTCCTGCGGTTCATGTCCCCGAAATCTATTTCGTGCTTCTTATTGCCATCGTGGCGGCCGTCGCGGCAATAAACCTCAAGAGATACTCGGCACGGCCATCGGGTATATGACCGGAGGAGCGCATTGGCGCAGTCTCAGGTGTCGGGAAACAGCGACACCACGTCTGCTACCCAGCGGCTGAGCGTGCGCCAGCCCCTCTCTGGCATGTGACCGAGACGGACCAGCACCAGATCTTTCGAAGGCACGATGACGGTGAGCTGCCCCTCGAAGCCTTGCGCTTGGAACGTGTCACGCGGAGCAACGATCGCCGAGCCGTAAGAGGGCCGCGGCTTCCCATCCGCTGGAGCCACCCAGAAACCGGCGCCGTAGATGTTTGCATCGCTTCCCGGAGCCGGCGTGCGGGCGAAGTCGACCCAGCCTTCGGGGAGCATGCGCGATCCTTCCCAGACGCCGTCGCGCAGATAGAGCAGCCCGAAGCGCGCGAAGTCCTGCGCGGTGGCATAGACGAAAGCGCTACCGAGAAAAGTACCGCTCGCGTCGAACTGCGGCTCCGCCGACACCATCCCGATCCGGTCGAACAGCTCGCGCTGCATGAACGCGCGCATCGCCGCGCGGCGAGCGTCCGGATTTCTGGCTTCAGGCGCGACTGCCCGAGTCAGCGCGTCGCTCGCGAGATTGATACCCGCGCTGTTGTAGTTCCAGTGCTCGCCTGGGCGATGGATGAGCGGCAACCGGGCGGCGTATCCCGCCGCATCTAGCCGGCCCTCGCCGAAAAGCATCTTGGTGGCATCATGTACGGCGGGATTGGGTGCCAAAATCTCGATATAGGCCTGGCCATCCACCATCTGCAGCCACTGCCTCCAGGTGATTGCCCTGCGCGCGTCGCCAGCTGGCCAGCGTGGATTGCCCATTGGCTGGTCCGGATCCAGCTTGCCTTGGCGCACCGCAATACCGACCAGGGCTTGGGTGATCGATTTTGCCATCGACCAAGAGATGAGCCGCATCTTCGGGCCGAACCCTTCGCGGTACCGTTCGGCCACAAGGCGACCCCGATGCACCAGCACCACGGCGCGCGTCTCGCCGAGAAAGTTATCGACGCGATCGACAGCGTCGAGGAGTCGAGTCAGGGCGGCAGCGTCAACGCCCGAAGAGAGCGGACCTGGCGGCCATTGCTGCGTTGGCCACGCGACGCCCGCTGGCTGCGCTGGCAGCGGTACGAGAGGCGCTGCTAGGAAGAGCAGCCCAAGGGCGAAGAGCATGGCAGCATGCACATAGAAGGAGTGGCGACGATGCGCAAATGGGTTGTGCTGGCCAGCATTCTGGTGGTGGGCGGTGCCACCGCAGTCGCAGTGAGATTGCAGCTGCCCACGCTGATTGAGATCGGCCCCGGCTATAGTGCCGACCTGGCGTGCGCGTGCGTGTTCGTCAGCGGACGGACGCCCGAAAGCTGCATCGCGGATTTAGATCCGCTCGCGCGTAGGTTGGTCTCGGTGTCCGTCGTTACCGCGAGTCGCTCGGTGACTGCCAGAGCGCTCGGCTTGGTTTACCGTACGGCGCGCTACCGCGACGGCTACGGTTGCGCCCTAGAGGATTGAGCTCAGTTCTTCCCTAGGCCGGGTGGAGTTGGCGCCGGCGGAACGTTCGGCCCCTGAGAAGATTCGAGAGCCCGCTGTATTTCTCTTAAGGCGGCTGCCGTTTCTTCGGCCATGTGGTCTCGAATGAAGCTCTCGAGTGCAACTTGAAGCTCGCGGGCGAACTTAGCCGGCGATTCGCGCGAGAACTGAAAGTCGCGGCCTGAGAAAAAGATTCGGTCCCCATCGCGGACCAGGTGAAAGCCGTTGTAGTCGTAACCCTTGTCAGGGCTGCCGCTCGCTGCACCTCGGCGGCGAGGACGCCCAACATGCTTTCGCAGCCGCGCGACGCTCCATCCTCCCTTTGCCGCTCGCTTGGCGAGGGTCACCCGTTTGCCAGCGTTCGTCAGTCGATTGAGGTAGCGCAGGTGCCCTTCGTGCAACAGGTGTTGGGACACCAGGTCCAAAATCTCTGGCGGGTGGTTGAGCAATCCAGCGACTCGTCGAACCGAGATAGCATTCTTGAGCCCCAGCTCAGCGGCGATCTGTCTGAAAGAAAGCTTGAAGGGGCGTCGTGCAGCCGACGGTAACCCCTCGCGCGCGCAACGGCGCTTAGCTCACCGGTTGCAGTGCCTTCCCGAAGTCCCGTGACCAAAGCCTGCTGGTCCGAAAGAGTCTCGATACGACCACCGATTGTCGGCCACCCCAGCTGCTTGGCTGCGGCTAACCATGCCGCACCCCAAATCAGCTCGTACTTTGGCGTCCCTTTCTCGGCCGAGGGGCGAACGAGAAGTGGCCTCTGGAGCCCCCGTTTCAAGAGTCGTTTTGCGAGCGGAGCGATTTGCTTCTCCGCGATCGTCGTCTCGCCCAAAAGCGGGCATGGGCGAATCTCCTCAACCGGTATTTTCTGAGTCTCGGAAGCATCCATGCTTGTGCCCCCCCATCCGCCTGCCCGCTAAAGATGTCACAGCCGGCGAGTCGCTGTCAGCACAAGAAATCGACTCCCGGGCACCGCCCCAGGAATGGGCCAAACTGACCGCAGATCCCGGAACGAAGCGAGCATCTTCAAAAGATGTCACAGACCGGCAGCGGGAGGTTGGGAGCTGACCCTGCCCTTCCAAGCTTGAAGCCCGAAAAGATGTCACTGGAAATCTGCTGCGAATCGACGGCATCTCGATCTCCAAAGTCCAGGAAAGTGTCACTGGATTAGCGCAGGAAATCGATGGCCCGTTGGCCTCGGAAATACGACCCAGGACCCAAAAGATGTCACAGTTTTCAACTCTGAGAAGTTCGAAAAGATGTCACAAACGTGGACCTGGCATCCACCAGTCCAATGCGGTGATCTAGGGGCTGAAATCCAGCCAAGATGTCACTGCAGCCTGTACCCAGTTCCTGCATCCACGCTTGGCGGATTCGACAAAAGATGTCACGGCCGCTCGTGGGGCTCGGTTCCACCGCTTGGTGTCCAAACTGAGGAACCGAAAAAGATGTCACGGACCGCGATAGCCGCCCAGACCACTAAGGGGTGGGTTCGCCACGGCGCGAAGCTCCCAAAAAGTTCCTGGAGGCTCGCTAGCCTCGCATGGCCTCCTACCCAAAAGATGTCACTGCTCGTACGCCTGCTTCAGTCCCGGCGTCAGTGGCTTCGACGACTTCTCAGCTCAGGGGCAGGTACCGATGCCGCTCAAACCGAAACACAACAGGTTCTCGTTAAACCTTCTGGTGTTTGGGTTACCCTGGTACTCGATCGGCGAGTCGGTCACCACCACTGTACCACTGCAGAAACCGCCCCTACCCTCCGCGGTTGCGGGCCCCTGCGGCCCTTTTTGGTTGTTGACCACGGTGTTCAAGCCCAGTGCTTCCGCTCCGATTATCGCGCCGTGCGAGGAACAGTTCCAACCTTGTAACTCAGACGAGGTGATTGCGTTGGGCGTGGTAATAATAGGATCGTTGGGATCCACAATGCTGACGGTGTTGCTACAAAAGACTGGAGTGACTCGAAGGCCAAAGGGGAACGTTGTTCTCTCGGCTTGCGATCCACCGAAATTCGCGAGATGCATTTCAAGTATTCCATCAGCAGTGTTCACGTAGTCTTCAAATCTGGCCCGGTTCGTCTCAACCTGCGTAAAGTACGGGTCAGGCTGCTGAGACACCAAAATGACTTTCCTGAACTGGGTCAAATCAAGATCCCCCATTCGACTCGAAGGGAAAATTTGGAAGGAAATCCCTCTCGCGGCAAGAAGGGTCTCGTTTTGGTTGCTACCCCAGGGTGACCCATCCTGAAAGAGAGCCACGACAGGAGGGTCGTCGGGCGAGGCGTCGAGCCGCGGTGGTTGCCCGTAGGTTGCTGGTTGCGTTGAGTCTTGTGCGTAACCCTGCATACTCAACGTGGTAAAAACACTCGCTACCAAACAAATGATACGCAGTTGTCTCATGTGGCCCCTCCCCTTTTTGCCAGGTTCCCCAGCCAGAGGTCCGCCCCTCGCGGTCCTGGCTAGAATCTCAGCTTTGAAACCCAGGTCGGAATCACCCTACGCCCAACCAATTCTCGGTTGAAGTCTTTTCTTCATCGAAACGGCGGCTCTTGCGGTGCTAGGCTGTTTAGGGCGCGCCGAGATGTGGGATCTCGAACAAAGCTGAGCCTGAGACACGGTGCCAAACGGCACTTGCTGCTGAACGTACCTGATCGCTTGTCCCACCCTAGGGGATCCGAATCCGCATGCCCGCGCGCGCTAGTCGCCGCAACGCTGATTCAGAAACGTAGTTAGCGCTTAGGGGGATCGGATGTTCAAGAAGCGAAAGAGGAATTCCGGATGGAGCATGCTCCCAAGTTCGGTGAAACTGAGCTCCGTAAAGCCATCTCGGGCGCCCTGGAACAGATGGCCATCGATGACCACCAGCTGATCTTCATGGAGCTTGGCGAGCGTGCCGTAGAGCGGCGAATCGTGAGCAATCAGAGTACCGGAGCCCTCATCGGTCATGGCGTTATTCCACGTCTTAAAAGTCGCGCCGCACGGCAGCCTTACCTGAACGACGGCATCGCCATCTCCGGTAGTCCTCGGCTTCGTGAGCGTGGCCGTCCAGCTCGAGATTTGCGTCGTTCCCATGGCCTGACGAAGCGCCTCGGCTCGAGCGGAACGGAGCTCCGCAAGCCTCAGCTCATTGCCGTCTCGCTCGCTCAAGGAGCGGTATTGTTGGGCAAACTCCCTTACGATGGTGCAGAACGCCTCCTCGTTGGGTGAGGGATCTTGGCGCATCGGACTGCCCCCGGTCGCCGCGAGGGCGCTTGGATCCTGGAGCGGCTTTGCGACCGTTTGACCCTCCAGCGGTTTCGTGGCGGTTTGAAGCTCAAGCTCCTTCGGAACGGTCTGAACCTCCACCTGCTTTGAGGCCGTTTGAACCTCGAGCTGCTTCGGGACGGTCGGAACCTCCAGCGGTTTCGCGGCGCCTTGAGCCTCGGGCGGTTTCGGGTTGGGCTCTTTCGCGGCGGGCGCAACCGCCGCGCTGCTCTTGGGAGCACTGGTTTTCGGCTTGGGAGGACAGCTTTTCAGCTTCGTTGTCAGCTGGTCGAGCTTCGCGCCCTCGGCCAGCTCGTCTCCCTTGAGCTGGCCCATATAGACCTTCCAATACCGGTCCTCCTGCTCCTTGACTGCTTGGGGCAGCTTTTCGCAATCCGGCTGCTCCCCCCCACCTTCGATTCCGCCGGAAAGCATCAGGGCCAGCAGGGCAATCATGGCGGTCATCGCGGCGCCCTCCTTTGAATTTGCGAGTGTCTCCCTAGTGTCGCGCGAGCGCAAGCCACGCCATGTGCAGAGGGGTGAAATAGCAAGAAGCCAACATCAGAGCGGGAGGCGGGCTCGAGGAACAAGGTTTCTCCCCTTCATGGACAATCGTCGCAGGACTGGATTAACTGCCAGCCGTGCGCGGGGCCAAGATTGGGCGTTATCACGTCTTGGACCGCCTCGGTGAGGGCGCGATGGGCGTCGTTTACGCGGCCTACGACCCCGAGCTCGACCGGAAGATTGCCCTCAAGCTGCTGAACGCGCGCTTGGGCGAGTCGCCTGCGGCCCGCGATTTCGGAATGCGCCTGCAGCGCGAAGCGATGGCGATGGCGATGGCGCGGCTGTTCAGGCTTGGGCGCTGCCAGTCGCTGACTCGCGGCCGCTGATTCTCAGATTGTGATGTCTCGCATCACCCTCCGCGGTTCGCAGTCTTCACGATTAGCCCCGCCCTGTTGTCCGAGTTGACTCATACAGGCGCCGGAGACTTTTCGGCTTGCCCCGGACCGGCGCTGCCCCTCAGCTTGGGATCGGGTTTGCTCGAAACTGCGAGAAGCAGCGCGGCCACCAACGCTGCACCCGCGACATCCCAACGTAGAAAGATGTAACCGGGAAACGCTGTCAATCCAAACGCGCCGGATCCTTGCGACATAATAACCAGACACAAACTAAGTAGATAAAGGTCGTACGAGTACTCGGTAAACCCTTTCCCGAGCTTCAGTATCTTCCAGAAGGTTCCGATCATCATCTGGAACCCAAACAGCGCGGCTGCCAGTTCGGCGTAAAGCCCAAAGAAAATCGCAATTCCGCCGAAGAATTCCACCAACACCCCCAGGGTCCCCCAGAGCATTCCTGGTCGAAAACCCATCTCCACAAAATCTCTTGCGTTTGACTTCGGATCGCGGATTTTCGGCCAACCGTAATAAATCAACGACACCCCCAGTACGACGCGCAAAAACAGCAATATCCAAGGTATTTCGATGTACATATTGCGCCCTCTAACGCCGATGGCCGTTCGTTTCCAGTGGCCCAGGGGACAAGCAACCTATCGCAAGGGCAACTTAGGGCGCGGACCCTTTCGGACCGTGGTAAGCAGACGCCATCCCGATGCAAAGGAGAGCGCGATGAGCTATCTGCCTGCGCCTTTCAAGAAATTTATCGGTCGGTATCCCGAGATCAGCCGAATGTACGAAGAACTGGCTCTCGCCTGCCATGAGGCCGGGCCATTGGATGAAAAGACCCGGCGATTGGTGAAGCTAGGGATTGCGATCGGACATCAGTCGGAGGGCGCGACCAAGTCGCACGCGCGTCGGGCCCTGGAAGGCGGCGCCACTGCTGAAGAGGTGCGCCACACCGTGCTGCTGGCCCTCACCACTGCAGGATTCCCAGCGATGACCGCCGCCGCGCTGTGGGTGGAGCAAGTGCTGAGCAACCGCAGCGACAGCAGCAGCGACTGAAGGCGGTGGTGCGCCCTGCAACTCGTCAGAGTCAGGGAGAGGCTTCGACGATCATCTCGAAGTAATTGGTGGTAGCCCCATCGGCGATCGCCCACGTGTCGTTGGTCGCCCAGGCGACGCTGGCGTCGGTGTACCAGATCGTGTTTGGCCCACTGCCCACGTCCGGCGGCGCGGCACTCGAGTAGGGACCGGCCACGCCTTCCGGACCGAAGAACGTGTTGGTGGGGTGCGTGGAGCTGATCACGACAGTAAAGCTGTCGGGAACTACCAGGCCGGAACCCGTGTAGTTGAACACCACCGTTTGATTAAACGGAGGCATGATCACAACGGTGCTGGCAGAGCCAATGAGCGTGCTGGGCTGCAACAGCCCGCTGGGATCCGGATCACCATCGTTCAGGTAAAGATCCAGAGTCCAGGTATCGGTCGCCGGAGCCGGGCTACCTGCCGCATTATTCAGTGCGACGTTAACGCTGATTCGGTCCAGGGTACGATTGGTTCCATCCAGCGTAATCGTGTTGCCCAGCTGATCCCCTGGAACAGGACGGTTTGGCGTTCCGTCCTCACCAAAGGGGACGTAATTGTTTTCTACAACATTGGCCCGATAAACGATATCCGCGCGTGCATTTCCTTGGGTAACGACGATCATTGCGACAATACCGGCAACCATCGCCAAAACATTCTTTATCTGTGTAGTCATGGAGACCCCCTCGAGAGAGTGCTCATTTACAACGATGCCGGTTTTCCGGTCAACTGCTCTACTACGGCTCAGCGTGAGGCACACACCAACTTCTCCGGCCTGCCCAGGCGAACATGATCGGAGCGTTCCTCTTTTATACGGGTCTCATGGTCGCCCTCGGGGGAGCCGCATTTCTGATCAAGCCACTCGCGTTCCTCGGAATCCACACCCGGCCGCAGGGTGGTGTCATTTTGGGAGCCGGACTTCTGCTTTCGATCGTTGCGCTTCTTTTCCCGGCCACGAAGAAGACTGTCCTCGCGCCGCGGACGAAACTCGACGCCTTCTCCCCCGTCTTTCAATTCAACGAGCGGCACTCCGCGCGCATCCACGCCCCTTGTGATCGCGTCTACGCGGCAGTCAAGGGAGTGAAAGCGGATGAGATCCTCTTCTTCCGAGCTCTGACCTCAATCAGGCGTTTCGGCCGCTCCGGTCCGGAAAACATTCTCAATCCGCCCGAGCAGCCTCCCCTACTTGACGTAGCGACGCGAACCTCCTTCCTGCTGTTGAGCGAGGAACCCGGGCGCGAGATTGTCGTCGGAACTGTCGTCCTTGCGCCCCAGGACACGCGCTTTCGGAGCCATTTTACTCCGGAGCAGTTTCGGGATCTTGACGCGCCTGGCTTCGCCAAGGGCGCGATGAACTTCCTCTTCGAGGGGGACGGCAAAGATGCTTGCTTGTTGACGACTGAGACACGCGTGTACGCGACGGATGCATCTGCACGGCGACGATTCGCCGCGTATTGGCGCGTGATCTATCCCGGAAGTGCGCTCATCCGTCGGATGTGGCTGAGGGCCGCCAGGCTTCGGGCCGAAGCGGGGACATCGGTACACTGAACTGGTGCGCGCCTGGACGGTTTGCCGTTGTCCCGAAAGCCGTAGCACAGCGGCTATGCCCGCAACTCCGTGGTTTGCAACTCAGCCGCAACCTGCGCCCGCCAATGGGCAAAAAAGCCGGCCTGGCGACTGCGCACCTCGTCGGGCCTGCCGTGGTCAATGATCCGTCCGTGGTCCATCAGAATTACGGTATCGAAGCGTGGCAGTAGGTGGAGGCGGTGGACGGATGAGATGACGCAGGCTCCAGCGAAGGCGGCCATCAGTCGTTCGTAAATTTGCGCCTCGGTCAAAACGTCCATGCTGCTTGTCGGCTCGTCCAACAGCACCATCCCGAT
>WNFJ01149695.1_pt1 | contig 12732 bp, 14 predicted proteins | sample 5400461 | NCBI WGS metagenome assembly WNFJ01 (sample SAMN13153349, study PRJNA577476) | soil metagenome | isolation source: 115 cm saprolite on Douglas fir-dominated hillslope | place: USA:California | collected 2013-09-17 | reverse complement strand
GGCCTAGAATTCATCGAGCCGTTCCGGACTAGCTCAACGGTAGAGCAGGCGGCTGTTAACCGCAAGGTTCAGGGTTCGAATCCCTGGTCCGGAGCCAATCCGCGAATACAAATCGGCCGACCGGCCATCCGTGGTCTGTCGCTGCATGTAGCCATTTTGTGACCATTTTGTAGCCATTGGTCCTCGCGCAACAGCTGCCAGCCCGCCCAATTCGCCACTCCAGATCCGTTCGGTCTCGCTCCCGCCGGTGACTTTCGGCATCGGTATTGCCGCCATGGAGTCGCCGGGGCGAACTTGGTTGCGTGGGTTTTCGGCGCTCATATCCAGAGTTACGGGCTGGCTTCAAACACCAATGGGTGAGACGCGCACGCTAGTGCGCAAGAATCAAGGCGCATGGCGAGTCCTAAGCCCGGCGCGATCTGAGCTATGCCGATCATGGCTAGGTGCCCTCACTGCGGGCATGTGTTCCCGACTCGGCTGATCCACGCTCCGAAGGAGGCTTTCGATTCAAGCACGCTCGAGGCCAACCAGGAGCCTTGTCCGAACTGTCACCAACAGGGCACCTATGGCAAATCAGACGGGTCGATCTTCTGGCGCGACGTCGCCGATGTACCGAATCCAAAGGAACCACCACCACCGCAGATTGATGAGCACCAGGCGGCGAGAAGCGCGACAGCGGGCAAGCTGATCCCAATCGAGCAGGCCTTCCTCGGACGACTAACTCGCGGTCAACCGCCGGAGACGATCTTCCACTACACGACCGCCGCCGGATTGCTCGGGATAGTCAGGAGTAATCGCCTCTGGGCGAGCGACCTGCTCTACATGAACGACTCGACGGAGGTGGAGTACGGGCGGCAGCTAATCATTGATGTGGCCGCAGAAGTCGCAGGCGAGGCCAAGTGTCCCATGGCCCAGATGCTTTGCAAATCGATCAGTACCGTCCTCTATCCGGTCGGAATGGTCGGCGGCGGCTTCTACGCAGCTTGTTTCTGTGAGGAAGGCGACCTTTTGAGCCAGTGGCGCGGCTACTCCGGAGGCGTCGGTGGCTACGCGCTTGGATTTCGAGTCCGAGACCTCCAGCATGTTCGCGCCTCGACACCGGAGAGACAATTCGTGCTGCGGCCCGTTGTATACGACCCGACTCAGCAGCGGGACCTAATCCGAAAGTTTTTGCTCGAAGTCGACGGCGCCCTGGCCGAGCTTCTCGACCGCGGCCTTGCTGAGCGGGAGCAGGATGTCCACGGCATTGCCTACGTGACCATCCAGCGCCAGATGTTGGAGTGCATGCTCACGATGAAGAATCCCGCGTTCACGGAGGAGCGAGAATGGCGGCTGATTCACTACCGGTCGGGCTTCGGTCGAGAGCCGGAAGCGACTGTCGATTACCGACCGACTCGATCGTTCATCGTGCCCTATGTCGCCTTGGACATCACGCCAATGGGTCCCGAGCTTTTCGACCACATTCAGTCTGAGCATCAAGCAGACGTGCAGGCTCACAACCGAGTTCCGCTTTCGACCGTTATCGTCGGACCCTCATCACATCCACAAGCAGCCGTGACTGCGATTCGAACGATGATTCGCGACCTCCACATGAATGCGGACGTGATCAACTCCCAGATCCCGATCCGCCCGTAACCAAGGTAGCTTTGCTCAGGGGCTCGGTCTTGAGCAGGTAGGGCCCGTCCATGATGCGGACCTTAAAGACATCTCATTTTGACGATGCGCGTCCAAATGGTTCATCGACCCGTGAGGCGGACAAAAACGTCCGTGCTGCCTGGATGAGCAATGAAAGAGACCGTGCCGGACGTCTGAGACTTCGACCTGCGCTCGAAGGTGATCTTCCCTGTTGAACCATTGACTGAATTAGTCCTCCAATCCCCGGCGTTCAATTGCGACTCATAAAACTGAGCAATTGTGGTCTCTGGATCCTTCATATGAAGTTCCATGAAGCAGTCCGGAGTGCTTCCGGTGTAGGCCACATCGATAGATGACGATGCGCCGGGGTAGGTTGGGAAATCACGAGGCAGGCAGGTGCTGGCGCCGATTTGGTACTGGCTCACTACGGAAACGATGATTGCGACCAGCCCGGCGACGCACAGCAACGCGAGAACGACAATCCCGCGGGCGCGCGCGGCCGAGCTTGGTGGCTGGGGTCGACCGGTTGAAGCCGGCATCGGCGTCCACGCCTGACCGTCCCACCGCCACATTCCGTCAGGGGAGATCTGGCCGGATTGAACTGGCGGCTCACGACGCTCCACGGCGTATTTATAGATGTCGGGGACAGCGGATTGCGGGTCAAGCGCTAAGATCGAGCCCAATTCGGTAGGCCACCGGGTTCGGTCTGGGACCAGGAAGCCCAGACGATGCAGGCTTGAGCTCCGTGCCACGTTAACGTGAAGGCGTGGGCATGTTCCTTGGCTGGATCGTTCGGAGGCGATGGCTCACTCTTGCCGCGGTGCTCTTGTGCGTGCTGGGGCTGGTCGTAATTCCACACCTTCCAGCGCCAATCAAGCAGATCTGGGTGGTACTCCCCGGAATTCTCTTCGCGGCCATCAGTTATGAAGGCTCCGGATTCCTATTCGGCCCGCTGCTCTACGTCCGGACTCGGTTGCTGTACGCCACATGCGCGGGAACGGCTGTGCTGGTACTGGCGGTGGGTGTCACGTTTGCGGACTCCAATCCGCACGCATTGCTCGTGGCCGCTGTAGTTTTCATCGTCGTCTGGTTTGCTGGCGCGCTCCCAATGGTCGTCAAGTATCGGGCTGTGGTACGCGGCAGAGACAACGCGGTCATGCACTCTCGCTAAGCACACCGACCAGTTAAATGGTCTCGGCTGGAATCAAGCACTGGGGCTAAGATCAACTCGAATTCGCCAGGGACTGCAGACCACTTGGTAAGGAAGGTCTGCTTCACGGCTCGCGCTCGGCGATCAAAGCCTCCATCCGTTCAGCCGCTTCGCGGCGAAGTTGGGGTAGGACATGCGCATAAGTGTTCATCGTGAGTGCAATCTGCGAGTGGCCGAGCACATCCATGACCACTCGTGGCGACACTCCCTGAACTAACAGGAGGGTGGCGCAAGAGTGGCGCAGGTCATGGAACCGCCGCTGCATGATTCCAGCGCGATCGAGTTGGCGGTGGAAGTGGTGACTGACAACTGTCCCATCAAGCGGTCGTCCTGTCTCAGTTGTGAAAACGAGGTCGGAGGCCTCCCAACGTTCGCCAGCGACGCCCCGCTCTTTCAATTGGCGATTCCGGTGTTCCCGAAGGCCGACAACGATTGATCCCGGCAACGCGAGAGTGCGCCGACTCCGAGGCGTCTTAGGTTCTACGAGTTGGAATTTGCCGTTGATTCGCTGGAGCTGTTTGTTGATGCGTAGGTTGCCGAGATCAAGGTCTACGTCTTGCCAGCGCAGTCCGAGCGCCTCGCCTTGGCGGAGGCCCATGGTTAATGCAACTGAATACAGGGCTTCGAGGCGTTCCCCGCGGATTGCCCTCAAGAACTGCCGCGCCTCGTCCGGCGTGAAGGGTCGGATCTCAAAGCGCTCCACCTTTGGGCCGTCAACGGCGTCAACAGGGTTGCGGACAAGGAGTCCCCAGCGTGTCGCCTGCTTGAATGCGGTTCGGAGAGTTCCCCGAATGTATCGAACGGTTTTGGGAGCCAAGCCTTCGGCAAGCTTTTGGTTCAGCAAGGCTTGAACGTGTCGAGGGGAAACTGCTTCCAGGGCCAGGTTTCCCAAGACCGGCTTGATGTGAAGCCGGACGTGAACGTCATAGCCTCGGTATGTCCATGGACGAACGGAAGGCTGCACGACCTCGATCATCCATTGATCGAGAAATTTGCCGACGGTGAGGCCTCGAGCATCGCCCAAAGTGCCTGAGTCCTTAGAGTGGACCAACTCGATCAGTCGGCGACGGACCTCACCGTGGGTTCGGCCATAAACAACCTTGCGAGCACCGCCTGGGGTCCGGAGTGAGCCGCACCAGACACCATCGCGCCGCTGGTAGATAGATCCTTCTCCGTTGCCACGACGCCGACTCATCTAGGCGCTTGCGCCGATATCGAATCCTCGCGGACGACCCTGCTCCACGTGGCCATCGATCCATTCCCCAACGGCGGCACGCGGGACACGGACACAACGTCCAATTCGCACGACCGGCAAGTCGCCGTTTGACATCAGTTGGAAGGCCTTCGTGCGGCCAATTCCGAGCAGGTGCGCAACCTCGCGGCTGTCCACCAGCAACGGCTCGGCAACCGGGGGAACCGGATGCGACGCCGGTTCCCCCGAGCCCCCTCCGCGTCGACCAAGGGACACGAGTGTTGGATCGATTGTCAGACGCGGACGTGTCATGGACGAGGCCGAAAACGCTTGAATCGAGACGTGATCCTGGAGCTGACGTGCTGTCCGATAGGTCGAGTCAGCGGACGGATGGCGTTGCGGGCGCTGCCGAGGAGCCGGCCAGCCGGAGCCATCGATACCGCCGTACCTGCCCAGCCGCGAGCGATCGAGCCTGCGGAGCCGTGAGCGAAGCGCAGCGCGGAGAATATGACGACTGGCGAGAAGGCGGCGATCAGGAGCACGGCGACGCCGCTCGCCATCCAGTTCTCGGTCGCGTCGGTGTCGGTTGGCGAGATCAACGCCACCACAACCAGCCGAAACCCGACATAGATGATCGTCGCGAGTACGAACTTGGACAGAAGTAGTCCGACCAGGAACTCAGCGAGAGCAGTGGCGGCGCCGATTGCGCGAGGCCAGATTGCAAGCACGGAGACGAGAGGCACGAACGCGGTCACGCTCAGGATCAGCGCCGAGCGAACGACCAGCTCGAGATGGAGGATAACCGCGAGCGAGCTCATGGTGAGCGCGGTCAGGATCAAGCCGAAGGTGCTGACGTGGGCCCCGGATGTGCCCTGAGCAACCACAGCATTGCTGACTGCGACGCTGTGCACCAGCAGTTTGCTCAGAGCCGTGAAGTCAGGTGTCCAAGCGGTGGCGAGCAAAGCAGCATAGCCAGCGAGGTACTTGAGAACACCGAGGCCCGAGTAGGCGAAGAAGCACGCCGCGACGACGCGAGGAATTAGGGCGATGCCGGTGCCCAACGAGCCCCAAGCGATGCGCTCAATTAGCGCCAGAGCGATGATCCCGCCCACGAGCAAGAGCGCGATCGCTAGCATGCGGTCGTAGACCGGCACGATCACCCTGAGGTCCGGTTCGCTCGACTGGCCCAATACCGAAAGCAGCCACTGAACGCTGGCGACCGCCACCGCCGTTGACCAGTTGGCGATCGCGATCACGATTTGATTCACGAGCTGATTAGCCTCGGCGCTGTAGTCAGTCATCGCTACTGCCCGAACAAGTGGCCGGCGTAGTTGGCAGCCGCCACTCCGATGTAGAGCAGCGCCAGAGCGCCGACAGAGACTGCGATGCCACCCTTGGCACGCTCAGCCAGCTGCGGATTGGCAGTGAAGGATGCGAGGACGAGGGCAATCAGAGAGACGACGATGCCGAGCCCGGAAATGAGCGTGAGCAGCGCGGCCGCATTGTTGGTGAGATGGATGAGGCCATGAAGGACGGTGGGTGGCAACCCGTTGAAGTCCGGCCTAACACTGATGTCAGTCACCTCTGACTCCTTTGCCGGCATGCCGGCACTCACGGCTGGACGGGATTGGACCTGCTGTCGCCAGGCATGGACCTGGTCCCAACGCCGGAGCTCGAGCTGGGCGGGCGGCGCGTTCGCATAGAGCAGGACCGCAGAGCGCAGGCGGCGGAGCTCGTCGACGGATGTCAGCGGGCGCCCGACCCGCTGCTCACCAGAGCTGGTGTTCCAACGGTCGCGATTGTTCGTGCGGTAGGTGCGGGTCTCGTCGCCGATGGCGCGGCTGAAGAGCTCCAGGGTCTTGATGTCGCCCTGTCCCGGGAGCAGTACGCGAGCGCGGCAGTTGTTCCAGATCGTTCGTGCGGCTGCTTCGCCATAGCCGGCTTCGACCTGGGCCAGGTCGTGGTAGCAGAGCAAGAGCTGGATGCCCTGGCCAGGGCCGCTAGATGCGTATCCGGCAAGGCGGGGGATGCGGGCGAAGTTGGCTGCTTCGTCGAGCGCGAGCAGCAGCCGCGGTGAGAGGACTCCGCCCTGGGCGCGCGCCTTTGAGGTCGCACGTCGCAAAAGCGATAGGAGCAGGGCGGAGAACAATGGCCGGCAGCGCTCGGCTTCTTCGGCGGGGGCGACGAGGTAGAGCGTGCCGGCCTCGCTGAGCAGCCGATCGAGGTCCAGTGCATCCGGACTGGTGCGAGTGGCGGCAGCTATCCGCTCGTCAGTCCACAGCGAAAGCGACGATCGTGCGGTGGAAGCGATCGAGCCCGCCTCCTTATCGGGGGTGAGTGCGAATGCGAGTAGAAGCTCGGACGCACTCTTGTCTTCGACAACCCCCGACAAGCCGACGAACTCAGAGTGCGCGGTGCGATTCAGCCGTGCCAGCACCGTGCGCATGTCGCCACCGCGCTCGTGCTCACAGACAGCCAGTCCAGTGATGAGGCTCGAGGCGGCTAGATACCAGTGCGCTGATTGGCCGCGTTTGCCATCAGCAGTGAAGTGGTCGGCAAGCTCCGCTGCTGTCCCGCATGAATCGACTGCGTTGAGCGGGTTCCAGGTCGCCGGTCGCAGGCCGAGCTCCGCCATCCAGGCGTAGTCGCGGTCGAGAGGTGCAAAGACCCAGAGCGGGCCGCGGCGAGCGCGACTGAATGACGTGAGCGCAACGAGCTCCTCCTTGGTCGAGGTCGCAACCACAGCGCCCGCCCAGCCGAGTAGCGTCGGCACGACGACCGTCGAGGTCTTGCCCGAGCGCTGAACTCCGAAGAGGAGGACGTTGTCTTCGGCCGGCGATTGCAGTAGGCGGCGGTCGTGCCAGCCGAGCACAATGCCGTCCCCGCACATACGATCGGGCGATGCCAGTCGGCCGAGCTCCCTGCGCTCGCCAACCCGAGCCCAGCGACTGGTTCCATGGCTGCGAGGCGCGGATGCATCCCATAACCAGCTCGGCAGAACCAAGCGAGCGATGGCTCCTACGACTTCCACGACAAGACGTGCGGCCAGCTCGAGAAGCCTCAAGCTGCGAGCTCCCATCCACGCAGGCGGGTCTCGCGCTCAACATCGCGTTGCATTTGGCGTGAGTAACGCCGTGCCACCGCGCGCAAAGCCAGAATCGAGGCTGGGTGCGGGGATCCTTGGTCCGCCGGCGCTTGGGGTCTGCGCGCTCCTACGAATATCCGCCGCAGCGGTCGCGGCGGCAGGAGTTGAACCCGCGCCGGAGCCAAGTCTGGCGTCTTGACCATAGGCGAGACGATTTCTTCTACAGCGGTCGTGGGGGGCGCTTCGACCAACCACGGTGAAGGCATGCGTTCGCCCCGCTGGCGCTCGATCTCCAGTCCCAGTGCCTCCTTGATCGCCGCGAGCTGGTGCTTGGAGATGTCGACGCGGTGGTAGTCGTCAGCAGCGTCTAAGCGCATTCCGGCCAGCACAAGGTGCACGTGGTGATGAGCCGTGTTGCGATGGACGGCAGCTATCCATTGCAGTCCGCTGACACCCATCTCCAACTCCAACCGGCTGACTGCAGCTCGTGCCAGCCGCTGGAGATCTAGGCCAGGCGCTGCTTCCGGCGAGATCAGGAAGCGCGACACTGCCCGGCGGCGATCCATCAGGATCCCCGCGCGCGTCCGAAATAACTGAGGCTCCGAGCCCTCTATCGAGCGAGTGACGAAGCCCACGAAGTCCTTGCGGCCACGCGTGGTCAGGCTGCCTCGAGGCCCAAAGAGTTCGGCGCGGCTGCTGGCCTTGTCGCGGTAGGCGACGTACTTGACCAAGCCGGCAACGTCAGGACCTGGTCGTTCCGGCTTTGCTGCCGAGTGGAGGTCGCGGTGCTGGATGTAGCGCAGGAAGCCGCCGACGGCGCGCCGAACCTGGCCGCCCGACGTCACCGGATCGAATTCCACCTTGACAAAGCAGCGCTCGCTCACTGGCTCGATTCCTTGAAGAGCGCCAGCCGCTCTTCGGCGGCTGTGGCTGCGCGCTCCGCGAGCGCGCGCATCCGCTGTTCGCCCTCCGGCAGCACTGAGGCGACCATCAGCACTGCGTGTTCAGCCGCGGTCAGAGTCGCGAGAGCGACGGCCGATTCTGGGTGGTCGATCACCCTGCCCTCCCGCGCTTCCTCCAGGCTCAGGGCCGAGAGCGAGCGGATGGTTTCAGCCAGCGACAGCCCCCGCTCGCGTGCCAGGTCCCGAAGGCTGGCATCGAGCTCAGTTGGGAGCAGGAGGTGGAAGCGTCGTGAAGTCCTCACAACTTCCCTAAAGGACAGCGACCCCTACCCGAAAAGCGTCCGCCAGCGTCCTTTCTGCGCAGAAAGGACGGCCAGCGGACGTTTGACTCCCCAACGAGTCGATCGCGAGTTCAAACCGTGCTGTCGAGCGGACGCCACGTGACGCCCAGCGGACGCTCAGCGGACGGGCGGTTGGGAGCCTTGAGGCACCAAAACCAAGGAGGCACCCATGGCCACCAGTCTCGCGGCCGATCTCAGAGAGGACATTCGACAAGTACCGGCGGATCTGCCCGAACCTTCGTTGACGCTCCTCGCGCGCGCGCGCGACTCATCTACTTATGGGCCGGCCGAGCGCGACCGTCTCCTAGCGGAGATAGTCGCCGCTTACCGAGCTGGCCCGCGACAGGTCTGGGCGCCGGTCATCCTCGACCTCTTGGCGCCCGCTCTGCTCGAGCTCTTGCCTTTGCTCCGCCCGGAGCCCCCCGTCGTCGACCAGGAGGAGATTCGTCAACAGCTCGTGATGGAGGCCCTGCGCGCAGCTGCCGTCATGCCGGTTCATGAGGGCGGCAGCGACACCAAGGTCCGGATCCTGGCTCGCGCCAATAAGTACGTCGTGCGCTGGTTGGTCCGCGAAGGATCCCGGCAGCGTCGTCAGCTCTCCTTCGAGGCTCTCGAGGAGACGCGATGAGTGGCGAGTTCTCAAGTGCCCTGGAAATCCATGAATACGGAGCATGGAATTCAACGATCCCGAACCATGGGAATGGTGGATATCCACGCCGGTTCGCTCGCAGTACAACGATCACAACTGTTGGCGGCCCCGGGGAGGAGGGGCCTGGTTTGCGGGAAGGGTCAGCTCGATTGCTCCAAACCCTGGGTGTGCCGAGGGATGCGCGGGGGATCGTTCTCCTGTGCGGCTTCGCCGCGTCGGCCGCGTTCGGCCTCATGGCGTTGCTTACGCCGCCCAGCGATCCCATCGGCTATGGCTACCTCGTCCTGGCCGTCATCGGCTACTTCTTCATCCAGACCCGAGGGCTAACTACATTTCTCTGGCTCCTCGTCGCCGCCGGAGGCCTCGTGGTCGGTTCGGCTGGCAACGCTTCCGGCTGGGTCGAACTAGGAATTGGCCTGGCACTGGCAGTCGTAGCTCTGACACCGCTGCCGCCGGAGTTCGGCAGGAAGCCAACTAGCGCCCAAAGCTCAGGAAAAGTTGAGGTTGACCCGCCTTCAACGAGATCCACGGGCACGGGGCTGAGTGTGGACAGCTTCCGATCCTCAGGAAAAGTTGAGGTTTCGCCAATTCAAACCTCAGCAAACGCTGAGGTTGGCGCATCCGATTCTCAGAGGACAACGATCCAGCTGGGCGATGTAGCCCGCCTGGTAGGGCCAAGAGCAAGCAAGGCTCGGATCCGAGCTATCGGCCGTTTGCAGATCGAGCTCCGAGGTCGCGAGGTCACCGAACGGCTCAGAGAACAGCCGCGGCTGGAATTCCTGCTCTCCTATTTGTTGGCGCGTTCCATCGGGGGAGTTGACACCGGTGTTCCACGGGCAGGCCTCGGAGAGGAGATAGCCCCCGACCTACCCGTGAGCAGTCAGCGCGCTCGCCTCCGTAACCAGCTCTACGAGCTCCGGGCTTCGCTGGGGTCAGAGCTCCGCGATCTCGTTCAGGTCAATAACTCCCGTGTCAGCGTCAACCTTCAAGACGTCGACGTCGACGTCATCGACCTGCGGCTGAAGAGCCTGATGGTCAGTCGTAGCCACGCTCTCATTGACGTTCAGCTCGCCGATGAGATCCGACGCCTACTTGACGAAACCAGCGGCGGAGAGTTTCTGAGCGGCTTCTCCGAGCTCGACCACCAGGTTACCGTCGGCCGTGGCAGTGCTCTGCAGACTGTCATCGAGACAAGGAGCTTGGTCGCCAGCTGGCGCGCGGACCTCGTGCACTCTCTGGCCGAGTACTACCAAGCAGCTGGTCGCCCTCAAGCCTCGATTGCCTACCTCCAAACAGCGCTTGCCGAAAGTCAGCAGCGCGAGGACCTGGCCCGACTCTTGGTCGCTGCCTTCGTGCAAACGGGACAAAGCACCAACGCGGACCAAATCCGTCGCGAGTACCACCTCATCAAGGAGAAATGAGATGAGCACCGAAGTCGAGACTGCCGAGTCGGCCACAACCGAAAACCCGAGCGCAGCGTCCGTCGCCCCAGCGCCTTCGCCCTCTCGATCGCCGCTTTGGCGCCGGCGTCGTTACCAGCTGGCGGCCGGGATCACCGTCGTCGCCATCTTGGGCGCGTTTATTGCCAACAACCTGATCGCGCGCCAGTACACACCCGAGGGTGCCGTTCGCCAGTACCTGAATGCCATACAGGCGGGCGACGCCGCCAACGCCTGGAGCGAAATCCAGGTCTCGGCGCCGACCACTCCAGCGGCATTCAGCCTCACCGATCGCCCAGCGCTGCAGGCGGCGTTTTCCGCTCGCAAGCCAGACATCAAGAACTTCACGGTCACGGCCACCACGAACTCGAGTCCAAGCACAGCGATCGTGGATTTCAGTTACGACACCGCGGCTGGAAGCAAGCAGGAAAAGTTCGTCGTCCAGCGTTCAGGCGAGACGCATTTCGGCCTTTTCCCAGACTGGCAAGTGGTCATCCGCCCGACCCTGCTGACCATCGCTCTGCCCAAGGGCAGCAACGGCGTGAGCATCGATGGCAGAGCCATCGCACTGCCCGACGGCAAGTCGACCGTCTCCGTGCTGCCGCTGTCTCACAGGCTGCAGTTCACCGGCACGCAGATGCTGACCTCACAGACAGTTTCGTTGGACTCCTTCCTTTCCCTGGCGCAAGGCGTTCCCTATCAGCCAATGCTGAATGCAGCCGGTATCGCCCAAGCCAAGGCTGCGGTCAAGGCCGCCATTGACACTTGCGCGAAGAGAACGCAAGCCAACCTCGACGATGGGACTTGCCCTCAGGGTCTGAGCTACGGTTCGTCCAGCTCTGGCCAGTGGAACGTGATCGGAGACCCGACCCAAGACTTCAGCGTCGCTTTCGACCAAGACCTGAATGCTTTCGCCAGCGGCCACTTCCAGATGGTCTTCGGATTTCAGGAACAAGGCTGGACAGGTACTCGACAAACGCCATCGGCCGGCGGCTACAAGGCGTCCCTGACTCTCGCCACGACGTCCGTATCCGTGGCCAATATCCAGCGGGCCGAGGGTCTACCGACCCTAGTTCGGCCGGCAGCCGCCACAGATCAAGCCGCCAAGGACCTAGTTAGCAAAGGCCTGCTTCTGTGCGCATCGGTCTCCGCAGAGAACGTAGCTGACTGCCCGCAAGCGGCCCCAGACGCAATCATCACCGACGTTCACTGGTCGCTGGAGGGCGATCCGCTCGCCGGAGCCACCGTCAACTTCGATGCGGACACGGGGCTCGTCACGGTTCACGGCAACTTCTCAATGGCGGTGTCTTATAGGTGGTTTGGCAACTTCGCCAGGAGCGGCCACAGCTACATCAAGGCCTACGACGCCCACCTTTTTTGGGACGGTCAGGGGCTTCAACTCGTCAACATCGACGGAGCGGTCTCGTGAAGCGGGTGACCGCGGCCCTGTTTGGTTTGGCCATCACCTTCAGCGCGGGTTGCGGTGGAGGAAGCGGGCCCTTCGCGTCGACTACGACTGCGACGCAGATCGCGCTGCAGGACCAGGACTTGTCGGGATTTACCCGTTGCCCGCAGTCCGGTCCCATCGCATCTGTACTCGAGACGCTCCGAGCTGGCGGTGACTCGCACGACACCGAGAACCTGTCTACTGGGCTGGCGGCAGCCAAGGAACTGGGCTTTGCCGACGGCGTCTATGTCGGCTACGCGAGTGACCCCGCATCTTGCAGTTCGACGCTCTTCGGGTCAGGAGACACGTTCAGCCTGCATGAGAAGTGGTGGCTGTGCATGGTCGTCAGGTTCAAAGATTCCGATGCGGCGAAGACTGCGTTCACCAATGGCCTCTTCCTGTTTGGCTTCACTCCAGATTCCTATTCGAAGTTGGGCGGCGGCCGCCAAGGTGCTCAGACTGGATTCGGCAACACCTCGTACACAACCGAAGTCTTTTCGGAATACTTTGCCTACGTCGCAAAGGGCAACGTGCTTATCGAGATGGGCGGTGGCAATCAATTCGAGTTTGAGGCGGCGAAAGTGGCCAAAAAGGTCTACCAACGTGCCTGAGTGGCTCCCTTGGTTGAGCCCAGCGGACCCCAGCGGACGCTTCAACCGTGGGCCAGACTGGCACATCCTTGATGGGCCTACCATGCACACGACGATGGGCCAAACCTACGCCTTTGGCGTAACAAGATAACCCCCCATACGGGGGGCAACGGACCCCTGCGCCACGTGGTATGAAACGCACGGGTTTGGTCGGGAAAAACTCGTGACGAGCCTTTGGTGCC
>WNFJ01533834.1_pt1 | contig 12733 bp, 15 predicted proteins | sample 5400461 | NCBI WGS metagenome assembly WNFJ01 (sample SAMN13153349, study PRJNA577476) | soil metagenome | isolation source: 115 cm saprolite on Douglas fir-dominated hillslope | place: USA:California | collected 2013-09-17 | reverse complement strand
CCTTCGGCTTTGCTCAGGGTTTCGGCCTTCGGCCTCAAGCTAAGTGGTGGTTCAGTGGGGCCCGCGGCTGCGCGCAAGCCTTCGACAGAGCGGAACTGGTTTGTATCAGGGCACGGCTTTCAGCCGTGCCGTAAAAGGCAGGGGAGAACACTTCCTTGCTGCCGCAGGCGGTCGTGCAGCGAAGCGGAGCGACCTAAAAAACGCAGCGGCTGAAGCCGACTCAAAACAGAGCGCCTGACGGCACGAGTGAAACTCGTGCCCTGAGACTTGTCGTCTTCATGGGCCTAATCCGTCACGCGCAGTCGAATCTTGGTGCCGTCCGGCAGACCACGAGTTTGCATAGCCAAGCTGGCCTTGAGGCGCATGCCTTCCAGGGGATCGCCGGCCCAGAGATTATCAAGCGAGTATTCGCCGCCGAAAATGAATGGCATCTTAGGCATGAGACGCTTGCCTCGGGGCAGAGGCCCATGCAGCGCCTGCCAATCGCGGGCCAGCTGCCATCCGGTTTCCGCGGAGGAGTCTGAGAGAATCCGATCAGCCCATTTCTCCATGGAGCCGGCCATAAATTCGGTAGCGCCTGTTTGGGCGCAAAAGCGCATGATGCCCTGGCTGGACAAACAGAACTGGTCCTGAAAAACGTCCTCGGCGAAGAAGAGCAGCCCGTGCGCCAGATCTTTGTACCCGCCTCTCCAGAGTGAGTCGGAATTCCATCCTTCCAAACCTGAAGCTGGATCCGAGGTGACCGGGAAGATGTGCAGCGCCGATTCCAAAGCGTAGAAGCCGTTCTTCTGCGCGAGCATTGCAAACAGCTCCGCACCAAGCGCCCAGCCCTCAAGAAAGCGCGGCATCTTTTCAGGCTTCGGAGCCAGAGGCTCAGAGCTGATGGAGATAAGCTCTTGCAGACGGGTCATGAGCCGGCTAGTTTACCCCGAGCTGGCACGAGGGCACTATTCCTCTTGTTCTATCCATTCCGGCGGGTGGCCCGGCTTCGCCTAGGGAAAAGAGCTGGGGCCCATTATCACGAGAAAACGCGGAAATGGGTCCCAGGTCAGAAGGCGAAACCGTGGCCTTACTATCGGCTGGCCATGGCAGCTAGTGCTCCCGGTTTTTGACCTGAGAGCTTTGTCACTGCATCAGCCTTTTTCTCTTCTTTCTTATAGCCCAGGAACTTCATGATGGAATTGAATCCCTCGGTTCCACCACTGACGATGAGGCCGGTAACAACTGCATCAACCCAGTCGGGCGCTGTCGGCGCCGACGTTAAGTAGCGCAGGACTCGCAGGCCGCCGGCAAAAGCCAGTGTCAAACCGAGAAGAAGGGACACTATGGTGAAAATGAGTTTTTTGTTTTTCAGGTTGGGAAGGCCGCCGCACGCTGAGTCCAGCAATTCCAGGACTCGCTGCACCGCGAACCCGGCAGCAAGCGCTGGGCCTAGTGAAGTTGCAAGTTCATTCATTTCATCACTCCCATCACTCCTCTGAATCTAGATGGGCCCGGTTTTTGGCGGGACGGAGTATACATCAGCCACAAGGTATTGGCCGCGAGATTTGCGACACTCTCAGTCGAGGGCGGAGGGGTGCGCGGCACCTGACACTTGTCGAGGACGGAGGCCGACCGGGAAGCAGCCGGGTGCCCCACCTGTCCCCCACGACACCCGAGGTTGCGAATCCTTGCGCAGAAGGTGGCTTTCGGTTTTTCAGCTTCAGCGCAAAGTGGGATTCGAAGCTCCGTCCCTCACATTCCTGATTTATGCGCTCCGCCTGCGGCTGCGCGCTGGCCTACGGCAGTACGGAATTATTCTCCTCGTGCGTCTTACGCGGCGATGAATCGCCATTCTTCCGCTGTCGGTGCGCACGAGACAAGTGTCAGGGCATGACTTTCAGTCATGCCGTAAGAGGATCAATAAGGAACACTTCCACACTGCCGTAGGCGGGAGCGGAGCCGCAGGCGAAGCGACAAAAAGAAGAACAGCGGCCAAAGCCGGGTCAATAGATCCACGCTGACGGCATGACTTCGCAGCCGTCGCTCGCTGTGCTCACTCCGGCCTGCTTAAGTCATGCCCTGACACTTGTCTCTCCTGGGACGCCGGTACGAGGGAACTATTCTTTTCGCCGGGTGGCCCATCTGTCCCGCACGAGACTCGAAGGTGCCCATCCTTGCGCAGAGGCCGGCTGGTTTTTCAGCTTCCCGCAAAGTTGGATTCCAAGCGGTTGGCTTCAAATCGGTGCCCTGCACCGGGTATTACAAAGACAACAGGAATTTACCTAAATCGTTGAATTCGAACTCTACTCGTTCCATTGCGCGGGCTATAAGCCAGTTTTCCTCCTTGCCCCAAGGCAGCGGCGCGTCTAAGAGCCGCTGGTAAAACGTAAGAGCTGAATACTTTGGCCCTTTGATCGTTTTTATTGCCCGATCAGGCAGGTAGTTCTCTATCGCCGTTCGCTCCAAGACGCAGCACGTGATTCTATTTTCCTTGCATTTTTGTACAAAATCTTTCCGGTCTTTCGAGAGCGCGGCTCCAGGTGCAGTGCGCTCGCTGTCAATCAAGGCCGAGACCACAGCACCTATTCTCTTGATCTCCTGCAATTGGACGTCTATCTTGCCATTGATCATTCCGGCGCCGCCCAATGGAAGAAGAAGTATTTCGCGATCCTTGCGCAGATGTCTCAGGAATTGCTGCACCGCTTTGACGTCAGATGGCCCCTCAACCAAGAGCACTTTAGAAAACCCTAAATCCCGATAAGCGTTAAATCCAAGCTCGCCAAGCAGTTCGGTGAGATTGTTCGTCGCTTCAAACCTTTTCATTTCGCTCGCGCGTGACTCAGGCGACCTCCTGACTGAATAAATTATTTCCGCTGATGCTCGAGCAAGACCCACGCTGTGCGTTGCAAAAGTCAAACCATCTGTGGCATAAGCTGCAATTGTGGTCAGGAAATCCAGCTGAAGCAAGGGATGAAGATTAAGTTCTGGCTCGTCGATCAGAATAAACCGAGGCAGGTTCATCGCAGCATTGGCCAGGACAATTACAAACTGGAGGATTCCAGCACCCATATCAGAGGACTTGTAACTTTTTTCGTGTACGATGACCTGCAATTCCCTGTCATTCGCGAAAGCATTGATCTGCAGGTCGTCATATCCGAAGATCCTCGCTACCTGCCTCTCCAAGCGACGAGATGCCTCGCTGTTCAATTTGCCAGTGCCGGACTTAAAGTGTTTCCATGTTGTTATGAATGCCTGACCCGCTTGGATATCGAAATACTTGTCCGTCGCGCCGAGATTTATTGCATTTCTGAATGGCCCTATATACAGGGTACTGGTTAGAACGTCCGACAGGGCCGCTAGCGACCCCGTGTCCAAAACAAACCCACTTCCTTCATTGTTTATGTATATCTGTCCGTCATCCTTCAATTGCGCAGGTCCAGCAACGTGAAGGCCATTGATGTCCAAGTGAATCTTGCATTGGTTCGAGGCTCGCGGCACTACGAGCACGATGCGGCTTGGTGCCCTCGAGGAATCCGCTTGTTCACCTTCCGCATATTCAATGTCAATGGCTATCTCGAGGTCTCTTGTGTTGCCATCAAAAAACAGCTCGTTCGGATCCGCGATCGTGGCTGGATACTGAAAACTAACCGCCCGGTCAGCAAATGAGGCCGCCACTTGATGGGGCTCTCTCAACACCCGAAACAAATCGCGAAAGTCATAAAAAAGCTTAAGGAGAGAGGATTTGCCTGAATTGTTAGGGCCAACTAGCGCATGAACTCCCCTACGAAGCTCGAATCGCGCTGGCCGCTCGTCCGAAAAACAGCGGTAGTTCTTGATTTGAAGCTTTAGATTCATTTTTTGAGTGCTCATATAATGCCACAGACGAATGCTCCACCTATCCCTTACGAAAATGTGCGCGTGATCCGGGAAGAGATCGGGGGCATTGGGTGATCAGGCAGCCGGCAGGCGGGTGGCCACCCTTCGCGCTTGCGGTGGCTTGCCCTTCGCGCTGCAACAGGATTTCTGTTCTTCCCTCTGTCCTCACGAGACAAACGGGTGACCTCCGGAGGAATCGGGTGATCGGATGATCGCCGTGATCGGGTGATCGGTCGGCAGCGTGCGGGGCAAGGGACTATTTGTTTGTCTCACGTTATGAATCGCCGCTCATCCACCATTTGTGAGATCACGACAAGTGTCAGGGCATGACTTTCAGTCGTGCCGTCCAGGACGAAAGAAAGAATGAGTACCTTGCTGCCGCAGGCGGGAGCGCAGCGCAGCGGAGCGACAAAAGAAAAAACCTGAGCGGCTAAAGCCGGACTCTTTTGGCGCTTGACGGCATGACTCCGCAATCCCTCATTCGCTACGCTCACTCGGGCTGCTCAAAGTCATGCCCTGACACTTGTCTCTCCGGGGACGCCGCTACCAGGGAACTATCCCTTTGGCTCGACCCACTCGGCCAGGTTGCGGTTCATCAGGGCGCGGGTTTCTTCGATCCTGGCCTGAGCGCGACGCAGCCTGTCTTTGAGTAGGCTGACGCGGGGAGCAGGGAGACCGGGGATTTCTGTTCTTCCCTTCTGTCCCTTGCGAGACAAACGGTAACCGCCGGAAGAACCGGGAGATCGCCGGGATCGCCCGTCATCGCGCGTGATCGGAGCCAGCGTGCGGGAGCAAGGACTGTTTTGTTTGTTCGTTTAACGCGGCGATCGACCGCTGCACCTTCTCCCGGCTAACTTATTTTCTTATAAACGATAGTCTGGTCGTATTCGCCCTGCGTGCCCTTGACGTGCTCCTTGATCGTGACGGTTTTCCCGTCATTGGAGAGCGTCACCGTTCCCGAACTTGTCGATCCATCAGCGTTGGTTCCCTGGCTGGTGTATTGACGATCCGAGTCCTTGTGGTAGCTGATCTTGGCCACTTCCTGGCCGTTGGCTATAAATGGATACGGCTGGCCGTCGGCTTTGCCATCGTAGCTTTCATTGCTTGGCTTCCCGTCGGCAGTGGTGCCGCTGATGCTGTACTTGACGATATTGCCGTCGGGGCCGGTAGGTTCTGACTTAACCGTTTCTTCCTTGGGCGGCGGACCGTGGAGCTTGGAATTGGCGGCATCCAGTTTCCAGCTCCCGGCCCATGGATCAGGCTTGGGCTGGCTTTGGTCCTTGTCTTTGTTCTGGGCGAACGCGAGGTTCTGGGCGAAGGCGAGGTTCTGGGCGAACGCCAAAGCGCCAATCAGTACGACAGCTAGAAACATAAGCTTCTTCATGATGGTCTCCTTCTCAACGCGAGTATTCTTCCAGGAAAGACACACGGTGTAAAGGCCCGGGACTTCGTTCTTGTCACGCTTCCCAGCCCGTACTCGCCGGGCCCAGTACAATCTCGCCCTGCCGGGTCTGGCGGAAGCGATCAATCACCCGTTGGAATGATCCCTTTGTTCTCGACCATCAGGATCACCGTTCGCTGGGGTGCGCGTGTCCGGTGCAAGGTGGCCTTGGGCACGACGAACCCTTGGCGCGGTGCGAGCTCGACGGTGCGGCCTTCCAGGTCGATGAGCAGCTCTCCTTCTACGACATAGAAGAACTCGTCGTCGTTGTCGTGCTTGTGCCAATGGTATTCGCCCTGGATCACGGCCATGCGGACCACAGATTCGTTCACCTGGCAGAGCGTCTGGTTGTACCATTTGTGGGTGCAGGCGTCGGCGAGCGCCTTTTCGTCGATGACCTCGAGCGGCTTGTATTGGATGTTCAATCGCGTGACGTAGGGATAAGTTGCGGGATCACTCATAAGCCAATCCTTTCCAGCGCGGGGCGCGTGGCTGGCATGATATGTCTTTAGACGCGCAGCCCCGGAGTTTCGCTTCACGGAAATCCCGGGCGGGGGCGGCGGCCCAGGCCTTCGCGCTGCAACAGGATTTCTGTTATTCCCGTCTATCACGCACGAGACGTCGCGGTTCACGTGGCGCGGGTTTCCTCAATCATGGCCGTGGGCGCGGCGAAGCGCCGCGCACCGCCCCATTTCTTCACAAGCGCGAAGAGGCCCGTTCAGCGAGATAACGAGTGGCCTTGTCGTTGGCCGCGGTCTCATTGGTCATCGGTCCGAAAACCTGGATATAGTTGTTGCCCTTGCGGACGTTGTAGCCGATGAATCTTCCCGAGAAGGCGTCGTCACCGAGACCCGGGGCGGGCTTCTCCATCAGGGATTTCTTGACCATGTCCCAGCCCGTGGCCGGATGCACCAAGATGATGATTTCGTCGATGCCGGGGGCGTGACCCGGCTTCAGACGGCACTCGTCCATATCGGTCCGCGGATTGTGAGTCGCAGCGATGACGGCGCCCTTGCCTAGCGCGGTCTCCGCTTCGGCCTGCGTGATCAACGAGCAGGGTCCAGCGGCCGCGGCGGAACCCGCGGAAGATGGGGCCGCCGGCGAACCGGAGGTCCCGGTTGAACTCGGTTTTGAGCACGCTGCCAAAAGCAGCAGCGCCGCCATCGCGAGAACTCCTGTAGTAACGGAAGAGGGCCGGCGCCAAAGGCCGCCGCCTTCATACGATGCAAGTGCAGTCATGTCCATAGACGCGTTGGTCCCACAGTGTTTGTTCATTCTAATCCGGAAGCCGGAGGAATCTCAAACTCTCGCACGACACTATCGCAGTACGAGATCGGCGTATTGCGGATGCTTCTTGAGGTACCCGGCGACGATCGGGCAGATCACGTCCACCTTTGCCTGGTTCTGCCGCGCCCATTCCAGCGCCGACTGCGCCAGTTGGTCTGCGATCCCGCGGCGCCTCAGCGGCGGCGGCACCTCTGTGTGGACGAGCTGGAGCACCGGGCCGGCAAGGCTGTATTCAAGGTAGGCAACGTGGCCGTCGCGTTCCATCTCAAACCGGCCGTTGGTTACCGCTTGAGGCTCGGGCTTTCGCTTTCCAAACAATGCTCGCTGGCTCCTGAACCTAATAGACTACGATTTCCGCGATTGCCGGGCAATCGAACCCTCGGGTCGAGTCTTTCATCGTTGATTTCCAGACTTGCTGTGCGGTTGCGACTTCAGCTCAGTCGCAGCTCTTCAACGCGAAGCGTATCATGGATCGCATGATCGGACTCCCCGAACGCACCGAAGCTGCCGAGTACTACTTCACATATATCGAGCGAATCACAAGCGCCGACATCGTTGGCGTTCTGGAGACGCAGACCGACGAAACCACGGCGTTTCTGCGCGGGATTTCCGAAGAGAAGTCGCTCTATCGCTACGCGCCCGGCAAGTGGAGCATCCGCCAGGCATGGAACCACGTGAACGATGCCGAGCGGGTCTTCGTTTGCCGCGCGCTTTGGTTTGCCCGCGGGTTTGAGAGTCCGATGCCCAGCTTTGAGCAAGAGATTGCCGTGGCCGCTGCGGGGGCAAATGAAGTGCCGTGGGCGCGGCACGTCGACGAGTTCCGGCAAATCCGGCTGGCTACCCTGGCCTTCTTCCGTAACCTGCCGCCGGAAGCTTGGAAGCGCAGCGGAACGGCGAGCGGAAATCCTTTTAGTGTGCGCGCCCTAGCCTACATTGTGGCGGGACACGTGGTCCACCACACGGGGATCCTGCGTGAACGATATCTTTGAGCAAGCAGCCGGCAAGACCAGCAATTAGCGTTGGGAAACTACATGCCTTCGAACTCGCCTGGCGACTTGCGAGTGAAAAACGTTCCAGAATTTGTGGGTCCTGTGCCGCACGAAAGGCGATGTGCCGCCCTGGGAAGACATGATCGATCTCTCAGGTCGAGCTCTTCGCGGCGGCCGCCAATTTCTCCATTGACGGGAAGGGCAGCGGAGGCAGCAGAGTGCGCTCCGGCGGTTGGGTCCGGTTTTCGATCGCCGTGGCCAGCATTTCGAGCGCACGCCCGGCGGAAGGCGGCAGAAAAACCGAGGCGGGCAGCAATCCCTGGCGCACCCACTTCTGTCCTGAACCAGGACAAGCGTCGCAGCCGAGGTAGGGAAGTGTGGACCAGTGTTCCCGCTCGGCTCCGGTCATGCGTTCGGAAAAAGCGCGTCTCGCGCCCATGGCCATGCTGTCATTGTGAGCAGCCACCAGTTTCACTGGGCTGGTGCGCGCGGTGCTCAGAGTGAGCCAGTTGACGACCGCATCGTAGCCACTAGGCTCAGTTAGCTTGCCCGGCAAGGTTCTCATCTGGACGTTCGCCGGCTTGGTCGACTCCATTCCCGCCACGCGCATTTGAAACGCAGGGTTGGATGTGGGGCCCACAATGTATAGAGCCAGACCACCTTCAGGAAGCAGCATGCCGAGCTGCTGCCCCTGGATTCGCCCGATCTCGCGCTGATCCACAGTCACGGAGAAAACCGGAACCTTGGAGGTCTTGCGCAGCTCGGGAATGTAATCCGCGTCGCGGTTTACGATGGTCCAGCCGATGCCGGCAGAAACTGCCGCACGAGCCACTTGCGCAAGCGGCGTGCCGATAGGATGACACACAATCCCATCCGGCCGGCGGCCGGACGACTGAATTAACTGGAGCAACTGTTGGCCTTGAGCGATCGCATCGTTGCCGGCATACTGGATCTCGATGTCTGCGCCCAGGGGGCGGGCAGCTTCTCTTGCCGCAGCCGCTTGTTCCTGCTGATAGTCGTTTTCAGCGACGATGAGAGAGACCACGAAATAGCGTTTTATCATGCAGACACCTCCAGGCAATTCTCTTTCGACGCCCAAGCGCAAGGCTTGCAGCTTCCAACGAGGCGGCGCGGGGAAGGCTTTCGTGGGCTACCGTTCCAAACGTGTATTCAACATGAGAATTTCTTGAGAAACAAGACCATTGTTAGGAAAGAATGAGGGTCCTTGCAGCTAGCGCACGTGACCGTTGCCGCTGGCCTTGTCGCGAGCGCGCAACGTCAGTTCAACTTTGGGGATGGTGGCACGGTAATAGTCGATCAGGGTGTCGATTCTCTCCGCTTCCGATTTCATCTCCAGGATGGCCTGCTTGAAGTCCAAATCCACCGGGAGCTCCTGGGCGAGCTGAAAAGAGAGCGACGCGTAACTGGGTTCCACTTCCACGTGCTGTCCCAGTACCTCAAAGAGCTGCTGGTGCAGCTGGATTACGGTGTCAGTTTCCTGCTTGGCCACTTGTGAGGGCTCGTCCTCAAAGAAGATGACCTCGCCGCGCAGGAACGAGCGCTCCTGGTTCAGTTGCTCGATCTCAAAGCGCTGCTTGCCTTCGGTGACGATGTCGAGGCGTCCGTCGTCGTACTTCTTGCTTACGCCGAGGATCGCTGCGGTGCATCCGACTTCAGCCAGGGAGTTCTCCCGGGAACGCACCATGCCAAAGGGCGTCTTCTGCGACAGGCACTCGTTGATTAGTTCCTGGTAGCGAGGTTCGAAGACATGCAAGGGCAAGGGCGCGCCGGGGAAGAGCACCAAGTCCAGCGGAAATAGCGCCAGCAGGCTCACAAACTTATTTTATCGTTTTTTCCTCTCGCTTCGCTCCCAGCCGCGCATCGGCGCGGCGCTCACGGGCGCACTTCTGCCCCTGTTAACGAGCGGCGCGCTGCTCCAGTTGGATCACCTTGACTAAACTGGGCCGACAAACTACAAAGCTGTCATGAAGCTTCAGGGGAAAGTGGCTGTGATTAGCGGCGCCTCCATGGGAATCGGGGAGGCGATAGCCAGATTGTTCTTGCAGGAAGGCGCCAAGCTTGTGCTGTGTTCGCGCGACCTGGCGCGGACTCAGGCAGCGGCAAAAAGGATCGGTGCAGGCGAGAACGCCATCAGTGTGGCTTGCGACGTGAGCCGGCGCGACCAGGTGAACGCCCTGGCGCAGACGGCCCTGCAGAAGTTCGGGCGCATTGATATCTGGGTCAACAACGCCGGCTTCGGGCTGAACGATTCGGTCGAGAAAATGGACATGACCCAGCTTCGGCAGATGTTTGATACCAACTTTTTCGGCATGATGGAATGCATGCAGGCCGCCATTCCTGTCATGCGCCAGCAGGGCGGCGGCGATATCGTAAATATTTCTTCGGTTTCCGGTCATATTGCCACGCCCTACATGGGCGGGTACGCAGCCACCAAGCACGCTATACAAGCCATCGGCATGGCGGCCAGGATGGAGCTGAAGCGCCACAGTATCAACGTAGTCACGGTGTGTCCCGGGTACATTGCCACGGACTTTTCCAAGAACATGGCCAAAGGCAGCCAGCCACGGCGCGTGGCGGCGTCCGCCTCGTACGCAGTGGGCCCGGATGTGGTAGCGCGCGACACGCTCAAAGCGGTGCTCAAACGTAAACGCCAAGCGGTGACGCCGTGGTTCTATTGGCTATTCATCAAGCTGTACCAGAATGCTCCGGGGTTCGTCGAGGGCAGAATCCGCAAAACCTTGAAGCCGACTTCGCAGGTGCTGGCGGAAGCGGCAGCAAAGCACAAGTAAAAGCCGCGAAAAGGCGCGATGAACGCGAATCAGACCAATTGGCCCGACCTTCATTCGCGACCGTTGGTGTGGATTCGCGGCTGCTAGGCAAGTTCCTCCAGCATCCCCGACATTTCTGAGAGCGCATGTTTGTTTCCAGTGCGTTTTGCGGCTTCGATTCCGTTTTCGAGCATCTTCTTGGCTTCAGCGGTTCGCCCTGTGCGCTCAAGCGTTTGGGCAGCCATAAAGTAGCCGTTGGTGTAATCGGGATGGAGTTCGAGCAGCTTGCTGAACTGTTCCAGCGCGGGTCCGGTCTGCCCGAGCCGCGAGTACTCCATGGCCAGTCCGTAGCGGGCAAAGGCATCACTGGGGTTCTGCCCCAGAAACTGGGTGAGCATCGTGACGCGATCGGTCTCGGCGTTGTTCTTGTCCATAGTTCCCAAAAATTCTACACAATTCCTCAGGCCGGAACTAAGATGAATCTGCTGTGGCATGCCCATACTTCTTTCCCACGGAAAAGATTTTCGCGATCGGCTGGCCTTTCCCACACCGTTTGCCTTTGGGCGGCGGGTTCTGCGGCACTTGCCGGTCCGGCGAGCGAGAGTTCTTGCCGGATGAGGCTACCCTGCGAGAGTTCTGTAATGTTGGCCACGCTCGCGGCTGCGCTCGCATGCCGGCCGTGCGCCGCGCTGATTCCATTCGATTCGCCGTGGCCCGGGACAGCGGAGACCGGATCCTCCTGCATTACGTCTATGACCGCGAGCATACCCCGGTGGCTCATGGGCAACTCGAGTACGACTGCGCCGCAGAGCGCTGGCTTTTAAGCCTCGAGGACGCCTGCGGGCAACGCCAGGCGGAGTGCTATCTGGTCACGTACCTGGAGCGGCGGCCTCGTTAGTTCTGTCGCTGCGCTCCAACCCGCCAAAGAGTCTGGCTTCAGCGGTGTCCCCTTCTGCTACTGTTGCACGCGGCTCGGCGCGCAAGCCGGCCTCGCCGCGCCCCGAAATGTCATAACCTGTAAAATCTTTTCAGGGCAGGAATAGCTATGACTTCCAACGACGGCCACGGCCTGGCGCCGCGTGCGGCGCGCGAATCGCAGTCGCAGATGGCCGAAGTAGTTCTTCCCAACGACGCCAACCCTCTGGGCAACCTGCTGGGCGGACGGCTGATGCACCTCATCGACATCGCCGGCGCACTGGCGGCGCACCGCCACGCCCGCAGCTATGTGGTTACCGCCTCCATGGACCACATTGATTTCCTGCTGCCCGTGAATATCGGAGACATGCTGATCTTGAAGTCCTCGGTCAACCGCGCTTTCCACACCTCCATGGAGGTGGGCGTGAAGTGTTGGGTGGAAAACTATATCGCGGGTACGACGCGGCACGTCGCCTCCGCTTACTTGACCTTCGTTGCCGTGGACCAGCACGGCAGGCATCACGCTGTCCCGCCCCTGGTGCCGGAGACCGACCAGGAAAAGCGTCGCTATGAAGATGCCGGAAGAAGGCGGGAACTGAGAAAGCAGGAGCTGGAGAGACGGAAGACAGCGAAAGAGATCGGGTGATCTGATGATCGGGAGATGGGTGATCTGAACCCTGTCGCGTGATGATTCTTGCAAGTCGCTCCCACTGATCGATTTCGCCGCCATCAAGGTAGAAGCCGGATGGCAGAGCCGATCACCCGATGACCGGCGATCACCCTATCGTCCTCAGGCTTTCCCGTATAATTAAGGCTTAGCCATGGCACACGGACATCCACATGGAGCAGGAGCGCAACCGGGACCATTCCCGCTCCCGGGCGTTAACAACATCATTGCTGTCGGCTCAGGCAAGGGCGGCGTGGGCAAGACCACCATTGCCGTTAACCTGGCAGTAGCGCTGGCCAAGTTGGGCTATCGCACCGGCCTGCTTGATGCCGACGTTTACGGCCCCAACGTGCCGCTCATGACCAACGTCAACCGGCAGCCTCGCGTACTGGGCGAAAACCACATCGAGCCGCTGCAGAATTTTGGGGTGAAAATCATCTCCGTCGGGTTCCTGAATCCGGGTGACAAGGCGCTGGTGTGGCGCGGCCCGATGCTGCATTCCATCATCCGCCAGTTCCTGCAGCAGGTGGAGTGGGGCGAGTTGGACTATCTGGTGGTGGACCTGCCGCCGGGCACCGGCGACGTGGTGATCTCGTTGTTTCAGACCGTGCCGCTCACCGGCGCAGTCATCGTTTCCACGCCCTCGGACGTCTCGCTGCAAGACGCGCGCAAGGCCATTGAGATGTTTCGCACCGCGCGCGTGGACGTGCTCGGGCTGGTGGAGAACATGAGCCACTTTGTCTGCCCTCACTGCCAGCAGGAGATTGACATCTTCTCCAAAGGCGGC
>WNFJ01215172.1_pt2 | contig 12733 bp, 17 predicted proteins | sample 5400461 | NCBI WGS metagenome assembly WNFJ01 (sample SAMN13153349, study PRJNA577476) | soil metagenome | isolation source: 115 cm saprolite on Douglas fir-dominated hillslope | place: USA:California | collected 2013-09-17 | reverse complement strand
GCGGGCGGGGCAGGGAGGCGGTGACGCGCTACCGGGTCCTCGACCGGCGCCCGGCCACCACGACGCTCGAGCTCAAGCTCGTGACCGGGCGGCGCGGCCAGCTCCGGGCCCAGCTCGCGGCCGCGGGCCATCCGATCGTGGGCGACCTGGCGTACGGGAGCCGGCGCAATCCGCTGCGGCGGCTGTGCCTGCACGCCACGCGGCTCGCCTTCGTGCATCCGGACGGGCGGCGCGTGAGCTTCGAGAGCCCGGTACCGTCCGCGTTCCGCCGCGTCTAGCTGCAGGGCGAGCCGTAGCACGGCCCGGGGCTGGGGCCCTGCCGTCCGAGGCGAGCGAAATCTACGGGATCAGCAGCGCGAGCCCGGTGAGCGCCGCGGCGACGAGCAAGGACTCCACGTGGATCTCGCGCGCCTGGCGCTTGAGCTGCGCGACGACGAAGGGATCCGCCACGGGCTCCTCGCCGGCGTCGGCCTCGCGCGCGCCGCGCGCGGCGAGCCGCACTCAGGTGTGGCCGCGCGCCTGGAGGAAACCGAGCGCGCCGAACCAGAAGGGCACGAAGAGTGCCAGGCGCCAGCCGCGGTCCACGCCCGCGACGAGCAACGCGGCGAGCGCGACCACGCCGAGGCCCAGCGCCGCCGCGCCCAGCAGGAGGCGGCGCCGGCGGCCGGCGGCGCCGATGTTCGCGACGCGGGCGGCGGTCGGGCTCACCGGCGTGCCGGGCGGAGCGGCATGAGGCCGTTCAGCGCGAGCCGGCCGCCGTCCACGTAGACGGTGCTCCCGGTCATGTACGACGACGCCTCCGAGGCGAGGAAGACCGCGACCTCGGCGATCTCGCGCGGCTCGGCCACGCGCTGCATCGGAGTGCGCGCGTAGACGGCGTCGCGCCAGGCGCGGCGCCGGAGGAGGTGGCGAGTGAGGCCCGTCACGACGGTGCCGGGCCCGATCGCGTTGACGCGGATCCCGTGGGGCGCCAGCGCGATCGCCATGGCCTTGGTGAGCTGGCGCACGCCGCCCTTCGTCGCCGCGTAGGCCGCCGACTCGGGGCGCGCGACCTCGGCGTTCACCGACGAGAGCGTGATGATGACGCCGCGGCGGCGCCGGGCCATGCGCCGGGCCGCGGCCTGGGCGACGAGGAACGTGCCCTTGAGGTTCACGTCGATGATGCGGTCCCACGTCGCCTCGCCGAGCTCGAGGAAGGGGACGATCGGCTCGACGGCGGCGTTGGTGACGGCGACGTCGATGCGCCGCCACGTCCGGTCGATCGCGTCGAAGCCGTCGCGGACGGAGCCGGAGTCGGCCACGTCCATGTGGAGCGCGAGCGCGCGCCCGCGCCCGATGCGCCGCGCCGTGGCCTGCGCCGTCTTCGGGTCGACGTCGGCGACGGCCACCCTCGCGCCCTCGCGGGCGAACGCGAGCGCGATGGCCTCGCCGATGCCGCGTCCAGCGCCCGTGACGAGCGCCACCTGGCCTTTGAGCCTCATGCGGTTCTCCTGTTGTAGCGGGGTCCGCGAGGACGGAATACTTCGGGGGTGGCCTGACAAAGAAGCGTGCTGGCTCCGTTCATCTAATGCGCACTGAGGACGAAGTTAGTCTGCAATGAGGACGAAGTCGGTTTGCATGTCGGTCTGGCCGTCTCTCGGGTAGAGCTGGGTGACGAGCGTGCGGTGGCCGGGCGCGCTCACGCGCACGTGCACGTGCGGCGGCCGGCCGGGATAGCGGCCCGGGGCGCTCGTCTCGTAGCGATAGCGGCCCTCGGCGCCCGCGCGCTGGGTCGCGCGGTGCGCGCCGTCGTACTCGCCCGAGGCGTTCGCGGACCACCACTCGAGCCGCGCGCCGAGCAGGCCCGCGCAGCCCTTGGCGGAGCGGACGGCGCCGCTCACGACGAGCCCGCGCCCCGTCGTCGCGCGCTCGGGCGCGCCGGGCTCGTAGAACGGGCCGAGCATGTCGGCGCGGGTCGGCGAACACGCGGGCTGCGGGGCGGCGGTTTCCGGAAGGCCGAGGAGCAGCGCGACAAGAGCCAGCGCGCGGAGCACGCGCCAATGCTATCATTCCCGACGCCGAGACGCATGAGCGACACCGATCGCACGCCGACGGCCGACACCGATCCCGCCGCCGCCATCGCGCGGCTCGCGGCGGAGCTCTTGCTCACCGACGAGCCGTCGGGGTTCGTCGCGGCGCTCGACAACGATCCCGACGTCCGCGACGCCCGCGAGCACAGTGACTGACTGGTCGCTCGCACCGCTCTCCCGCGCGATCGCCGCGCGCCGGGTCTCGCCCGTCGAGGTGACGCGCGAGTGCCTGGCGCGGGTCGAGCGGCTCGACCCCTCGATCCGGAGCTTCATCACGGTGGACGCGGAGGGCGCGCTCGCGACCGCGCGCGAGCTCGAGGCGGAGCTCGCCGCGGGCCTCTCGCGCGGGCCGCTGCACGGGATCCCGCTCGCCTACAAGGACCTCTTCCACGTCCGCGGGCTCCCGACCTCCTGCGGGACGAAGACCCGCGAGTACTTCGCGCCCGACGCGGAGTCCACCGTGGTGGCCCGCCTGCGGGAGGCGGGCGCCGTGACGCTCGGCAAGCTCAACATGACCGAGCTGGCGCTCGGGCCCTTCGGGGACAACGCGCACCACGGCGACGTGCAGAACCCGTGGAAGCGCGGCCACGCGGCGGGGGGCTCCTCGAGCGGCTCCGCGGCGGCCGTCGCCGCGGGCTTCGTCGTCGGCGCCCTCGGGAGCGACACGGGCGGGTCGATCCGGCTCCCCGCCGCGTGCTGCGGCGTCGTGGGGCTCAAGCCGACGTACGGGCGCGTGAGCCGCGCGGGGGCGATGCCGCTCTCGTGGTCCCTGGACCACGTGGGTCCCCTCACGCGCACGGTCGCGGACGCGGCGCTCCTCCTCGGCGCGATCGCCGGCTACGACCCGCTCGACGCCACGTCGAGCCGGCGGGGCGTGCCGTACTACGAGCGCGTCCTCGAGACGCCGGTCGAGGGCCTCCGCGTCGGCGTCCCCGAGAATTACTACTTCGACGGGCTCGACGCCGAGATGGACGCGGCGGTCCGCGCCGCCGCGAAGGTCCTCGCGGAGCTCGGCGCCGAGGTGGTCGCGGTGCGGCTGCCCGATCCCGCGCCGCTCGCCGACCTGTGCAACGTGATCGCGCGCGCCGAGTCCGCGGCGATCCACGCGAAGCTCCTCCGCGAGCGGCCGCACGAGCTCCAGCCCGCGGTCCGGTCCCGCCTCGAGGTCGGCCTCCGCATCTCCGCGCACGACTATCTCCAGGCGCTGCGGCTGCGCGCCCGCTGCGCGCGCGAATTCGTCGCCCGGGTGTTCGCCGGGGCGCAGGCGCTGGTGATGCCGGTGATTCCCGAGCCCGCCCCGGCGCTCGACGCGGTGAAGGCGGGGACGCCCGAGGAGGTCGTCCGCCGCATGGGACGCTTCTCCCGCCTGACCCGGCCGTTCAACGGGCTTGGCCTGCCGGCGCTCGCGGTGCCCTGCGGGTTCGCGCGCGACGGGCGCCCGCTCGCGCTCCAGGTCGTGGGCCGCCCGTTCGACGAGGCGACGACGCTCCGGCTCGGTCACGCCTACGAGCGGGCGGCCGGCTGGGTCACGCGCCGTCCGGCGCTCGACTGATCTCCGCGGACGCGCCCGCACCGCCGCCGCCCCTCGGTCCGCCGCGGCTGTGGACCGTCTTCGCGGCCTACGCGATCGCCTTCGCCGGCATCGTGGCCCTGTCGCTCGTCGCCGCGAGCGTCCTCAAGAGCCTCTACCCCGACACCCCCGACCGGGCGCTCTTCGATGGCTTGCCGGGACTCATCGCCGGCGGGACCGCGTCGTCCGCGGCGCTCGTCCTCACGGTCCTCGCGTTCAACCGTCCGTTCGAGCCGCTCCTTCTCCGCCTCACGCCGGGCTGGGAGTCCGGCCGCATGCTGTTCGTGACGGTCGTCGGCATGCTGGGGCTCGGCCAGGCGCTCGACTCACTGACGCTCCTCGTCGGCCTGGGGCAGCAGAGCGCGATAGTCGCGATCCGGAACGCGCTGACCGGCGCCGTGGGGCCCGAGCTCTTCCTGGCCGTCCTGGTGATCGGCGTGCTCGCCGCGAGCGCGGAGGAGATCTTCTTCCGCGGCTACATGCAGACGCGGCTCGGCCAGCGCCTCCCGCCGCCCGCCGCCGTGCTCGTGACGAGCCTCGCCTTCGGGCTCATGCACCTCGAGTGGATCCACGCCGCGCTCGCGTTCGTCCTCGGGCTCTACCTCGGCTGGATCACCGAGCTCGCGGGGAGCGCGCTCCCCGCGATCACCTGCCACGTGATCAACAACACGGTCTTCACGATCCTCACGGCGTTCCTCGGCGCCACGGACGCGGCCGGGCCGAACGCCGTCCTCCTCGCGGCGTCCGGCGTGGTCTTCCTCTGGTCGCTCGTCTGGTTGCGCCGCGCCCGACTCCGGCTGTAGGCTGCGCGCGTGAGCGACCACCTCGTGGCCGAGCTGCTCGCGGCGCGCGAGCACCACCGCGCGCTCCCGCCGCCGAGCGCGCGGCGGGCCCTCACGGCCGTCGAGGCGTATGCCGTCCAGGACCGCCTGCGCGAGGCGCTCGTGGCGCGCGGCGAGCGCGTCGTCGGCTGGAAGGCGGGCTTCACCAACAAGGCGGCGCAGGCCGCCTTCGGCACGGACGAGCCCGTGTGCGCGTTCCTCCTGGCGTCCGGCGTCCTGCCGAGCCCCGCCGAGGTCCCGGCCTCCCGCTTCGTGACCCTCGTCGTCGAGGCCGAGGTGTGCTTCGTCATGCGGGAGGACCTCGCGGGCCCCGGCGTGACGGCGGCGCGGGCGCGCGCGGCGGTGCAGGGTGCCACGCCCGCCCTCGAGCTGGTGGACTTCCGCTACAGCGGCAAGCCCGTCAGCACGGACCTGATCGCCGACGGCGTCTACGCCAACGCGATCGTCGTCGGCGCGCCGGTGACCGATGTCGCCCGGCTCGACCTCGCCGTCGAGGGCCTCGTCTACGAGCTGAACGGCGCGATCGCCGCCACCAACGCCGCGGCCGAGGTGATGGGCGACCCGCTCAACTCGCTCGCGTGGATCGCCAACCACCTGGGCGCGCGCGGCCTCGGGCTCAGGGCGGGCGACCTCGTCATGTCGGGCTCGGTCTCGCTCCTCCTCCGCCCCAAGGCCGGCGACACGGTGCGCGCGACCTTCACGCGCCTCGGCTCGGTCGGCGTCCGCGTCGCCTGAGGCCGCGGTGGATTTTCGGGACGATGCGGTCGTCATCACCGGCGCCGGGGGCGGCATCGGCCGCGCGATCGCGCTCGCGTTCGCGGCGGAGGGCGCGGCGCTCGTGCTGGGGGACCTCGCCGACTCGGTCGAGCGCGTCGCCGACGAGGCGCGCGGCGCCGGCGGGCGCGCCGTCGCCCAGCGGGGCGACGTGGGGCGCTCGGCGGACATGCAGGCACTCGCCGCGCGCGCGGTCAAGGAGTTCGGCGGGCTCCACGTGCTCGTGACGTGCGCGGGCCTCGGCGCGTCCGGGCTCCTCGCGGAGCAGGACGAGGGCGCGTGGACGCGCGTCATCGACGTGAATCTCAACGGCACCTACCGGGCGATCCGCGCCGCGCTCCCGCAGATGATGGCGCAGAAGCGCGGCCGGATTGTCACGATCGCGTCGGTCCTTGGGCGGATGGGCGGCTCCGGCTTCGTCACCGCGTACGCGGCCTCGAAGCACGGCGTCATCGGCCTGACGCGCGCCCTCGCCGCCGAGCTCGGCAGCCAAGGCTACCCCGGCATCACCGTCAACGCGATCTGCCCGGGGTACGTCCGGGCGGGCATGGGCGTCGCGGTGCAGTCCACGAAAGCCGGCCCGATGCCCGGCGAGGAGATCTTCGACCGGTACTACAAGCGCCAGGTGCCGCAGCGCCGCATGATGGAGGCGGGCGAGATCGCGCACGCCGCCCTGTTCCTGGCCCTCCCGGCCTCGGCCGGGATCACCGGCCAGGCGCTCAACGTGGACGGCGGCTTCGTCATGTCGTGATGACCCTGGAGGCGCTGGTCGCCCGCACCCGCGAGCGCCTGGCGGGACGCCGCCGGCGCGTCGTGCCGCACGGGCCCCTCGTGCGCGCGGCGGTCCTCGTCCCGCTGCTCGACCGCGACGGGCCCTGCCTCGTCTTCGCCAAGCGCACCGAGCGCGTCGGCACCCACAGGGGTCAGATCTCGTTCCCGGGGGGCGCCCTCGATCCCGCCGATCCCTCGCTCCTGGACACAGCACTCCGCGAGTCCGAGGAGGAGGTCGGCCTGCCGCGGCGGGCGGTGGAGCCGCTGGGCGCGCTCGACGACACCGAGACCGTCGCGACCCAGTTCGTCATCACGCCCTGGGTCGGCGTGGTCTGCGAGCCCGTCGTCTGGCGGCCGGACGGTGAGGAGATCGAGAAGGTCATCGAGGTGCCCTTCGCCGCGCTCGTGGAGCCCGCCAACGCGCGGGTCGAGCGCCGGGAGCGCGGGGGCGTCGTGCGCGAGGTGTACTTCTACGACTACGGGGGCGAGACGATCTGGGGCGCCACGGCGCGGATCGTCAAGGATTACCTCGACCTCGTGACGGGGGCGCCGTGAGCCACGGCACGCCGCCGACCTCGGCCGGGCTCTGCGCCCGTTGCCGCCACGCCAGGGCCGTCGCGTCCGCGAGAGGATCGACGTTCGTGCTGTGCGACCTCCACGCCACGGACGCTCGCTTCCCGAAGTATCCGCGCCTGCCGGTGGTTCGCTGCAGCGGGTTTGCCGAGCGGTCGACGTCGTCCGACGCGCCGCGCGGGGGCGGGACCGAGGCTCAGGGCCACCAGAGGTAGAGAAAGCGCGGACCCGCCCCGAGCATCGTCGCGAGCTGCAGGAGCGCCGCGTCGGGCCCCGACGCGGGCGCCTGCGCGCTCGCGTAGTAGGTCGCCCGGTACTCGCGCGGGCGGTGGTAGACGATGACACGCGCCTCGCCCACGCCGGCCGCGCGCCGCGCGGCCTCGATCGCGTCGGGCATGTAGCCCACGCGGTCCAGGAGCCCAAGCTCGAGCGCCTGCTGGGCGGTGTAGATGCGCCCGTCGGCGATCGCCCTCGCGGTCTCCGGCGCCAGGCGGCGGCTCGCCACGAGCTTGGCGACGAACTGCGCGTGGAGGCTGTCGATCACCGACTGGAAGATCTTCCGCTCCTCGACGGTGAGCGCGCGCAGCGGGCTCCCCATGTCCTTGCGCTCGCCCGACTTGATCGTCGCCGCCGCGAGGCCGATCTTCTGCATGAGCCCCTCGGCGTTCAGGCTGACCATGATGACGCCGATCGAGCCCGTCACCGAGGTCGGGTGGGCGACGATCGTGTCCGCGGCGAGCGCGACGTAGTACCCGCCCGACGCCGCCACGTCGAGCATGACCGCGACGACCGGGCGTCCGGTCTCGCGCTTCCAGGTCTCGAGCTCCCGGCAGATGATGTCGGCCGCCGTCACCGTGCCGCCGGGGCTGTTGATGCGCACGAGCAGCGCGCGGACGTCGGCGTCCGCCGCCGCCTTCGTGAGCTCCTCGCGCAGCCGCACGAGCAGCGGCACCCGCGGGGGCGCCGCGCCGATGACGAGGCCCGGCGAAGCGCCCTCCTCGGAGAGGAACCCCGAGACGTCGACGAGCAGGATCTTCGCCCGGCCCGCGCCCTCGACCGTCTGCTCCTCGAGGGGGCGGATCCGTGGCGTGAAATCGAGCGTGATGAGCGAGCAGCCGGCGAGCGCGAGCGCGAGCAGGACGGCCAGGGGCTTCTTCATGGCTTGAGTATATAATCTCCGCCGTCGTGTCAACCGCCAGCCCGCTGACGATCGACGCCATCCAGACCGCCGCGCGCCGGCTCCTCGGCCGGATCCACCGCACGCCGGTGATCGCCTCGCAGTCGTTCGACGACGCCAGCGGCCACAGCGTCTTCTTCAAGTGCGAGAACCTCCAGCGCGCCGGGGCGTTCAAGATCCGCGGCGCGCTGAACAAGCTCCTCACGCTCTCGCCCGCGGAGCGCGCGCGGGGCGTCGTCGCCTATTCCTCGGGCAATCACGCGCAGGGCGTCGCGCTCGCGGCGCGGATGACGGGGACGACCGCGATCATCTGCATGCCGAAAGACGCGCCCGCGCTCAAGCTCGAGGCCACGCGCAACTACGGGGCCGAGGTCGTCTTCTACGACCGCCTGCGCGACGACCGCGCCGCCGTGGCCCAGCGGATCGTGGAGGAGACGGGGCGCGTTCTCGTGCCGCCCTACGACGACTACGCGGTCATGGCGGGGCAGGGGACGGCCGCGCTCGAGCTCTTCCAGGAGGTGCCCTCGCTCGACGCGCTCGTCACGCCCGTCGGCGGCGGCGGGCTCATCGCGGGCTGCAGCACGGTCGCGAAGAGCCTCTTCCCCGGCGTCGCCGTCTTCGGCGTCGAGGCGGACACGGCGGACGATACCTACCGCTCCCTCCGGAAGGGCGAGCGCGTCACGATCCCGCCGCCGGCGACGATCGCCGACGGGATCCGCGTGACGAGCCCCGGCGCGCTCACGTTCCCGATCCTCCAGAAGAACCTGACCGACGTGTGCCTCGTGACCGACGCGGAGATCGTCGCCACCGTCCGCTTCCTGGCGCTCCGCGGGCGCGTCGTCGTCGAGCCCACGGGCGCGGTCGGCGCCGCGGCCGTGCTCCACGGGAAGGTCCCGCTGGCGCGCGGGGCGCGCGTGGGCGTGGTGCTCTCCGGGGGCAACGTCGAGCCGGAGCTGCTGATCGAGATCCTCCGCGCGAAGTAGGGCGGGAGCCGCGCAGAGCGCGGCTCGCTCAGCGGCGGTGGAAGGGCGGGATCACCTCGGCGGCCAGGCGCTCGAGCTGCTCGAGCATCCGCTCGGGCGGTCCCATCGGCCGCAGGACGAACTTCGACCCGCCGCCCGCGACGTACTGCTCCAGGCGCTCGCGCACGACCTCCGCGGGTCCGAACGCGGTGCACGCCGCGAGCGTCGCGTCGTCCACGCGGCCGCGCGGGATGAAGGGCGCGGCGGCCGCGCGCGCCCGCGCGGGATCGTCGTCGAGCCAGAAGGTGACGAGCGCGCCGAAGTGGTCGCCCGGCACCTCGCGCCCGGCCTCGGCGGCGAAGGCGCACGTCTTCTCGACGCCCGCGCGGAACCCGTCGGGCGCGATGAACGACGGGATCCAGCCGTCGCCCAGGCGTCCCGCCCGGCGCATCGCCGCCTCGCTGTTGCCGCCGATCCAGAGCGGCAGGGGCCGCTGCACGGGACGCGGCAGGACCGTGACGCGCTCGAGCTTCCAGAACTCGCCGTCGAAGGAGACCTCGTCCTCGCTCCAGCACCGGCGCATGATCCGGATCGCCTCGTCGGTCCTGCGGCCGCGCTCCGTGAACGGGACGCCCGCCGCCCTGAACTCGCGCTCCTGCTCAACGCCGATGCCGACGGCCGGCAGCACGCGTCCGCCCGAGAGGTAGTCGAGCATCGCGAGCTGGCGCGCCGCGAGGACGGGCGCGCGGAAGGGCGCGATCAGGACGCTCGGGCCGAACTTGAGCCGCCGGGTGCGCGCCGCCACCGCGGCCATCGTCGTAATGGGCTCGAGCACCGGGAGGGGCGAGGAGAGGCGGTCAGAGAACCAGACCGAGTCGATCTCAGTGCGCTCGCAGAGGTCCAGGAGCTTCCAGAAGAGGTCGGCGCCCTCCGGGCCGGCGGCCCAGGGGCCGGGCATCACGCCGATGCGGAACTTGACGTCCATGGTGAGAACACCCTCCGGGCTCGGGCATCCCCGGGCTCCAGGAGATGCCCCGGGGTGCCACGGGCCCGGATCCTACCACGAGATCGAGCGCGATAGGGAGGCGCCGCGCGGCGGCGGCCCGGATCTCGGACCGCCGTCGCGCGGCGGGAAACGACGCGCTTCGTGCGCGACTTAGTCGAACTTCAGCTCGAGGCGCACAGGCGACAATCCGAGCACACGCTCGTTATCCCTGACCTCGATCAGGCGCCCGTCGTCCCCGAGATAAAAGACATCTCGCTCGCCGTCTTCCGCCTCTTTGGCCTGGCCGTTGGCGTCGAACGCAAAGGGCATCCGAAACGTTCCCGAAAACGGCACGACCTGCCCCGTTTGGTCGAACGTGAAGACACCGCGGATGAAGCCCAGAGGAACGCCATGGAGGACCGCCAGCGAGAGATCGTTTGTCCCCGTGAACGTTCCCGTGAGGATCGGGAGATCGGGAATGTGCACCGAGCTATTCCCCGGCGCGTTGACGACGACACTGAACGTGCCCGAGACAGGGCCTATGCCCGTAGCGAAGGGCACGACATCCGTCCCCATGGCGGTGATCGTGCATCTCTGCGTCGCCGGATCCACCAGGGGCGGCAACGGGGGCGGCAGAGGGATGCCGGCGGGGCAGAGCGGCGTACCGACCTTCGCCGAGCCTAGGAGCACGGCGACGGCGTCTCGCGATGTCGTCACACCGCTACCGGTGAATTTCACGGTCTCCGTGATTTCGTAGAGAGTCGTGCCAGCCTTTGGCGTGGCGCCGCGCGCCCCATCGCGATCCTGCCCGTCCTCGTTTTCGGCCAAGGCCGGGCCCGGGCCCAGCGTCAGCGCCAGCGTCACGAGCAACGCCAGGCCCAGCACCCACAGGAACATATGCTTCAGGTCCTGCTTCACTGCGCCGTTCGTTCCAATCATGGCTCGCGCCCTCCTGAGCACCGGGTCCCGCCTTTCCTACGGCGGCCGTCACAACTCCTCGAGTCCACACTCACGACGGCAGTAACAAGCAGGACTCGTACCAAACGCGAGGAATATTCGGAACTTGCGAGGATTCGCGCGCTTACCTGACGGTGCCGGAAACGCCTCATCCCCGGGATCGGCTGATTCCTGGCCGCGTGCTCAGTATCTACGTGACAAATTGGACTTTTTCCGGAATCGGTGGCGGTCCTCCGGGACATGCGCTCGATCGGGATCAAAGGCGGGAACGGGAAGGGGGGCACGGACCAGCGATGCCCCCCGGAGCGTGTTTGAGGAGACTACTGGAAGTAGATGTCGAAACGAGCGGCCGGATAGCCGATCGCGAACTCGTATGCCTTCACCGGCGTCGCGCCAGTCAGCTGCACACCCGCCGATTCCGCGCTCAGCAGCTCGTAGGTGAGATAGACGTCGGCACCACCCGCACTGAACGGGGCCCGCGGAAGCTCCCGCGCATGACGACGGTCTCCGGCGCGTCGACCGCGGGGAACACGTCGGGCGTCACGACCGTGAATCGGCCACTGATCGGACCGAGACCTGTGATCAGGCTGACCCGATCCGGAGCGAGTCGATCTCGCTGCGCTCGCAGAGGTCCACGAGCTTCCAGAAGAGGTCGGCGCCCTCCGGGCCGGCGGCCCAGGGGCCCGGCATCACGCCGATGCGGAACTTGACCTCCATGCGGGGAAAAACCTCCGGGCTCGCGGCGGTCCCCGGATGATCGGGCCCGGGGCGCCGCGAGCCCGGATCGTACCACGATCCCGACCGCGACGGGGAGAGACGCGGCCTTAGTTCGTGAAGGTGATCTCGAAGCGCACCGTGGGCCAGCCCACCGCGCGCTCGTCCTGGCGAACACGCTGCTGGCGGCCGTTGTCGAGCAGATAGAACGCGTCTTCGCCGCGCCGAGGCTTCTGGTGCTCACCCCTCGCGCTCACCGCGAAGGGCTGCCTGAACTTACCAGTGAAAGGCACGCAGAACGTCGGCCCCGCGGCGGCGCAGGCTTGCTGAAACCACACCGCGAACGACGCAGGATCCTGTTGCTGCACGCTAGGCGGCACCTGAACGCCGATCAGGAACGAAGCGGTAGCGGACCCGATGGGCACCCCGGGATTGCCGAAGGTGATGGTGCCGTAGAACGCGCCTGGCACCAGCGGCCACTCGGGGCTGTCGACCGGGTTGTCGAGCTGGATGACCACGGCCGAAGTGCCCCAGACCGCCCCACCAGCTGGGACGAACGTTGTTGGGTTGAGCTCGACACTGTCGTAACCGGTCACCGTCACGGTGCACGTGTCCGACTTCGGGTTGGTGACGAGCCCAGGGCACAAGGGTGAGTTGAGCGCTGACACGCCCTGGAGCGCGGAGACGGCGTTACGAAATACCCCGGCCGACAGGCTCTGGACCGCGCAAGCGCCCGAGGGAACCAGCTTCCCACCAAGACCGGGAACGAGCGCGACCCCGTTAACGCAAAGTTGCGCGTCCTCCGACATCTCGTACAGGAACGCTTGGTTGGGTCCCGGCGCGGGGCTGCCCTGCGCAAAGGCCGCGCTCGGGCCCAGGGCCAGGGCCAGCGTCAGGAGTAACGCCAACCCCAATGACCACAGGACCGCCTGTTTCAGGTCCTGTCTCATCTCGCCTTTCCTCCCCGTCATGGTCGTGTCCTCTCCGTCGCGCGGCCTTGGGCGACGTCGCAGTCCAAGCCTGATGCTCCGACCCAGAAAGAAGCACGACTCGTACCAAGGTGAGGAATATTCGGAACTTATGCGGCGGCGGGACTTTACCGGCGGCTTCCGGATGTCGTGCGGCGGCGGCGGCCACTTCCTGACCGTGGCTCGTGGCACGACGACACGAAACTTATCGCCTTTCCGGAATCCGGCGCGGCGGGACGTCGGGGTTGATTCCGGGCGCGCTCGTCCGTAGAATGAACCGCGGTTCAGTCACCCGCGATGCGTGAATCGGACAAGCCACAGCAGATCATCGACGCCGCGATCCGCGTGTTCGCGCGCAACGGCTACTACAA
>WNFJ01594687.1_pt1 | contig 12735 bp, 14 predicted proteins | sample 5400461 | NCBI WGS metagenome assembly WNFJ01 (sample SAMN13153349, study PRJNA577476) | soil metagenome | isolation source: 115 cm saprolite on Douglas fir-dominated hillslope | place: USA:California | collected 2013-09-17 | reverse complement strand
GCCGCCTGAAGCTGGGCGGCTCGCCAACGTGCCGGTGGGCCTTCTTCGACCGATCACGGAACCACTCCAGCCGCGGGTGCACCATGGCCTCCTGCGGTAATCGCGAGAAGGCTCGCCGCTTCAGGCGGCTGCCCCCGCACGCCTGAGCCGGTCTACTTCTGGACCAGGTCCGGGCTGAAAGCCTGAGTTAGCTGGACGAGCCGGTCATAAGCGATCGGATGACGGAGCTGGATGCTCAGCGTCTTTCCTTTGATGGGCACGATGCTCACCCGGCCGAACCCGATCCGCAGGCGCCCAGGCTTCTTGAGATTGATTGCCTGGATCTGCTCTTTGGCAAGCTCGAAGTCCTTCACCCGCTCGAGCTCGCCGATGACCCGTGCGTTCTCGTCATCGGAGAGGGAGGGCATGAGCTGCCCCTCGATGTAGCCGGCCATCGCGCCAGTCAGCTCAGAGCCGCCGTGCGCGCCCGGATCGACTCCGAAGACCCTGACCGTGGTGAAGTAAAACCCGTAACCGACGCGCGACCCGAGTAAGCCTCGGGAAAGGAATCCGCTCATGAATCCGCCGACGAAGGTCTCGCTCACGCGCGGGCCACGCGCATCGACGACCCCGAGCCGCCGAACCGAACGGCGGTGATCTCAGCCAGGATGCCCAAAGCGGTTTCTTCCGCGCCGCGGCTGCCGAGGTCGAGCCCGATGGGACCGTGCACAACCGACAGCTGCCCCTCGGTGAAGCCTTCAGCATGAAGCGCGTCAAAGCGATTCTGGTTTGTCTTGCGGCTGCCGATCGCGCCGATATAGCCGACCTCCTTGCCCAGCACCGAACGCAGCGCCGGCAGGTCGAACTTGGGGTCGTGGGTGAGGATGACTACGTGGGCCGAGTTGTCGAGCGTGAGCTTCTCCATCGCCTCGTCGGGCCAGGCCACGATGAGCTCATCGGCTTCGGGAAACCGCTCCTTGGTGGCGAACTTCGCCCGCGCATCGACCACGGTGACGCGGTAGCCCATCAGCTTGGCCAGCCTATGCAGCGGGATCGCGATGTGGATCGCGCCGACAATGATGAGGTGCGCCGGGCGCCGGAACGGTTCGACGAACCAATCGCCATCGCGTCGCGCGAGCTCTGAGCCCGATGGCGTCCCTTGTGTGAGCTCGGCCTCGCCGGTGGCCAGGTTGGTGCGCAGGGTTGCGGCACGGTCCTCGCCCAACAGTTCGACGAGCCGCTCGTGCACGGGTCCGAAAGGCTGGATGAAAACCTCGATGTGACCGCCGCACGCGAGACCGACCGAGAACGCGACGTCGTCGGCCACCCCAAAAGCGGCGAGCTTCGGCTCGCCCGTGTTCAACACCTTCTGCGCTTCCTCGAAAACCGCCCCTTCGATGCAGCCGTTGGACACCGAGCCCGCCATCTTGCCGGATCGCGTCACGACCATCTTGGAGCCGAGGGGTCGAGGGCTCGAGCCCCATGTCTCCACGACGGTGGCCAGGGCGACCTGCTCGTTGGCGCCGCTCCATGCCCTGAGCTCCTCCAGCACCTCTCGCATAACTAGCGCGTCCGCGAGGGCCGGCTGTCGAGGCCGGCGAGCAGGCGCCCGAGGTCGTCCAGCGCCTTTAGGTTGTGAGCGGCCAGGAAGTCGTCGCAATAGGGCAGCGCCGCGACCATCCCGCGCGTGAGCGGCTCGTAACCGTCCGAGCCAAGCAGCGGGTTCAGCCAGATGAGCCGATGCGCGGATCGGCGCAGGTGGATGAGCTCGGCGGTGAGCTGATCGGGATTGCCGCGATCCCAGCCGTCGCTGACGATGATCACGACGGCACCATGACCGAGCACGCGGCGAGCCCACCTGCGATTGAAGTCAGAGAGCGCCTCTCCGATCCGAGTGCCGCCGCTGAAGTCGTGCACGCCCTTGCTCACCGAGGCCAGCGCGCGATCGAGGTCCCGCTGGCGCAGCAATCGCGTGATGCGTGTGAGGCGCGTCGAGAACACGAACGCCTCGAGGTCCTCGCGTCGCGCGATCGCGTGCGCGAAGATCAGAAGGAGGCGCGAATAGCGCTCCATCGAGCCGCTCACGTCGCACACCAGCACGAGCGGCCGCCGGCGCATTCTGGGCCGCCGCCGGAACAGGCGCACCAGCTCGCCACTCGAGCGGATGGCGTGGCGTGCCGTCCGCCGCAGGTCGATGGCGCCCGACCTGGCGGCGCGAAGCCGGCGGGTACGGCGTTCCGCGACGCGCCAGGGCGCTTGCTCGAGCAGGCGCCGCACCTGCTCGGTCTCCTCCCAGGTCATCGCGTCGAAATCCTTCTGGCGCAGCAGCTCTTCGGCGCTGTAGCCGCTGGACGTCACCGGCACCGTGCGCGCGTCCTGCTCCCGATTAAGCTGCGAGCTGTTGAGCCTGAGCACGCTAGACCACGCTTTGGCGCGCTCGGGCGACAGCGGCAGGGGTCGCGAACGACCGGGGATGAGTCCTGCGGATGCATGTGGATCGTGAGGTGCCCAGAAGATGTCAAACGCGGCCTCGAACGTCGGGATCTCGTCCTTCTGGCTGACGAAGACCGTGCGCAGGGCGCTTCGGAAATCCCGCTCTCTCTTGAGGTCGATGAAAGTCAGTGCACGGGTGGCGTCGGTGAGCCTGCGTGGGCCGGCTTCGAGGCCCGCGTCGTGGAGGAGGCGGGCGAACGCGCCCAGGCGGGGCAGCAGGTCGGGCCCCTCAGGCACCTCTCGCCTTCTCGACAAGCGCCGGCACCTGCTCCCGGATTCGTTCGAGGTCCTCCTGGTACTTGAGCGCGGCGCCGAGCGTCGCATCGACCAGCGCGGCGTCGATGCGCGTGGCGCCGAGGGCCGCGAGCGAGCGCGCCCAGTCCAGCGTCTCGGCCACCCCTGGCAATTTGTACAGCTCCATGCTCCGCAAGCTCTGGACGAGGGAGGCGACCTCGCGGGCGAGGCCGTCGGCAGCCTCGGGCGCCCGCGCACGCACGATCTCGACCTCCTTCTCCAGGTTGGGGTAGTCGATCCAGTGATAGAGACAGCGGCGCTTGAGCGCGTCGTGCACCTCGCGGGTGCGGTTGGAGGTGATGACCACGAAAGGAGTCTTCTTGGCCTTGATCGTCCCGATCTCGGGGATGGAAACCTGGAAGTCGGACAGTAGCTCGAGCAGGAAGGCCTCGAACTCCTCATCCGACCGGTCGATCTCGTCGATGAGCAGCACTGGTGGCGTGGCATCGTCGTTGTCGATCGCGTCCAGCAGCGGTCGCCGCAGGAGGAACTCTGAGCTGAAGATCTCGCGCTCGGCCGCCCTACGATCCTCACCCTCTCCCATGAGGCGGATGTGCAGCAGCTGCCGCGGATAGTTCCACTCGTAGACGGCATGGGCGAGGTCTATGCCCTCATAGCACTGCAGGCGGATCAGTCGGGCGCCCAGCACCTCCGCCATCACCTTGGCGGCCTCGGTCTTGCCGACGCCCGCCTCGCCCTCGATGAAGAGCGGCTTCTCCAATTTGAGGGCGAGGAAGATGGACGTCGCGAGACCGCGATCGCCGATATAGCGGCGCTCGCGCAGGCGCCGCTCGACGTCGTCGATGCTCGCCGGAGCCGTCATCCCGACAAACACTACCGGGATTAATGAGCGGAAACCTCGGCGGTTTCCGCTCACGCGCTCCCGCGCTTCGCGCGGGGGCCCCAGAGGTATCCGACCCGGCCTGACGGCCGGGCAAGGCGGCGCTGCTCACCTTCCCCGGGATCGGATTACCTGATTAGGTCGCTTGTTCTATCGCCCTCCGGGTCAGCACTCGCGCCAGGTGCTTCTTGTACTCGGGGCTCGCCCTCAGGTCGCCGGACGGGTTGAGGCCCTCGGATGCGCGCTGCGCGGCCTCCTCCGGCTTGGCGCCGTTGTGCAGCGCCTCCTCGACCGCCTTGGCACGCACCGGCGTGGGGCCGACGTTGGTCAACCCGATCCGCCAGCTTCCGTTCATCTTCTGCGCGGCCGCGCCCACTATGGCCCAGTCGAACAGCCGGCGCCGGAACTTGATGTACTTGTGCGGGCCGTCGGCGACGGGGAAAACGATCTCGGTCACGATCTCATTGGCCGCCAGCGGCGTGGTGAAGATGTCCTGGAAAAAGTCCTTGGCCGGGATCGTGCGCTTGTTGGTGACGATGTCGGCGTCGAGGATGAGCGCGATGGTCGGATAGTCGCCCGCCGCGTCGGCGTGCGCGACGACTCCGCCGATCGTGCCCATGTTGCGCACCTGGTTGTCCCCCACCTCGCCCGCGACCTCGGCGAGTATCGGGAGCTTGGCCTGGACGACGTCGGAGTTCTGGATCTCGACGTGCCGCGCGAGCGCGCCGATGCGCAGCTTGGAGCCGTCGGCCTTGATGTGGTCGAGCTCCTTGATGCCGTTGATGTCGACCAGCGCCGTGGGCTGGGCGAGGCGCAGCCGCATGAGCGGGATGAGGCTGTGCCCACCCGCCAGGACCTTGGCGTCCTCGCCGAACTGGTCGAGAAGCTTCGCCGCCTCGTCGACCGAGGAGGCGCGGGCGTATTCGAATGCGGCCGGGATCACTTGCGGGCCTCCTTTCCATCGTGTCCATCTGACGATGCCCCACGCGCCGCCTGGATCAGCGTCCAGACGCGGTCCGGGCTCGCCGGCATATCGACGTGCTTGATGCCGAACGGGGACAGCGCGTCACAAACTGCATTCATGACGGCCGCAGAGCTGGCGATCGTGCCGGCCTCCCCAATTCCTTTTACCCCCAGCTCGTTGGTGTCGGAAGGCGTGATCGTCCGGCCGAGCTCGAAGTCGGGAAACTCGTTTGCCGTTGGGATCAGATAGTCGGTGAGCGTGCCGGTCCTCATCTGCCCAGACTCGTCGTCGTAAACGACCTCCTCGTACAGCGCCTGGGCGATGCCCTGGGCCACCCCTCCATGGACCTGGCCCTCGACGATCATCGGATTGATGATGTTGCCGCAGTCGTCGACAGCGATATATCGAAGCAGCGCGACGTTGCCCGTCTCCGAATCGACCTCGACAACTGCGATGTGCGTCCCGAACGGCCAAACGAAGTTGGGCGGATCGAAGTACGCGACCGCCTCGAGCCCATGCTCCATGTCGGGCGGAAGGCTGGAGCCCGCACCGTAAGACGCCAGAGCGATCTCGCCGATCCCCTTGCGCTTGTCGGGGCTTCCCTTCACGTAGAACTGGCCCTGGTCGAAGACGACGTCTTCTTCGGCCGCCTCGAAGATGTGCGCGGCCAGCTTACGGGCCTTGTGCACGACCTTCTTGCTCGCCTTGTGCACAGCCATGCCGCCGACCGCGAGGGAGCGGCTGCCGTACGTGCCATAGCCGAATGCGGGCCCCTCCGCCGTGTCACCGTGATGCAGCTCGATCATGTCGTAAGGGATTCCAAGCGTGTCGGCCGCAATCTGCGTGAACGTTGTGTCGTGTCCTTGCCCGTGCGAGTGGGTGCCGACATACACCGCCACCGAGCCGGTCGGGAACACGCGTACTTGCGCGGACTCGACCAGCCCGATCCCGCCGGTCGCGCCCGCAGTCGGACCGCTTGGTCCGATTCCGCACAGCTCGATCCAGCTCGACACTCCGATTCCGAGGTACTTGCCGTGCTTGCGGCCGTCGTCTTGCTCGCTGCGGATCTTCTCGTAGCCCACCAACTCGAGGGCTTTGTCGAGCGCCCCCTCGTAGTTTCCGGAGTCGTAGACGAGGCCGAAGTTGTTGGTGAACGGGAACTCGGTCGCGAAGTTCTTGCGGCGCAGCGCTACCGGGTCCATCTTCAGCGCGCCCGCCAGCAGGTCCATCGTCCTCTCGCACAGGTGGGTGGCCTCAGGCCGGCCGGCGCCTCGATAGATGTCCGTCGGCACGCGGTTGGTCAACACGCCGATTGTTCGCGCCGAGACATGCTTCCAGCGGTAGGCGCCTCCAGACAGGAGGCAAGCGACTCCCTGAAACGCTCCCAGATTCCCAACATAACCACCCGCATCGAGGTACTGGGTGACTTTTAGAGCGACCAGAGTGCCGTCTTTCTTGGCACCGGCCTCGACGTCGAAGAATTCGCCACGGCCGTGAGCCGTGCCCTGAATTGCCTCTGTTCGACTCTCGATCCACTTGACAGGGCGCCCGCTCAGCCTGGATGCAGACTTGCTTCCGAAACCCCCGCCGACGTCTGGCGAGATGACTCGAATCCTCGACTCGGGCAAACCTACCGCCAGCGCAAAGTAAAACCTCATGAGGTGTGGATTCTGGCTCGACATCCACACGGTGACGTTGCGATCCGCGCTGGAGTAATCGGCTAGAACACCGCGCGTTTCAATCGACGTCGGGGCCAGGCGCTGGTGATGGAAGCGCTGCTGGACAACGACGTCGGCTTCCTTCATCGCAGCGGGGTCGTCGGGAACGTAGGTCAGATCCCAGGCGAGGTTGTCCTGTCCGGTGGAGTGCACCCTTGGGCTCTTCGGGTCGAGAGCTTTCTCCAGGTCGGTGACCGCGGGAAGCTGCTGATAGTCGACGTCGATCAGGTGGGCGGCGTCCGCCGCCTGGTACTTGTCGTCGGCAAGCACGACGGCGACAATCTCGCCCTGGTAGACCGCCTCCTTCTCGGCGATCGGAAAGCGGTTCGGCACATGCTTTTTCTCGGCGACGAACGCGGGCGCGACCGGGATGCCACCGGAGATGACCTTGGCGAAGTCCTTGTGTGTGTAGATCGCTGCGACACCCGCTGATTTGGACGCTGCGGTCAGGTCGATGCTCTTGATAAGGGCGTGGGGATACGGACTGCGAACGAAAGCGACGTGAGCGGTGCCCGGCAGATTGAAGTCGTCTACGTAATGGCCTTCCCCGCTCACGAGCCGCGGGTCCTCCCGGCGGTGGATCTTGGCTCCGATCATGGTGGTGACTGCCATCGCCTCAGCTCCTTCCGGCGACGGACTTCTCGGCCGTCTTCGTCGCGGATCCGTCCATCGCCTTGGCCGCGGACTTCACCGACTTGATGATGTTCACGTAGCCCGTGCACCGGCAGAGGTTGCCCTCGAGGCCCTTCCGGATCTCGTCGTCGGTCGGATTCGGGTTCTGTGAAAGCAGATAAGCGGCGGCCATGATGAAACCTGGCGTGCAGTAGCCGCACTGGAGCCCGTGCTCGTCCCAGAAGGCCTGCTGCAGCGGATGCAGCTTGCCGTCGGTGGCCATGCCTTCGATCGTGGTCAGGTTCCGACCCTCAGCCTGGACCGCGAACATCGTGCAGCTCTTGACGGCCTTGCCGTCGACCAGGATCGTGCACGCGCCGCATTGGCTCGTGTCGCATCCGATATGAGTGCCGGTGAGGCCCGCGACGTCCCTAATGAAGTGCACGAGCAGAAGGCGGGGTTCGACCTCCTGCTCGTGCCGGTGGCCGTTGATCGTGGTCGCGACCTTATGCTTCATTGCTACCTCCGTCAGCCAGTGGGGGGCGCTGAAGCGCCCGGCGGGTAAGGGCAATCGAGCCGGATACCGACACCTCTATTCGGCTACTTTTAGCTGGGAAATGCAACTAGAAAATTCTTTCTCCGTGGCGGCGCCGCCCGAGCGTGTGTTCGTCTACCTCCTGGACGTGAACAAGGTCGCGGGCTGCGTTCCAGGGGCCCAGCTGTCCGAGGTCGTCGATCCGACCACGTTCAAGGGCAAGGTCAAGATCAAGGTCGGGCCGATCACCGTCGCTTACAACGGCACCGCTCGCATCGTCGACCGCGATGACAGCGCGCGCACGGCAACCCTCGAAGCCGAGGGCCGGGAGACGACTGGGCCCGGTTCCGCGCGAGCCAAGGCGCTCATGAGCGTCACCGCCGACGGGGACGGTTCGGTGGTCAAGATCGTCACGGACTACAACGTCGCCGGGCGCGTCGCCCAGTTCGGCCGCGGGGTGATGGAGGACGTATCGCGCCGCCTGGTGGGAGAGATGGCCGCCTGCATCAAGACCAACGTCGAGGCCGGCGAGTCACACTCGTCACCCGAACCCGGCGCGGGCGCTGCCGGAACAACCGCCGCCGACAGCGCGGATGGACCGTCGACTTCGTCTTCATCGGCCCCGGTGCAGATGGCGACCGCCAAGCCGGTCAACGCCCTCGGGCTCTTGTTCTCGGTGTTGTGGGCCCGCTTGCGCGGGGCCTTCCGGGGTAGGTCTTAGAGCAGTCCGCCGAAAGATGGATCGGCGGATCTGCGCCACCCATTTCCGCCGCTGGCGGTGTCAGCTCCTGCGGTCCTCGCTCATGCATGCCAGATGCATTCGCTCCGGTCCTCGTCGCTTCCTTGCCAGCGACGACCTGTGCGACGCAGCTCTCGCCGACCCCTTCCGGCGGCCTGCTAGCCCAGGTACAGCCCCAGCATCTGGTCGCGGTTCACCCAGATGCTCGATTGCGTCCAGCTCTTGCCGGCGGCGCCGATGACGACCACGGTGACGTCGACCATCTGGAAGAAGCGGCCCTTCATGAGGAGCTCACCATGCATCCCTGGATCGGACGCTTTCGGGAACTCGGCGGCGCCCGTGACCATGAAATCCATCCCCTGGAACATCACGAAGCGGCGCATCTGCTCGGGCTGGTCGGGTAATGGCGGCTCCTGGTCGATGGTCCGGATGCCCAGAATGCCGGCCTTGTTGAACAGGCCTTCCGGCACGCCGTTCAGCTGCACAGCCCCGGGCAGCAGCGGCTCCGCGCTCACGTTCCGTAGATGGAACAACGGCTCGGGGTCGTTGATCGTCTCGCGCAGGCGGCCGCGAATCTGGATCTCGGCGGTGAGACGCTGGTACGGGGTCAGAACGTCGACCTTGGACCAGGTGATGTTCGGGTTGAGCGCGCCCATGGCTTGCGACATCTCAGCCGGGAGGATAACTCGGCGGCTGGCAGAATTGGCCGCGTGGACCTGGAGGAAGCGCGCCGGCGTATACGCGAGCATCAGTCGCTGAACGCGTTCATCTCGATCTCGGGCGAGAACGGCGACGGCGCGGTCGTCGCGGTCAAGGACCTGGTCGACGTTGCGGGCATGGTGACTACCGGCGGCGGCATCATCCTCCCCCCGGACCCGGCGAAAGAGGACGCCCCAGTGGTGAAGAGCGTCCGTCGCGGCGGGTGCGTCATCGTGGGCAAGACCAACCTGCACGAGTGGGCGTACGGCGTGACGAGCGTGAACCCGCATTACGGACCGGTGCGCAATCCGCACGATCACAATCGGGTGGCAGGCGGCTCGTCGGGCGGGTCGGCCGTCGCGGTGGCGATGCGGATGTGCGATTGGGCGATCGGAAGCGACACCGGGGGCTCGATTCGCATCCCGGCTTCGCTGTGCGGCGTGGTGGGCTTCAAGCCCGCGCTGGGCAGCATCGACGTCGCGGGTGTCATTCCCTTGAGCCACTCGCTCGACACGCTCGGGCCGATGGCGCCGGACGTCGCCACCGCGGCCAGTGCTTACGCGTTGATGTCGGGCGAAGCGCTCGACATCGAGCCGCTTCGCACACCGCGCATCGCGGTACCGGCTGGTTGGATCGCCGACCTGGACGATGAGACCGCGCGCGTGTGGAAGGAGGTCTCGGCCGGTTTCCCTGAGGTTGAGTTTCCTGATCGCCGTGAGCTTTTCGACGCCGGCCTGACGATCTTGCTGGTCGAGGCCGCGGCGTTCCACCGTGGCTGGGCCGCGCAATATCCGGAGAAATACGGAGCGGATGTCCTCGGCCACATCCGGCGCGGGCTCGAGATTCTTGGCGTCGACCTCGAGGCGGCGCGGGATGAGCAGCGGCGATTGCGCGAACAGGCGCAGCGCGCGATGGAAGGCATCGACGCGTTGATCCTTCCGGCCACGGCGATCGTCGCGCCCCTGATCAGCGCGGGCACCGAGGTGCGCGAGCCGCTGACGCGCTTCACTCGCCCTTTCAACACGAGCGGGCAGCCGGTGGTCTCACTGCCCGCACCAAGCTCAGGACTGCCGGTCGGCATCCAGGTGGTCGGCCGCACCAACCGCGACGCGCTCAACGTCGCCGCGACGCTGGAAAGGGAATGGCGCGGCGGGCGCCCGTGAAATCGAAGGAGTTCTTTCCTGACATCTTCAGCCGCCACGCCGCGGCCTACCAGCACAGGCTCGAGGACATCATGGCTCGAGGTGAGGCGCGCGGCCGGACCCGGGTCATCGAGCTGGCCGCCGCCCGACCAGGAATGCGGATACTCGACCTCGCGTGCGGACCGGGCATCCTCACGCGGCGCCTGGCCGCAGGGGTGGCTCCCCGCGGCGAGGTCGTCGGGGTGGACCTGGCCGCAGGGATGATCGAGCTGGCTCGCGCGGCGGAAATACCCAATGCCCGCTTCGAGATCATGGACATCGAGCAGCTGGGTTTTGCCGAGGCCACGTTCGACGCGGCCGTGTGCGGGCATGGGCTGCAATTCGCTGCGGATCTACGGCGCGCACTCGGTGAAGCCCATCGCGTTCTCAAGAGCGGCGCCGTGCTGGCGGCAAGCGTGCCGGTGTCGACGACGGGGGAGGCAGCCTGGAATCTCCTCTACACGGTGGTCGATCGATGGGTCCCCCCGCGAACGGAGGTGGTCGACCAGGCGCACACGCGCGCAATCGTCGGCGATCCGGAGCTGCTCGGCGCGGCGGCGCTGGATGCCGGATTCGCCTCCGCGAGCGTTGAAGTCATCGAGGAAGACGTGGAGTGGGAGTCGGCGGAGCAGCTGGTCTCGATGTTCATGGGTTGGTGGGACTGTGCTTCGCGACTGGACGCGGTCGTTGCGGACAGGCGCGAAGCCATGAAGCAGGACGCCATCGCGACGCTGAAGCGCGAACATCCGGGGAAGATATCGACCACCGGGCGAAACCACGTGCTCGACGCTCACAAGTGAGCGGGCTACGCGCATTCGCGCTCGCGCTCATCGTGCTGTCCTGGTCGTGCAGCGGACCGGCTTCGACCACGGCCACGGTCAGCCCCCCATCGCCGAGCCCGATCGCATACGCCGCGCCGCAGTATCGAGCCCTGTGGGTGGATGCGTTCCACGACGGGATCAAGTCGCCGGCGCAGGTCGAGAAGCTGGTGGCGGACGCCCACCGAGCGAATATCAACGCCCTGATCGTCCAGGTCCGCAAAGCCGGCGATGCCTACTTCAACAAATCAGATGAGCCGCGGGCGACGGACATCAAAGGGCCGGCTGACTTCGATCCGCTCGGGTATGTGATCAGGCTGGCTCACGCGGCCAACCCGCGAATCGAGGTGCACGCGTGGCTGAACACGTTCTTCGCCGGGGAATCGAGCCAGGTCTATCTCGCGCACGGTGACATGTGGGGCAATCGCGCGGACGACGGCAGCCCGAGCGGCTATCTCGACCCCGGCGTCCCCGAGGTCCAGATCTATACCCATCGGGTGTTCATGGACGTGGCGCGGAACTACGACATCGATGGGCTGCACATGGATTTCGTCCGCTACCCCGGCTCCGGCTGGGGTTACAGCCCGGAATCTGTATCGCTGTACATGCTCGAAACCGGGAGCCAGGCCGTGCCCTCGCCGGGAAACAGGAGCTGGCAGGCATGGCGCCGTGATCGAGTCACCGATTTCGTCCGCGACCTCCATGACGACCTCAAGCGCGACAGTCCGAACGTCAAGCTCAGCGGGGCGCTGATCTGTTTTGGCAACGGCCCGCTGAGCGCCGCGGATTGGTCCGCGACCGCGGCGTACGGCTCAGTGTTCCAGGACTGGAACACCTGGCTCGCCAAGGGCTACCTCGATTTCGGCGTGCCCATGAATTACGACAGCGACTGGAGTGGCCTCGAGAAACGATGGTTCGACCGATGGCTGAATTTCGAGAAAGATTCGGGGTACTCGAATCGCATCGTCACCGGCGTGGGCGCGTTCCTGAACTACCCGGATGGAACGTTGGCTCAGATCACCAGAGTGCTGGCACCGTCCGCTGCAGGGCATCGTGTGCTGGGCGTGGCGATCTACTCGTATGGCTCGACGTCGGTCTACGGCACCGACGACTTCTACGGCTCGCCCGACCTTGCGGCCGGCCTCCCGCGCCAGCCGTACAACGGCGGCCTCAAGGACCAGACCGCGCTAGCACAGCGTGCCCGGACCTTCAACGACTGGTTCATCACCCAGCTCTCGCAGCCGGACTACTACCGCGACGTCGAGCTGGGATGGGTCCGGACCACGCCCGTCTTCACGCAGCCGGCGCTGGTGCCGTCGCTGCCAGGCTCATGAAATGCCCCCCGCCAGCCGGATCCTGCGCCTCCTCGCCTTCGCGGTGCCCGCGGCTCTGACCCTGGCGGGCGTGCAGCCGGTCCTCGGAGCGGCGACTGGTTCGATCGGTGTGGCTTGGGCGGCGCAGCTGACCATCCCGGCCGTCGCGGCCGCGGCTCTCATTTTCGTGGCGGCGCGGCGGTTGGATCGCGGCGACGTCGTGCAGCCGCCGTGGTACTCGGCGTGGCTGTTGCTTCCGGGCGCATTCCTCCTCGCGGGCGCCGCCTCGATGTGCATCTTCGGCGCGCTCGTCGATTTTCCGGCCATCGCCCCGACCATGTGGGCGCTCGCGGCATTGGGGACGCTGGCCTGGTCGGTCGCGATCGTCCTGGTCGGGCGCGCCTCACGCTGAGAGGCGTTTTTTATTGACCCTGCAAGGGCTCAAGTGAGCCTGGCTGGGCCTAACATGAGTGCCCCGAAATGAGCTCTGGGCAGTTCAGGATCCGGCCGGAATCGCTGTTGGCCGCCTCCAATCGGTTTCAGCGCTCC
>WNFJ01656824.1_pt1 | contig 12736 bp, 12 predicted proteins | sample 5400461 | NCBI WGS metagenome assembly WNFJ01 (sample SAMN13153349, study PRJNA577476) | soil metagenome | isolation source: 115 cm saprolite on Douglas fir-dominated hillslope | place: USA:California | collected 2013-09-17 | reverse complement strand
CTGGTTTGGCCAGCCTGAGCCGGCCGTTTTGGTAGATTAGTCGGCTAATACCCCGCCACAGGCGCCGTGCAAACGACCATGGATTCGCAGTGGGACGACAGCCTGCCGATCTACCGGCAACTGCGGGACCGGGTGGTAGCGATGATCCTCGAAGGAGTTCTCAAGGAAGGAGACCCGCTGCCCTCGGTCCGCAGCGTCGCCGCGGACTTTCGCCTGAATCCGCTCACGGTGCTCAAGGGCTATCAGCAGCTCGTCGACGAGCAGCTGGTGGAGAAGCGGCGCGGCCTGGGCATGTTCGTGAGCTCGGGCGCGCGCAAAGCGCTGATGAAGGACGAGCGCCAGCGCTTCCTCGAGGAGGAGTGGCCGAAAGTGTATGCCACCATCCAACGCCTCGGCCTGTCGCAGGAGGAGCTGCAGCGCGCCGGCGCCGCCGCGCCCGCGATCCCATGGCCGGCGAGCGGTGGCGCAGCAGCAGGGGAGGACGATGACAGCAGTAATTGAGGCGAGCGGACTCGCCAAGGCCTACGGCGCGACCCGCGCGCTCGATGGCGTGAGCTTCCGCGTCGAGCCGGGCCGCATCGTCGGCCTGATCGGTCCGAACGGCGCCGGCAAGACCACAGCGCTCAAGGCGATCCTCGGACTCACCCCCTTCGGCGGCGAGCTCACGGTGCTCGGCCTCGATCCGCGCACGCAGCGCGATGCGCTGATGCGCGAGGTGTGCTTCATGGCCGACGTGGCCGTGCTGCCGCGCTGGCTGCGCGTGCGGCAGGCGCTGGAGGTCGTGAGCGGGGTGCACCCGCGCTTTGATCGGGCGCGCGCCGCGGACTTCCTGAGCAAGACCGACATCCGCGCGGACAGCCGCGTGCGCGAGCTCTCCAAGGGCATGGTGACACAGCTGCACCTGGCGCTGATTCTGGCGATCGACGCGCGCCTGCTGGTGCTCGATGAGCCGACGCTCGGGCTCGATCTGCTGTACCGGCGCAAGTTCTACGACACGCTCCTCAACGATTATTTCGACAAGGAGCGCACCATCCTCCTCACCACTCACCAGGTGGAGGAAGTGGAGAACCTGTTCACCGACGTGATTTTCATCAACCACGGCCGCGTCGCCTTGAGCTCCTCGGTCGAGGAGCTCGGCAGCCAGTACCAGCAGCTGACCGTGGCCGCGGAGCAGGCGCCCACGGCGCGTGCGCTGAAACCGTTCTACGAGCGCGAGGTGTTCGGGCGCGTGGCGATGCTGTTCGAGGGCCGCTCGGCCGCGGAACTGCGCACTTTCGGTGAGCTGCGCACGCCGTCGATCGCCGACCTGTTCGTCGCCAAGATGCAGGGGACACCAAGCACATGAACAGCAACTTCGCGGACGCCGCCGCCGGGGAAGGCCCGCGGCAAGCAGCACCCGCCGCCCGCATCGGGACCGGCAGGACGCTCCTAACGCTGGTACGCCGCGAGCTCTGGGAGCACCGCGCGCTGTGGATCGCCCCGCTGGTGGTCGCGGCGCTGATGGTGTGCGGCGTCATCGTCGCCAGCGTCAAATACCACCTAACGCACGCTGACATGTCGCGTGATGATGGGCCCGGGGGGATGGCGATGTTTGCCGTCGTGCAGGGTGCCATTTCCACGCCACTGTCGCTGGTGATGCTGATCGTGGTGGCTTTCTACCTGCTCGACTGCCTGTACGCGGAGCGCAAGAACCGCAGCATCCTCTTCTGGAAGTCACTGCCGGTATCGGACGCTGAGACCGTCCTGTCGAAGCTGCTGGTCGCGCTGCTGGTGGTGCCGCTGGGCGTGTTTGCGCTCGGGGTGCTGCTGTCGCTGGTGTTCACCCGTGCCGCCCATGCCGGGGTGGGACATGCTGGGCTGGCTGAAGGCCGAGATCGCGCTGCTGGTGTGCCTGGCCGTGGCTGTGCTGTGGTACGCGCCATTCGCTGCGTACCTGCTGTTGGTGTCGGCCTGGGCGCGGCGCACGCCGTTTCTGTGGACAGTCCTGCCGCCGGTCGTGGCACAGCTCATCGAGCACTTCACTTTCGACACCCACTACGTGCGTGACCTGCTCATTTACCGCATCCACGGCATCTGGCCGACGCTGTTCGGGCACATGCACGGCGGGCGGGGGCGCGCGTTCGCGTTGAGCTCGGCGCTCGATCAACTGAACCTTAAGGCCGCCCTCAGCGACATCGACCTGTGGCTGGGCCTGGCGGTCGCGGCCGCACTGGTGTTCACCGCCGCCCGCATCCGTCGCTACCGCGACGACACGTGAGCGCGTAGCGCTTGGAGCGCGTCCGCCGCAGCGCCGCAACTTCCGTACCCGTATCGCCTGTGCGATAGATCGCGCTTATCATCGCGATCCGGACAGGCGATTGGCCCCGCAGATGAGGGGATGTTCAAATGGGGCCATGCAAAGGAGACCTGTATGTTTGACACCCGGAACGACCTGCCGGCCAACACCCGGACCCAGGTGATCGAGCTGTTGAACGCGCGTCTTGCGGACGCCATCGATCTGGGCACGCAGGCCAAACACGCGCACTGGAACGTCAAGGGCCCGAGCTTCATCGCCCTGCACGAGCTGTTCGACAAGGTGGCCGAGAACGTCGAGGAGCATATCGACACGCTCGCCGAGCGCGTCACGGCGCTCGGGGGCACGGCGCGCGGTACCCTGGCCGCGGTGGCGCGCAGCACCAGTTTGCGACCCTACCCGGAGGACATCAGCGAGGGCCTCGCGCACGTGGATGCGCTGTCCGCGGCCCTCGCCGACTACGGCGCCAAGGTGCGTGCCGGGATCGACGCCGCTGCCAGGCTCGGGGATGCCGACACGGCTGACCTGTTCACGGGCGTCTCGCGCGACAGCGACAAGTATCTCTGGTTCCTAGAGGCGCATCTGCACGCCAAACGCTGACCCATCGCGCCCGCTTCCAAGCATGAGCCTCGAGGTTCAGCACACCGACGAGGGGCTGGAGCTCGAGCTGACGGGCGAGTGGGTTGCACAGCGGGTCCCCGTCATCGAAACTGGACTGGCCGCGCTCGATCTTGCCGCGGCGCGGCAAGTGTCGATTGTGACCCAGCGGATCACGGCGCTCGATCTCTCGGGCGCCTGGGCGCTGCGTCAGTTCCTGCGCCGCGCGCGCGCCGCCGGCGTCGCGGTGAGCTTCCGGGGCACGCCGCCGGATCAGCTGCGCCTGCTGGACGAGACGCTCAAGGACCCGGACGCCGCCGAGGCGCTAGCCGCTGCGGGTCCTGACGCCCCCGCTGAGGCGCTCGCGGCGATCGGCCGCACCGCTTGGGGCGCCGGTCGCGACCTGTTCGAAGGACTGGCATTCTTCGGCCGCACCTGCGCCACCTTCCTGCGCGCCCTGGTGCGCCCGAGGCGTCTGCGGCCGATTTCGATTGCCCGCCACGTGTATGACACGGGTATTACCGCCATGCCCATCGTGGCGCTCATCGCATTCCTCATCAGTGTGATCATCGCCTACATGAGCGCGCGGCAGCTGCGCGGACTGGGCGCAGACATCTACGTGGTCGACCTGGTCGCCATCGGGGTGCTGCGCGAGCTGGGGGTGCTGCTGACCTCCATTATCGTCGCCGGCCGCTCCGGCAGCTCCTTTGCCGCCGAGCTCGGCTCCATGAGGCTCAACGAGGAAGTGGATGCGCTGGTGGCGACCGGCGTCGATCCGTTCGAGGTGCTGGTGCTGCCGCGGGTGTTGGGGCTCACCATCGCGCTGCCGCTGCTCACCATCATCGCCGATCTGACCGGACTCACCGGCGGGGCGCTGCTGTGCCGCTATCTGCTCGACATGCCTCTCACCCAGTACGCGACCCGCGTCACCGAAGCGATCTCTGCCACTACCTTCTGGGTCGGCCTGGTCAAGGCCCCGGTGTTCGCGATGCTCATCGCGGTGGCCGGTTGTTATCGCGGCATGCAGGTGCGCGACTCGGCGCGTGAGCTCGGCCGCCTGGTCACCGTCGCGGTGGTGCAGGCGATCTTCTGCGTGATACTCGCGGACGCCCTGTTCGCGGTGCTGTTCATGGAGCTGAACGTTTGATATACCCGATGCTGCAGGTGCGCGGGCTCGTGAACCGCTTCGGCACCCACGTGGTGCACGACGGGCTCGACATGGAGGTGCGCGCCGACGAGGTGTTTGGCATCGTCGGCGGCTCCGGCGCCGGCAAGTCGGTACTGCTGCGGAGCATCCTCGGACTGCAGCGCCCGCTCGCCGGGGTGGTGCGCATCGGGGGTACCGACATCACGCAAATGAGCGAGGCGCAGCTGCGCTCCGTCAAGGCGCGCTACGGCGTCACCTTCCAGCAGGGCGCCCTGTATTCGGGGCTGACGGTGCTGCAGAACGTGCAGCTGCCCATGATCGAGCACCTCGAGCTCGACCGGGTCGCGCTCGAGGAGCTGGCGCTGTTCAGGATCCTGCTCGTCGGGCTGCCCGAGGAGGCGGCCCACAAGTACCCGGCCCAGCTCTCCGGCGGCATGGTGAAGCGGGCTGCTCTCGCCCGCGCCCTGGCGCTCGATCCGCCCCTGTTGTTTCTCGATGAGCCCACCTCGGGCCTCGATCCGGTGAGCGCCGCTGCGTTCGATGAGTTGGTGCTGTACCTGCATACACAGTTGCGGCTCACCATTGTCATGATCACCCATGATCTGGACACCATCTTCCGTACCTGCAATCGTGTCGGGGTGATCGTGGACGGGCGCATGGAATCGGACACCCTGGAACGCATCGTCGACTACCCGCACCCGTGGATCAGGGCCTATTTCCACGGCGAGCGCGCGCGCGCGCGCCTGGGAGCCGCACGTGGAACGTGAAGCGAACTACGCCGCGGTTGGTGCCTTCGTGCTGCTGGTGGCGCTGCTGGGCTGGTATTCCGACAGCCGCGAGCACCGCAACTACGACCGCTACGAGATCTACTTTACCGGCAGCGTCAGCGGCCTCGACCGGGGCGCAGCCGTGCGTTACCTCGGTGTTCATGTCGGGCGCGTGGTCGACATGCGCGTCGACCCGCGCGATTCCAGCCGCATCGAGGTGATCGTCGACATCGATGCGACCACCCCGATATCGGCGCATACCGTCGCGCAGCTGCAGCTGCAGGGAGTCACGGGGCTGCTGTACATCGACCTGCGCGAGGATCGCAGCAACAAGCTGCTGGCGCCGGCGGTGGCGAGCCTGAGGTTCCCCGTGATCCGTTCGGCGCCGTCGGGTTTCGATGTGTTCCTCGCGAGTCTCCCAGAAGTGGTGGCGGCGGCCGGCAACGTGGTGCAGCGGGCCAATCTGCTGCTGAATGACAGCAATCTGCACGCGGTCTCCAGCACGCTGGGCAGCCTCGATGAGGCCAGCAGCAAGCTGCCGCAGACCATCCGCGACCTCAATGCGCTGCTCGCCGAGCTGCGCGGCGCCAGCACCGAACTGGCCGCATCCGCACGCGGCACCCACGCGTTGATCGAAACGGCCGGTCCGGACGTGCTGGCTGCCGCGCAGCGCATGCACAGCATTGCGGACCATCTGGCGAGCGCGAGCGAGCAGCTCGACCAGGTGATCGCCGACAACCGCGAGGACGTGCGTTCGTTCGCGCGCGACGGGCTGCCGGAGCTCGAGCGCTTTGCGCGTGAGGGCCGGGAGGCGGCCGAGGACATTCGCGCACTTTCGAACAGCCTGCGGGAGAATCCCGCCCAGCTCATCTATCAGCCGCAGGAGCGCGGTGTGGAGATCGCGCGGTGAGAATTCCACTACTGGCGAGGCGCGGCGTGCCGCTGCTGTGCGCGATCCTGACCGGCGGCTGCTCCGGGCTGTTCCACAGCACCGCGCAACCCGAGCAGACGTATTACCTGCGCGCGCCGCCGGCCGCCGCGGCTGGCAACGGCGCGCCGTCCGCGGCCAATCGCGCCCCGGGGTCGCCCCCGGCGGTGGCGGCATCGCTACGGGTGAGTCGCCCGCTGGCGGACCCCGGGCTCGACTCATCGCACATCATGCTGGTGCGCGCGGATCACCGCATGAACTTCTACGCCGGCAGCCGCTGGGCGGGTCCGGCTGTGGACGTGATCGAAGCGCTCGCGGTCGAAACGCTGCGCGCCTCGGGCGCGTGGAGGTCGGTGGAGGATTCGAGCAGCCCGTTCCCGTCCGACTACCTACTGCAGATCTCGGTGCGCCGCTTCGAGGCCGACTACACCGCCGGGGGCGCGGTTCCCGAAGTGCACGTGACGCTCGACTGCATCATCGGCACGCGCGCAGGGCGCGACGTGGTAGCCACGTTTTTGGCTTCCGGCACCGCGCTGGCCACCGCGAACCGCCTGAGCGACGTGGTCTCTGCCTTCGAGCAGGCCACGGGTGCGGCGCTCGGCGCGCTGTCGCAGCAGGCCGCGCAGGCGGTGCGCGCCGCTGCGGAGCGTGCGGCTCAGAACGAGGACAGGCCCACGCCCTCCATCAGCCGGGAAAGCCAGTAATCCGACTGCGCCGGATTGGCGAATACGGCGAAATCGGCGGTGTACTCGATGCCGAGAGCCGCACGGTTGTTCCACAGCGTGTCGAAGTACCCGAGTGTCTGCTGCGCCAGCGGCGCGCCGCGCGCCACCTCGATGGCGACGTTCGCCTCGAGGTTGTAGTCGCTCAAGGCTCGCCGCGTGAGGTTCGCCGAACCGAGCGTCAGCCACAGCCGCTGCGGCCCGTAGATCATCACCACGGCGTCATGAAAGCGCTCGCCATGCGTGCGATACCAGCGCACGTGTATCGCCCCGCCGCCGCGCGCCACGAGTTCGCTCGCCACCGGCTGATTCGGCATGCCGGAGGTGGTCGCGTTCTGGTTCGGATCGAGTATCAGGCGCACGCTGACGCCGCGCCTGGCAGCCGCCAGCAGCGCCTCGGTTACGCCGCTGTCGGCCAGATAGAGCATCGCCACATCGATCGAGTCGCCCCGCCCGGCGGCGGCGATCCGGTCGAGGAGCGCGGCGCGGATCGCGCCCTCGGTGAGTACCTGCACGCGCGCGCGGCCTCCCGCCGTGAGGCCCGCCGCCGAGTCGGCGGCGCAGTCCGGCGCCGGCCCGCGGGCTGCAAGCGGCGCGGGCGAATAGGGGTCGCTGCGCCCGCGCCAGCCTGAGAAACGCGCCACCGCCAGCTCGCTCGCCAGCAGCGCCGCGAGTGGTGCGCCGCTGACACGCGCGGCCGCGTTCGACCAGGCGCTCTCGCGATCGTACGGGTTGGCCGAAGCCACCACCCCCACCAGGCCGCCGCGGCCGTCGTCCGCTATCAGCACCTTGCGGTGATCGGCCTTGAAGTTAAGGCGCCGGGTGGCGACGCCCAGCGGGCTCGCCGGCGTATCCCACCAGCGCAGCGCGAGGCGCCACAGGCTCGAGTACAGCAGGTTGGAATCGCGCAGCGCATCCAGATCCGTCCCCACGACCTCGACACCGGCGGCGCGCAGCAGCTGCAGCTCCGGTGAGAGCGCGGCCCCGTAGCCCTCGTTCACCGGATCGGTGATGAACAGCACTTGCAGCTCGGGCTGCTCGCGGCGCCGCGCGAGCAGCGCGTCGCTGAGCTCCGCGGCGATCCGCCGCTGCGGCGCGCTGGCAGCCGATGCGCCTGCAAACAGCGAGTAATCGAGCACGATGAAGCGGCGTGCCTGGCGCACGACGTCCAGGACCTGGTCGAAGATCCCCTGGCTCACCACCGCGCGCCCCCAGGCATCCGCGGCTGTGATGTCAGCGATGAAGCTCACCTCGTCCGCCGCCACGGCGCACACCGCGGAGGCGACATGCGTGCCGGGAGGCAAGGGCTTGTTCGCCTGCCACCAGGCGGTTGCGATCCAGGCCGCAACCACGCCGAGGGTGAGGAGGCGGCGCCGGGGAATTCTCACGACACAGGCTCTGCCGGGGCGACCGTGGCCTAGCGCACGCAGGCATTGGCCTTGAGCAAACTTAGCTTCAGGCCGAGCGGGAAGCCGCCCCGTCGGCGCGGTGCAGCAGGTGTGCGAAGGGAGCGCTGCCCGCAGCCTGACGCGCGAGCAGTGCCAGCAGGTCCTCCGCGGTGCACGGCTCCCCGAACAGCCGCCCCTGTCCGTAGTGGCAGGCGTTGCCGCGCAGGAATTCCAGCTGTCGTTGCGATTCGACGCCCTCGGCAATCACTTCCATGCCGAGACTGCGTCCCATCTCGATGATGGTGCGCACGATGGTCGCATCGCCGGCATCGTCGGTCGCGTCGCGCACGAAGGACTGGTCGATCTTCAGGGTGCCGATGGGGAACTGTTGCAGCGCCGACAGCGAGGAGTAGCCGGTGCCGAAATCGTCGATCGACAGGTGCAGGCCCATCGCGTACAGCTCATCGAGGAGGCGCACGGTGCGCTGCGGATCCGCCATCAGCGTGGTTTCGGTGATCTCCAGCTCGAAGGCGGTCGGGGACACCTGGTGGCGGCGGAATACCGAGCGGCAGCGCAGGATGAAACTCGCCTGGCGCAGCTGCTTGAGCGACAGGTTGAGTGAGATGCGTCCCGGGTCGCCCCCCTTGCTCTGCATCTGGCGGTAATCGAGGCACACGCGGTTCAACACCCACTCGCCGATATCGAGTATCAGGTTGGTTTCCTCGGCCAGCGGAATGAAATGCGAGGGCGGAATATCGCCGTGCCCCGGCAGGCGCCAGCGCAACAGCGCCTCGGCGCCGATGATGCGGCCGTTGCGCAGGTCGACCTTGGGCTGGTAGCGGATCTCCAGCTCGTCGCGTTCCAGCGCGCGCCGCAGTTTGCTCTTCAACATCAGCCGCTCGACCGCGGCGGCGTTCATCTCCGGGGAGTAAAAGGCGAAGGTGTTGCCGCCGTTCTGCTTCGAGTAGTACATGGCCGCGTCCGCGTTGCGGATCAGGTCGATGACGTTCTCGGCATCGCGCGGGCAGAAGGCGATGCCGACGCTCGCGGTGAGGAACACCTCGTTCTGGTTCAGCTGGAACGGGCGGCACACCTCGGTCAGGAGCGAGCGTGCCAGTTGCGCAATCGGTCCGCGGTTGTCGGCATCGGACGGCAGGCCGTCCACGAACAGCGCGAACTCATCCCCGGCGAGCCGTCCCACCACGGTCTCCTTCGGCAGCGAGCGCGTCAGGCGCTCGGCCAGCACTTCGAGCGTGCGATCGCCGGCGCCGTGGCCGAAGGTGTCGTTGACCTCCTTGAAGCGGTCCATGTCCAGGTACAGCACCGCCACCACCTGACCTGAGCGCAGCGCACGCGCGATGGTTTGCTGCAGCAAGTGGTGGAACTGCATGCGGTTCGGGATCTTGGTGAGCGCGTCGTAACGCGCCAGATAGCGTATGCGGCGTTCGGCGCGCTTGCGGTCGGTGATGTTGCGCGCCACGAAGATGTTGCCCTGGAACTGCGGGTCGTCGCTATCGATGCGCGAGCCGGTGAACGACACCGGGATCGTCTGACCGCTGCGCGTGCGCACCACCGTCTCGCGCGTCTCCTGCGCCGCCTGCAGCAGATCGAAGCTGGCGCGCTCACGCTCCTCGAGCACCGCCAGGATGCCGCGGCCGAGGAGCTCCTCTTCGCCGAAACTGAGCAGCTTGCAGGCCGCCGAGTTTGCCATCTTGATGACCCCGTCCGGGGAGGTGACGAACACCGCATCGGTCATGCTGTTGAGCACGCTGTGCAGGTAATTCTTGTTGATGGTGGTCTGGCGCAACCGCCCGCGCATGCGCTCGAGCGCCTGCTGTAGATCCGCGAGCGCCTCGTGCCTGCGCACCTCGACCGGGCGGGTGTAATCGCCCTGGCCGATACGCTCGGCGCTCTTGATGAGCGAGTCGACCGGCCGCTGCAGCTGCCGGGTGACGCGCCAGGCGAGCGCGGCACCGGCGACCCCGCCCGCTGCCGCGAGCGCGAGACCGAGGAGCCACGTGAGCCGTGTGCGTTCAGCGCTGGCCGCTTCCAGCCGTCCGCCCAAGGTCACTTCGGGCACGGGCGCGGCCTGCTCGAGCACCACAGTGAGGGAGGCGAGCGTCTCGGGCGTCACGGCCCCGGGGATGCTCTCGACCAAGGTGCGTACCGGGGCGGTGACCCGGGCGCTGAGCGCGCCAGGGGTCGCGCCCGCGCCGCGCTGCCAGTCGAAAATCCGCTTACCCGAGTTGCCCGTCACGGTGATGGCGGCCACCGTGGCATCGTCTATGAAGGGCTGCAGCCTGCGCGCGACTCCGCTGCTGTCCCCGGCGCGCACCGCGCCGGCGATTGAATCCGCCGCGTGCGCGGCGATGCTCTGCGCCCGGGCCTGCAACTCGGGATCAACGCGCTCGCGCGCGGCACGCTCGGCGAGCACGCTCAGCGTGCGCGTGTCGGCCTGGTGGCGGACGAGCAGCACCGCACCCACCGCGGCGACGGCGAGCACCACCACCAAGAAGGCGGCCCCTGAGTATTTGAACTTGAAGCTGACGGCAGTCACGTACGTATGCGCCCGCCGCGCGAGCGCGGAGTGCCGGGCGGATGATCCCCTTCGTTTGGGGATTCATATTAACCGCCGCCTGGGACCTAAGGCTAGGCGCCTTCAGTCTAGGCGCCTTCAGTTGCCGGACCAGACTCTCTTTATATGCCCGAGCATCAAGCCGCGCATCGTGGCCATGGGATCGCTGCTGGCAGCGAAAATGGGCGGCCGGCGCCGCAGCAGCTGCCAGCTCTCGCTGCGCAGGACCTGACGCAGGTACTCGATGTTGCGCTCGATGGCTTCCATGTAGGGGTTGCCGCCGCCGTAGAGGATTTCAAGGTAGCGGTATGCTGCATTGAAATCCCCATCGAGTCGCTTGGCTCGCACCTCCGCCGCGAACTCCGGCGTCTGGCGCAGCAGATCCAGCCCCGAGGCGTACTTCACCTCGGGGTTGCCCTGGCTGAAGGGCAGGGCGACGCCGCCGAGCACGAACTCGGCATACAGCCGGTCACGGCATTTTTCCAGGTAGCAGCGGTCGGCCATCTGGGCGATCATGTCCGCCGTGCCGAGCAGGTGGCCGACCGTGATGTCACGCGGATCGGAAACCGTCTCCGCGATGCGCGCGAACGGCACTTCGTAACCGGTGAAGTGGATGATCTCCGACGCCACCGGTACCCAGGCCCCAAAGCCCAGCACCGGCAGGTAGTCTTGCAGGAAGCGCGCGCCGCGCGACACGTGCGTGCGGGTGAACTCGGCGCCGTTGCTCGCGTCGCGCTCGTCGGTGCGGCGCAAATAGCCCACGTCGTGAAACAGGCCGGTCACGAGACCGACCACGGCGCGCGCGCCTCCCAAGCGGGTGGACTCCTCCTGCTGCCGCTCGTACCCCACGATGAGGCGCGCCAGCGCCAGAGTTATGTCGAGCGAGTGCTGGCGGTCGTGGTACACGGTGTCGACGCCGTGGTATCCGGCAACCTTGCCGGCGAACAGGCGTTCGAAATGCTCGAAGGCGCGCGCCAGCGGGTCCATGGACAGCCCCGGCCACGTCGGCCGGTAGAGCGCTTCGACCGCGGCGAGCACCGCGGCGGGCGAGCTCACCTGCACGCTGTTGGTAACGTCAAAATCGCTGCGCCGGGTACTGGTCATGGTCGACGGAGGCTGAACACACGCGGCGGCCGGCCGTCCCTGCCTGGCCTGATCGGTGCCTTAAAGCACAGTCTAGGCAGTTCCGGGCCCCAGGCACAGCGACGCGGCGCACATTTTGGGATCCCTACCGGGTGAGCCAACGGCTGCCTGCGGGCCGCGCAACTAGCTTAGCTAAGCTAGTAGATGCGCAGGCCGCCGTACTTGCGGCGGATGTGCCGATCCAGCACCAGGGCTCCGAGCCCAAACCCGACACACAGCGCCAACAGCGCCGCACCGAGCGCCCACGGCCACACGCGCCGGGGAGTCTCTTCCGTCGCGCCGGCAAACAGCGCCCGCGGCGGCGGGCTGGCGGGGTCCTCCGCGGAGGCCGCGGGCGCCGGCGCTGCCTGTGCCAGGGCTGCGCCGCCCGCGCCGGGCGCCGCGCCCGCAGTGGTGCGCGCCGCCTCCAGCTGCGCCTGCAGGCGGCTCACGTCCTCCTCGAGCCGCGCCACTTCCGCGGTGCGCTCCGCGAGTCTGGCTCGCAGCGGCTCATCGGCCGTCAGGTAGCTCGCCCGGATCCAGCCGTCCCTGCCGCTCGCCGTGCGCACGTGGACCTGATCGCCGGAGCGCTCCAGGACCTCCAGGCGATCGCCGCTCTTGACGGAGGCGATGCGCTCGCCGCTGCTGTCGGGCGCACTGCTGACTCCGACCACCAGCTGGTCGATGACGTACAGGTCTTCCGCGCGTGCCGCCGGCGCGATCAGGGCGCACAGCAGCAGCAGCGGTGCCGGCAGCGCGCGCGCTGTGCCGCAACGATGCCGTGCTGCTTCAGCAGCGCCGCCACGTCCGGCCGGCGGCCGCGAAACTCGATGAACGCCTCGAGCGCGTCACGGCTGCCGCCGCGGCTGAGGATCGAGTCCAGAAAGCGCTGGGCGGTCGCGCGGTCGAACACCCCGCTTTCCTCGAACGCGGCAAAGGCGTCCGCCGCCAGCACCTCCGCCCACTTGTAGCTGTAGTAGCCGGCGGCGTACCCGCCGGCGAAGATGTGGCCGAAGCTGTTCGGAAAGCGGTTCCATTCCGGCACCGGCACGACGGCGACCTCGCCCCTGACCTCGCGCAGGATCTGCTGCACGCGCCCGCCGCGCTCGGGCGAATACTCGGTGTGGATGCGGAAATCGAACAGGGCGAATTCCAGCTGCCGCATCATCTGCAGCCCCGCGTGGAAGCTGCGCGTGG
>WNFJ01383377.1_pt1 | contig 12736 bp, 8 predicted proteins | sample 5400461 | NCBI WGS metagenome assembly WNFJ01 (sample SAMN13153349, study PRJNA577476) | soil metagenome | isolation source: 115 cm saprolite on Douglas fir-dominated hillslope | place: USA:California | collected 2013-09-17 | reverse complement strand
CTCTCTAGCGAGTAGAGCGTGTGGTAGTTCCATACACCAGCGAATTGATGGTATTGAGGAGTTCTTCATCTTGATACGGCTTGACCACATAAGCACTCGCTCCCAGAGACATCGCACGCTGCTGGTGCTTGGCTGCAGCACGCGAGGTCAGCACAATCATCGGAAGAGAGCGATATTGCTCCTGGGCACGCACAGTCGAGATCAACTCATAGCCATCCATACGCGGCATCTCGATATCAAGCAGCACTGCAGCTGGAGCCTCATAAGAGATCATTTCCAGTGCCTCAACGCCATCACGAGCCATCTGGACCTCCCAACCATGTTGCTTGAGCATATTACTGACAACACGGCGCACACTCGGGCTGTCATCGACCACCAGAAGGTGCTTGCCTCGCTCAGGAGCAGGCACAGCAGGAGAGGCTGGGACCGTTGGAACAATACCTTGCCTACCAGCCGGAACATCCAGTCGATATTTGACAGTGCCGCTCGTCTCCGGCACGACTGCGGTGTCACGGGAGGCGGGATTTGCTACCCCAAGGTGTGCAGGCCCTTTCAGACGGGCACTAAGCAAACTGTTCAGTTCAAGGACAAGTACAACTTGACCATTACCAAGAACAGACGCTCCAGCAATACCATGGACTTGGCGTAAATGAGGTCCAAGGCTTTTCATCACGATGTCAGCTTGCCCCTTAATCTCATCAATTACCAGGGCAACACGATGTCCTCCAGCATTAACCAGAATCAACTGCGCTTTCTCTTCGATTGTCCTGGGAGTAGGAAGCGAGAGATATTGTGCCAGCATCAGCAACGGATAAGGCTCATTGCGGACTAATACAGCAGGCCGACCTGCAACAGTAACATGCTTGAAGTTGTCAAACCGCCCAATTGATTCAACATGCACAGTAGGGATTACAAACATTTGACCGCTTACCCGCACCATCATCGCACGCTGGATTGCCAGACTAGTTGGGAAAATCATGGTGAAAGTCGTCCCTTTTTCAGGCATTGACTCAACCACGATAGTTCCCCTAAGACGAGAAACAGTATCTCCAACCACATCCAGGCCTACACCACGCCCACTTTCCTCACTCAAAACATCTGCAGTAGAGAAACCAGGGGTAAAGATAAACGATACGAGATCTTTCTCGGTGAGCTGCTGATCAGGGCGGATCATACCATGTGTAATAGCTGTCTGGCGAATATGCTCCCGATCAAGCCCCCTTCCATCGTCACTCACTGAAATGACTATCTGATTGCCTTCGTAAGAGGCCGAGAACTTGACTTGTCCAGCTGGAGATTTTCCTTTTTGGATACGGACTTCCGGTGTTTCCAGTGCATGGTTGACAGCATTGCGCACAAGGTGCAACAGGGGACCACTGATCTCTTCAAAAACGGTGCGATCAACTTCCGTTGCTTCTCCTTCGCGTACAAACTCCAACTCTTTCCCTTGCTTGACCGCCACAGCACGTGATGCTTGGTGCAGACGGGGAGTCAGCTGAGAGAGAGGCACCAGACGTGTCTTCATCAAACGATCCTGGAACGTTGCACTGAGACGATTTTCACGGGCGAACACACCTTCAGCCTCGCGGATGATTGCATCCATCTCAGAACTCAACGTGACCATATCTGAGATACCCTCGCTCAGACCACGAGCTAACTGGTGGAATTCCGTGTAGCGGTCAAGTTCCAGTTCGTCAAACTCTGCCAGATGTGCGGGCATACCACCACTAAAGCTATTCCTAGTGCTAGGAGCAGGAAGAAGCTTCTGGCTCCCCTCTCCAGGCATAACCTGTACAGAACGACCACTAGGCAGCGTCGCAGCCTCAAAGCGACTCTCCAACTTTTGGCCAACATCACGTAACCGGTTACTACTGACACCGACATCTGCCACAATACGAATCAGGCGCTGAATGCGTTCTTCGAGCACACTACGGCTGACAAGTAATTCACCGAATAGATTTACCAGTTCATCCAACCTTTGGAGACGAACACGCACGGCTAGATCACCACGAGTAGTACGCGGAACGTTGGTATCATCTGATCCAGCTTGCTCATCAGCAAGCACGCTTGCGATGTGAGAGGTATCATAAATATGATCTCCACTCTCTATATCCAAGTCAATATATGCTTCATCCACATTTCGCGCAGTACTGCGCTCACCAAGCAAATCTGTATAACGAGTTTGAAGAGCACGTACTTTCGCTTCACCATCTGCAACATCATTTTCATTACCAGTAATCAGAAGGTCGAGCGTCTCTGCGGTATCTAGAATAATACTGAGGACGACAGGCGTCATAGCCATAGAGCCCTCCATAATGGTATCCAGGAGGTCCTCAGAAATATGGCAGAGATCAGCAATCGCACGGAATCCCATCATGCCTGCCGCACCCTTTAATGTATGGGTCGCACGACGAATATTTTGGATCATGTCTCGATTGGTAGAATTCTCTTCAAGAGCTGCCACCTGCACACTAATTGTTTGCAGATGCTCTTCCGCTTCCATACGGAAGATCTCAAGAGCTTCTTCACCAAAATCACTACCCATTGCAAAGACAGGAGACTTAGCAGAAGCAGAACTCACGGCTACGGGAGCTACTGGGGAGACTGGTGGGGACCCGGGCACTACAAAGCTGGCAGATTCAGGTGCATGATCCACTACATTTGGATCACTCTGAGCAGGCAGCTTTGCTGCTTGTGCAGCAATATCACCACCAAGCTGAGCAAGCTGACTGAGAAATTCCTGACGTACTTGGATCTCAATCTCACTGCGCAATCGGGCCTTCAGAGCTTCGACATCCTCATTGCGATCTTCGCTCAAAGAGGCGCCTTGTTGTAAACGCAGACGATCTTCAAATTCCTGACGCACTTCTTGACGTATTTGCTGCTCTAATTCTACACGCACTATGGGAGAAACATAGCGAGACTCATATTCACGCTGGAGTTCCTTGCGTATGTTCGCCTCTAGCTCCGCGCGTAGAGAGGCGAGATCACCCTGTCGCTCAAGAGTCACACGTTCGCGTAATTCCCCGGGATCGTGCACTACTTGCATTTCCCATGGGCTCCATCCGGCTCCCTGCTTCAGGACATGAGAAGAGTGTTCTTCTTCCCACTGCTGGAATACCTGACCAAAGGACTGAATTGAACTATACAAATGGTGAAGATTTGACACGATCTGCTCATCAGTCATCTCTACGCCACTAGCGATTTTGCCAAGGAGATCAAGAACTTTTTTTAGCTTACTATTGGCTACCCACATGACGGAGAGAGGAAGATAGCGACGCACTTGCTCAGGACTATTGCGCAGATTCAAACCCATGGCTTGTCCGGCCCAATCCTCCATACGCTCAAGAGCATCTTTTGAGCCGCTTAAAAAGCCTTTGAACTCGCTCCGTTGCTTCTCAATGACCGTCATTGCCTGACGTAGCTGTGCCACCATACTCGTTAATGAGGAAACCTGGCTTACTATAGCCTGAGCACCCTTCTGCATTTCATCATAGATCTGCGGCAGAGCTACTTCACCCCGCTCAAGTTGTTGCTGTTCTTCTTCAGTGACATTCTGCACAGGGCTACGGGAAGGGAGCGAACTCTCAACAGACAACTGACGATTGATTTCAGGATACCTTGAAAGGTCGCTTTCTGTCGGAGTAGAGAGTACTCCAGGAAGCTCAACAGCAGCAGAAGGAGGTCCAGATGCAAAAGAGGCTTCAGGAGAAGAAGAGCGAGTTGAAGCCATTAACTCCTCTAGAGCAGTTTGCATATTCGAATTTGCTTGAACCGCATCAGCAGACGGAGTCTGTGCAACATCAGAAAGAGCCTGATTAGCCGGAGAAGCAGGAATATTAGATTGACCAGCATCAGTCTCAGATTGTGGAGAAGCCACATTTTCTAGGCGTGCAACAAGAACAGGATCCTCAGGCCATACTACTTCCTCGCCAGGATTTACCGATGGAGTACGAAAAGAAGCTAATACTTCGTCAAATGACGGAGTTGGAGGTGGCAAGGGAGATGGCATCACTAAAGGAGTCGACATGACAGAAGGTGCCACATGTTTCTGGGTATCACCAGTGACATCAACTGCGCTAGGCTCCTCTAGCCCTTGACCAGCTGAAGTAGCCCCAGCAGCCTCAACTACAGCGCGATAGCGAGCATAGTCAGCATCATCTTCCGCAATCACGGATTCTTCATCAGTACCATTGCGAATACCCTGCAAGAGCTGATGCAAACGGCCTAGAGAACGATGTAAAAGGCCAAGAGCAGCTTCATCTAATGAGATCAACCCATCCAAAGCATCAGCCAAGACGTCTTCCATGCCATGAGCAACATGTGCCAAACCGGGAAAGTCCATCATGGAAGCGGAACCGCCAATGGTGTGAGTGCGGCGGTAAGTTTCTTCGAGGGCATCCATGTCGCTAGGAGACTGAGTCAGACGCTCGAGGTTCGTCTCGATTTCTGGCAAATAGCTATTCACCTCTTCGATAAACGAATCGAGGACTGATAGTTTATCAAATGTATTCGACATGTTGCGCATACTCACTTAACTAACTTGTTTATCTGCCGCACCAAAGTCTCCTTAACGGTGCGGCAAGGTAAACCCAACTCTACTACTGAACCAGACAAGCTCATTATCTCAAAACAAACCCATGGTCTTTGCCCAAACAATTACTGATTCTGATCCTTTTGCGACGCTACCTGCCAGCGTGGACGAGAGCCCATCGGCTGCACACCCTGTTGTAACGGAGTTGAAACCAAGCCAGAATTGATTCCCTGGAGAGATTGACCAGGAACCGACTGTGGGTATGAAGATTGACCAGGAACCGACTGTGGGTATGAAGATTGACCAGGAACCGACTGTGGGTATGAAGATTGACCAGGAACCGACTGCGGATATGGCAGCGGACCAGGATTCGATAGAGGGTATGAAGATTGACCAACACTCGATTGCGGATATGGCAGTTGGCCAGGATTCTGCTGCGGGTATGATGGCTGACCAGGATTACTTAAGGAGCCAGGCATTGCTCCGAATTGTAGACCTCCCAAACCTGCATTCATGCCTTGAGCATCATCAAAACCACTCATATCTCCAAATTCTTGTTGGTTGCCAAAGAACTGCTGATTGTCACTATTTGCTTGATTACTAAATGATGGGACACTAGGAAAATTTGCTTGCATAGAATCCAGGCTTTGGTTACCAAATCCAGAAACACCACCTAAACTGGCCTGATTAGCAAAATCTTGTTGACCGTTGAAGGAGAACTGTCCAGCATTAGACGAAACAGGGAGTAATGAACCTGGGTTACTAAAGTCTGATAACGGTGGGAAATTCGCAGGGAAGCCCTGACCCCAGTCAGGTTCGGCGGGAGATCCCGTTCCTGCCAGAGACGGAGACAACCGGTACATCTGATTTCCCTGGTTCTCAGATAGCTCTGTTACCGATGTCGTATTCGAGAATGCACCAAGCGATTCGTTGGCCCGATCTGGCAAGCGGAAAGTAGACACCGAAGCTCGTAACTGTTCCGAAAGCTCTGCCAGATAACTCACACTCACTGCAGCCTCTTGAGTACCAGCGTCTGTCTGACGTGTAATTTCCGAGATACGGCTCATGGCTACAGCCACTGCCTCAGAAACAGAGGTCTGTTCATTTGCTGCATGAGCAATATTTTCAATCATCTGAGCTTGCCGTTCTACAGCGGTGTAGATGGAGTTCAGCGAACGGCCTGCATCGTCAGCCAATTGTGATCCCTTAACCACCTCTTGAGTGCTATCCTCCATAGCAACAACCGCTTCATACGTATCTCCTTGAATACTCTTGACCAGAGTAGCGATACGCTTTGTAGATTCGGTTGAACGTTCTGCAAGGAGACGGATTTCATCAGCAACGACAGCAAAACCACGACCATGCTCACCAGCCATTGCAGACTGGATAGCAGCATTAAGAGCTAACAAGTTTGTCTGGTCAGCGATATCTTCAATAATACGCACAATTTCGCCAATTTCATTGGAGCGCTCACCCAGACGCTTAATTTTCTTGGCAGTTTCTTGCACATTTTCACGAATGAGCATCATCCCTTCAATGGTCTGGCGCACAGCTTGTTGACCATTGGCAGCATTGCGCAAGGCTTCTTGAGCAGCCTCCACACTCGACTGAGCGTTACGGGCCACGTTCTGAATGAAAACGGCCAGAGCTTCTACTGCCTCAGTAGTTTGCGCAATTTGTTTCACTTGAGTCTCAGAAGCCTGCGCTAGCTCTGCAGAACGATCAAGAATTCTGCGTGTTGCATTTGTAACCTGGACGGCTGTCGTCTGCACACGTCCTACAACCTTGGCAAGCTCTTCAATCATATAGTTGAAGGAGTCCGCAAGCACACCCAGCGTGTCTGGGGTAACCTCAGCCTGAATACGCAGGTCTCCATCACCGACTGCACTGACCTCTTGTAACAATTTCTCGATCTGGGCCTGCAAGGCTGCTGCATCACTTCCGCCAACGCCCATAGAAGCATTGGAAGCAGTATAGCCATCGAAGAGCGAATTGAGGCTCACTGAGAGCAGAGCGACTTCATCATCTCCATTCACTACAGCACGAACAGTACGATCCCCACTGCTAAAGTCGCGACACACATCGGCAAGACTAGCCAAACGCTCTCGGACTCTCCGTTGTACCCACTGATTAACTCCAAAAACGACAATTAGGGCAAGGAAGGCAAAAGCGGTATCAACATACAAAAACGCATTATGATCTGCATTGAGAGAAATGAAGGCAAGAAGAGCAAACAGGATAATAGGGACAGCTATCGAGATAGCTACTCCCCATTGCATGAGCGAATTTACCGTCATGCTGCTTTTACTAGTATCGGGATTCATCTGCCAGACCTCCGTCGATATAAAATATAGCTATGTCAAGTCAGGAGACCACGAGGGGCCACCTATCAATGCTCAAAGAGCATAATGATGCATTTTCTCGGAGAAGAGTAGACGAGGAACGTCCAGTATCACCATCAAACGGTTTGCAAGCAGTGCAGTCCCGGAAGCATAGGGGATAGCCCAAGGCGGAATAGCCTGACGCACATTTCCATTGATGATAACAGAAGCAGGGATAGGCAGCATCTCGCTGACTCCATCGACAACCAAGCAAATCAGCATCTCTTTATACTGCAAAGACAGCAAACGAGTGCGTGGAGTATAGGAGAGTTGCTCCAAGTCGAGAAACATTCGCAGATCTACAACAGAGACAATGGACCCCCGCAGGTTTATAACACCTCGGACCCAGGGTACGACATTAGGAACAGACGTTATCTCGCCCAAGCGCTCAACACCTTGGACTAGCTCTGCTTTCACAGCCAGCTCGCAATCACTAAGAGAGAACACCAGGTTTTGCTCGCCAGCAACAGCAGGCACCTGGGCAGATACTCCTTCTCTACGCAGTTGACCTTGAGCCTGTGCCAACTGCATCTGTAAAGCAGCAGCAGCAGAAGGGGACTGCGCCACTAACTGCTTGAGTGCAGCCAAAGCATCAGGTTGTAACGTTCTCAGATCTTCATTAGACACAGAATTGTACTCCCAATTCGATCTCGTTTCAATCTCGTTTCAATCTTGACTGAGCGATCCCTTATCTTACACCAGACGCCGTACACTAGCTACTAACTCCTCTTCTTTAAATGGCTTTGTCATATAGAGATCAGCTCCCTGCCGCAGCCCCCACGCTTTATCTACCGCTGTGTTTTTGCCTGTCAACAAAATGATAGGAATATGTCGACTAGCCTCTAAGTTTTTGAGCCTGCGACATACTTGAAATCCATTCTGTTTTGGCAAGACAACATCAAGGACAATACACCGAGGACGTTCTTTAATTACTTTTTCGACAGCTTCATCACCATCAACGGCCGTCACTACATCAAAACCACTATTGCGTAGTGGGGTTACGATCATGGTTAATTCTGTCCAACTGTCATCAACAACAAGTATCTTTTGCCCAGACATTCAATTATAACCTTTCCTAATGAGCTACACCAGTGAGATAGTAAACCACAGCTACGCTATATTTTTTGCCTACGTCGGTGGAGCCTCCTAGGACCAGTTTTTGCTATAACCTCAACCATTGGCTAGCCACGATAGCGCAGGCGATGCCGCACGTTTTGCTGAGGAACAGGCACACGCTCTTGCCAGTTAACAAGATGTTTTTTTACAGTTTGCACAAGTTCGACCGAGTCAAACGGCTTTGTGAGATATTCAGTAGATCCGGCCAACCGTCCACGCATCTTATCGAACAAGCCATCCTTCCCACTAAGCATAATAATGGGAATCTGACGAAACTGCAAGTTTTTACGTATTATCTGGCAAATTTGGTACCCATCCATCCGAGGAAGCTGAATATCTAGCAGAATAACAGCTGGCATCTCATCTGCAACTGAAGTAAGCGCACTCAGACCATCGCCAACAGTAATCACTCTGATATGTTCTCTCTGCAGGGTCATTTGGACGATTTTACGTACGGTAGGGCTATCGTCCACTACCAACACTGTTGGTTCAGCCATCTAGATCGACCTCCTTCGCGTTTCAGGCGACCAGAATCCCCCATTATTATCGGGAGCGGCACTCCAATTTGGGACAATACCCAGAGAGGGCGGTTGGATGTTCTCATATCCCCGCTTCTGGGTCTTGCGCTGTGCACGATAAAGCTGGTACTGTTGAATATCATGATCGATTTCTGACAGGAAGATCCTCCAAGCCACGGTCAACTGACGACCTGTATGCGAATTCCCAACTTCATCCCGCAACAACTCGGTAAAAATAACACGGAGAAATGCTGCCAATCCTTGTACGGCTTCCCAATAAAACTCCTCCAGTTGTTCCCCCTTGACTACTTTACTTAAGGTGAGAATATCAGTACAGTCTAGTTGACCATAGTGAAACGTAGCAGTCTCAAGAATAGAAAATTGTTGTTTTGCCAGCGTACGTAAGTGCTGGGCGAAACAACCCTCCAAATAACGGACAATCTCCATCGAAGGAACATGCCCACGCCCTCGTAGGCTCTTAGCGTACATACCATGGTGGATCAGCAATCCATTGATACATTCTGAGAGAGTGGTAACCAGACCGAGGAGATGTTGTTCAACACTGCTCGTACTGCGGTGTTGAGCCAGCGTATACTGACATTTGATAATGATGTTGGAGAGATCTCGCTGCAGTTCGGTTTCTAAGACGGTATCTACCACCTCAATTAAACCCAGCTCAAAAAGATGCGCCATGACACGAGCAATACGGGCTTCTGGCACCATCAGCACGAGGGCAACAGCCTGCAGGGACAATTCTCCATTCGAGAGGCAGAGCACCTCGATACTTTCCTGGTTCAAACCCAGGCTCCGTACATCATTGCTCACCTCAGGTTGCCAGCGAGCAACCGTTATACGAGTGAATTGTGTTATCCCTTCGCTAGCAATTTTTTCCCATTCATCAGCCTGCCGCAGAGCCTCTAACAAGACTGAGTCTACATCTAGAGGACGTAATTTGCTCTCCATTGGGCACTAACTGACGGTGAAAAGCAAAACGCCCATTCACCCAGCGCAATGCATGACTGATCGATTGGGTAACAGCGAATTCGAGACGTTGCTGCATCTCGTTCGCACTCATCCAGCCACGCTCTACCAGCATCGCCAGAGCAATCTGCATATCCCCCTGGGAGAGTTCACGGATCATCTGCGCCCGCGGAGGATCTAGCTTATTGATCAGACAAAGCATGCCTAAAATATCCGGCTGGGGCACGCCATCCTCATGCAACCCGACAATTTGTCCCTTACGCAAACTGATAGAAAGCGTCTCTGGTCCTGAAGACACAAATAGTTTGCCGGTTTTTCCGCTCAAGGCGAGCATTTTTAAAATGGATTGGAGACCTAATGTTTGTAAATCCCCATCCATGATGCGATCTTGCTGATCCATTTTTCCTCTCGCTCCTCCATATAGACTAGCTCGCACTTCTATGATCAGAAACAACGTCTCTGGCTGCCATGCAGGTTTTTCTTGTCTTATCCCGCACAAACTTGCTTAATGGTCCTAAATAAATGATAAATATACAATAGTTTATCAACGTATGTCACCGCTTGTTCTGTTAAATATGCGCGATCACAAGGTCCCTCCAGTCGAGTTAATGCACTCATAACGACGAACGCAGACATCGCACGTAACATAGTAGCCGAAAGGCAACGAATCAAGAGTGTACTCTACAAGAGTTTACCCTGAAACCAATTAGGTACCAATAAAAAAATATTGTTGGTACATTAAAATCTTGTTAAGGCTCACGGTAAGACCGGAAAACATAGCCAATACCAGGCTCTGTTAGAATATATCTTGGGCGCGAAGGCTCCGCTTCCACCTTGAGCCTGAGCTGCCGTACATACACACGCAAGTAATCAGCTTCTTCACCGTATTCAGGCCCCCAGACCGCTCGTAATAAAGAACGATGTGTCAACACTTTTCCTGCGTACAGCATCAGCTGTCGTAACAACTCAAATTCCGTTGGCGTCAAACGAACCTCTTGCGAGCCAACACGTACTTGACGGCTGGGTATATCCATATGAATATATCCATCTTCACTTACCAAAACTCCAGGCTCACTGTCCGTGTTGGCTTCCTGGGCTCCTGTCCGTCGCATACAAGCTCGCACACGTGCCTGTAACTCATCATTACTAAACGGCTTCGTTAAATAATCGTCAGCGCCTAAATCTAAGGCTTTTACCTTTTCCTTCTCCTCGCTCACTGCTGAGAGGATGATGATTGGTATTGGGGTAAAATCACGTACTTGCACACAAACATCCAGACCATCTAATTCACCCGGCATACAAATATCCAGCAAAATGAGATCGGGCTGATGAAGACGAGCCATCTCCACTGCTTGTTTTCCATTGTCGGCAACGAGTACTTCATAACCACTCATAGTCAGATTTCTACGTAGAATACGCTGAATGGGCACTTCATCGTCAACAACTAGAATACGCTTGCCCTTTGCTCTCACAGCTGTTCCTTCCTTTCAAAATGTCTTTATTGGAGTACGACTATCTAGTTAGCCAGATCGGGCTTCTGCCACAGGTAGAGCCCCTCCCCTCATAGAGACAATATGAGGATGAATAGGCAATGTAAAGACAATGCAAGTTCCTTCTTTTACCGTGGGGTCCAGCCAGATTTGGCCCTGGTGAGCCTCAATAATTCCCTTACAAATTGCCAGCCCCATGCCGCTTCCATACGATTGCGATCGCAAGCTATAGAATGTTTTGAAGATACGTTCATATTCATGGTCAGGTATTCTATCGCCATAGTCGATGATCCGGATACAAAGCACCTTGGAAGTTTCCCCACTGGCCTCCAGGATCACATCAATATCCGTATTCTGCGGGCTGTGTCGCGCTGCATTCTCAATCAGATTACAAAAGACATGCTCCAACTGTACATGGTCAACATAAACCAATGGGGGGGAAAATACCACCTTTGGCTGCACTGTGCGCCCTTTCAACACAGGGTCTAGTTTAGAAAGTGCACCATAAAATATCTCCATGATATCACACCATTCTTTTTCCAGAATCAGTGCACCCATTTCTATACGTGACAATTCGACCAGCGAATTGACCAGGACCGTCAACTCATCTGTTTCATGATTGATATCTTCAAGCATTTCCTGCCGGTCTTCTTTGCTCCAGTTAATTTCTTTTTGTAATAAGCCTGTCACAGCAGCCTTGATCGTCGTCAATGGTGTACGCAGATCATGGGAAACTGACGAGAGAAGTGCCTCCCTATTCCTCTCATCGTGCACTTGCTGAGTGATGTCCTGAACTTGGAGCGCATATGCAGCTAGTTGCCCTTGCTCGTTATAAAGTGGATAGCGTATAAACTGATAATGATAGTCAGCAGATGCACGCCCTCGTTGTAATGAGCGCCTATCCAGAGCATTATTCACTGGAGATTGAGCAGCAGCAAGAACACAACGCAATTCCTGCCGATAGGTGCTCCCTTGCGTAAAATCCCGTAAATAGTTGCAGACTTCTTCCGCATTGCGCATATGTGGCACAAGATTTGCAAAGACATCTTCTATTTTTAAAGATAAATTTTGTCCTTGAGCTAGAGATGGAACCAACACTTGATTTCCATACCCAGCAGTCATTGACTCTAGATGCATCTCACAAAACGCTTCTGCAGCAGGATTCATATACTCGCAGATACCGCTGACATCAACCACAAACCAAGCATCCTTGACACCAATGGCTGAATGTTTTAACTGTACCAGCAAACGGCCTAATTGACCTACCATCCCTGCACGCGTCAAGGCAGACTCAGCAGTTTGAGCCAAGAGAGACAGCGTTTCGGTAAAAGAAGCTTCACGTACTGATCCTGGCAGATCATTTGTTAGCCTCAATACATCTGAGTTTGTACTCAGCGATTCCACCCGATTGATCGCCGACTCATCCTGTCTAAAAGAGAAATCAGCTTCGACATTGCCTTCACCCTGTGTGAGGATATACTTACTGATGAAACGCAAGAAACTGGCAAAGTTTATGCCAAATGTACGCTGCACCTCTCCACGCACCTCTGCAAACAACGCAAGCTCATCTTCTGAGTCGTCTTCACTATCACTATATTCTGGCTTAGGCGACAAGACCATCTCCATATGTTTTTGACGCGCCCGCTCTAGCTGCTCGATAGCCTGCTGGAAACGGCTACGTTGGTGCACAGACTCAAGAAGGATTCCGTTGTGAAT
>WNFJ01027886.1_pt1 | contig 12737 bp, 17 predicted proteins | sample 5400461 | NCBI WGS metagenome assembly WNFJ01 (sample SAMN13153349, study PRJNA577476) | soil metagenome | isolation source: 115 cm saprolite on Douglas fir-dominated hillslope | place: USA:California | collected 2013-09-17 | reverse complement strand
CACTGCCAGTAGTCGCCGCGATTGAGCGTGATGAAGATCTGCCCGGCGCCGAACCGGCCCATGGTCGCGTCCGGATCATCCGGCGCGCGGGAGAGCCGGAACCACAAGACGTCCATGGGCGCGCCCAGCTCCCGCACGTGGAGGCCGGCCCTCTCGCGGACGACCGACTGCCGGCCGTCGGCGGCGACGACCAGGTCGGCGCGGACCTCGAGCGGGCCCTCGGCCGTCTGCGCGCGGACTCCCGTCACGGCCCCGGACTTCTCGAGGAGCCCGGTCGCCTCGGCGCGCATCCGGCAACGGAAGCCTGGATAGCGCGCCGCCCGCTCGGCGAGGAAGCTCAGGAAGTCCCACTGCGGCATGAGTGCGATGAAGCGGCAGCGCGTCGGCAGGTGCGTGAAGTCGGCGATCGGCACGGCGACGTCGCCGATCTGCGCTCGGAGCTCGCGGACCTCCTGGTGCGGCAGGCGGAGGAAGTCCTCCAGCAGTCCCAGCTCGTGCATGACCTCGAGCGTGGACGGGTGGATCGTGTCGCCGCGGAAGTCGCGCAGGAAGTCCGCGTGCTTCTCCAGGACGAGGACGCCGACGCCGGCGCGGGCGAGGAGGAGCCCGAGCATCATGCCGGCCGGGCCGCCTCCCACGATACAGCAGCGCACCGAGACCGTCTCGCCGCCCACGGGAGGCATCCTACGTGACTGCGGCCGGGGTTGCCCGCGCCGGGCTTTCGCTCAGAACCTCCACGTGGTGGTGAGGTAGACGCGGTCGCTCCTGTCGAACTGGCCGTACAGCGTGCTGCGCGGGCCCTCGAAGACGTCGGCCCCCACGGACAGCGTGACGGCACCGCTCAGGAGGTAGTCGATCCGCGGGCTGAGCCGGAAGTCGGCGCGGTTGGCGTCGACGACGAAGAGGACCATCGGGTTCAGCGTGTTCTCGAGGAAGCCTGTCGTCAGGCGCAGGGCCACCGACGTCGTGACCTGGCCCTGGACGCCCCCGCGCGTCAGGTTGGTCGCGGGGCCGGTGAGGATCTTCTGGCTGACCTGGAGGGCGGCGTCGACCGCCGAGAAGAACGTGTAGTCGACGCCGACGAGGTAGTCGATCGTGTCGCGCCGCACGACGCCGTCGGGGTCGAGCGGGTCCGTCGTCTCGTAGCGCTTGCCGAGCGTCAGGGCGACCTCGCTGCGGAGGACGATCGACTCGAGGCTCTTGGCGAGCGTCGCGCCCACAATGTGCAGGCGCGGGTGCCGCGGCTCGAGCACGATCACGTCCGGCGCGGGCGCCTGGGCGACGCGGCGCTGGAAGAGAACGGGCGTCTTGTCCGCCGCGTCGTAGTAGATCAGCGACATGTCCCAGCCCCTCACGAGGGCCGCGAGCCGGAAGCCCCCCTCGCTCCGCGGCAGGCTGAACTCATCGGGGTTGTCGGGGAGTCGCACGACGGGGTTGCGAAAGCGGTAGGGGATCGGCGCGAACTGGAACTCTGCGCCCTGCTTCGGCAGCTTGTTGTGGAGCGTGTCGGGCGTCCACACGCCCTCGAAGTTCACGTTCGTCGCGAGCCGGTAGCTGAAGTCGAGCGCCCAGATCGGGATCCTGAGCTCGCTGAAATCGGGCAGGACGAACTCGCGGAAGTCCTTCGGATTCACGATGTCGGTCACGAACGTGCTGATCGCCTCGCCCCACACGATCTGCTGGCGGCCGAGCCGGACGTCGAGGTCGCCGCGCGACACGGAGAGCAGCGCCTCGCGGAGGTCGAGGTAATTTTTCTCGGTCTTCTGGTCGCGCTCGACGTTGGCGGGATACCGATCGGTCGCGTCGAACACGGCATCGTACCAGCCGCGCGTCGCGAGCCTGAGGTTCGCCGTGTCGGAGAAGGCGTACTTTCCCTCCAGCCAGCCGAGCGTCTTGAGCTTCGAGACGTCGCCCGGGTCGTGGAGGCGATAGGCGAACTCCTCGGCGAGCCGCCCCCTCAGCCGGAGCGCCTTGAGCCACTCCGGCGGACCCTCCCGGCCGGTGTCCTCGGCGGCGGCGGCCGTGATCACGCAGAGGACGACCGCCGCCGAGACCACGAAGCGCATCTCAGTCGAGCGTCTTCATGTAGCTCTTGTCGAAGTACTTCTCGGGGAGGTCGCGGACCGAGATCTCGCCGTACTCGAGAACCGACGTCTTGTCCTTGCGGATGGCGTCCACGAGCGTGAGGCGTGTGACCAGGCGCTGGCCGGCGATCTCTTTGTAGCCTTCGAAGACGCCGACTTTTAGCAGCGTGCCGGTGCCGGCGTAGAACTCCGCCCTGACCGGCCGGCGCTCGGCTTTCGAGACCCAGTACTTGATCGCCGCGTACGTCACCTCCTTCGTCCTGGCCTTGAGATCGAGCACGTGGCAGGCGACCCCCTCGACGGACTCCTCGCCGAGCAGCGTGGCGTCGTAGTCGCCGGCGTAATCCGTCCGCGCGATGTCGCCGTTGGCGACCTGGCCCACCAGGCGCTGGGAGAACGGGATCCGCACCGGCTTGCCCGCGTCGGGGAGATAGATCCAGAGGTCGCGTCCGAGGGTCAGCAGGGAACGGCCGACGTTCCGGGGCGGGGCCACGAACCTGACGAACGCGCGCCCGCTGCCCTTCACGAAGACCTCGAAGCCGTCGATCGAGGGCGACTTCTTCGCCTCCCGGCTCGTGATCGTGATCTTCCACACGAAGCTCTCCCCGGGCCGTCTCGCCCGATCCGCCTCGCGCACGATGTCCGCGGCCTCGTCGCCCCGCGCCGGCGAGGCGGTGCCCAGCAGGAGGACCAGCGCGAGCGCCAGCCTAGACATGACGCAGGGCCTCCACGACGTCGAGGCGCGCGGCGCGCCAGGCAGGATAGAGCGCGGCGAGCGTCGCGGTGACGATCGACAGGCGGAACGCCTGCGCCAGCACCGCCGGAACGATGAAGATCTGGACCGTGAACCCTCGGGTGGAACCCGGCGGCGGCGGCAGTTGGATGCCGATGGCGGTGACGAGCTTCGCGAGGACGACGCCGAGGACGACGCCCAGGACCCCGCCGAGGGCGCCGAGGGCGACGCCCTCGAGGACGAATATCGCGATGACGCCGCGCCGTCGCGTCCCGAGCGCCATCACCGTGCCGATCTCCCGCGTCCGCTCGAAGATGGCCATCGTCATCGTGTTCGTGATGCCGAACACGACCATGATGGAGACGATCAGCGTGAGCACCGCGAAGATGCGTCCGAAGAGCTCGCGGACCTGGTGGTAGCGGAGCGCCAGATCTTCCCAGGTCTTGATCTCGAGGTCGAGCCCCCGCTCGCGGATGAGCCGCTCGATGCGCTCGCGCACGACGGGGGTGTTCTCCGTCTCGTCGAGCAGAAGGACGACCGACTGGACCTCGCCGTGCTCGAGGTCGAGGACGCGCTGGACCTCGGGGAGGGCCACCTTGAGGAACCGGTCGTCGTACGCCTTCTCGCCGGACTCCCACACGCCCCGCACCTTGACGGCGAGCGCGTTGATAGAGCCGCTCGTCGTGGTGGTGAGCAGGGTGAGGTCGGCACCGGGCCGCACGCCGAATCCGCGTGCGAGGCCGACGCCCAGGATGACGCCGCGCGGCTCACGGCTGGTCAGGTCCTGGCCCTCGACGATCACGGCCAGCGAGGACAGGTCGGCCTCGCCTTCAGGATTGACGCCGGTGCCCACGAACGAGGTCGTGGTGTCGCCGGTGGAGACCAGGCCGGAGAAGCCGAGCCGGGCCGTGACGGTCCTGACGTGCTCGATCTTCACGAGCTCGGCGCGGAGCGCCGGATAGTCGCCGATCAGAAAATCGAAGGGCGCGAGGTTCCCCTTCTCGGAGAATCCCTTGCGATAGAGCTGGAGGTGGCCGACCTGGCTCCGGATCGTCGACTCACGGACGCCCCAGTAAATCGCGTTCACGAACCCGCCGAAGACGATGATCGCGGCGGCGCCGAAGGCCATGGCCGCTAGCGTGATGAGCGTGCGGCGGCGATTCCTGAACACGTTGCGGATCGCGAGCTTCAGGTAGAGCGCCATGTCAGAAACTCCTCAGCTCTTTGGCAATGGCGCCGGCTTCGGGCGCCGAGGGGTAGAGTCGCGTTCCTCTCTCCCAGGTCGCCCTCGCCTCGGCGGTCTGGCCGTTCTTCTTGTAGGCGAGTCCGAGATTCAGGTAGACGGAGGGCATCACGGAGTCGGGAACCGCGGCGGGGCTTCGTTCCTTCATGGCCACCACCGCGCCGAGGTCGCTGATCGCCACCGGAGTCTTCTTGAAGAAGTCGGGCACCCGCAGGGCCGTCGTTCCGCGGACCACGTAGACGACGAAGGCGTCCGGGAAGCGCTCGACGGCCTCGTCGAGGGTGTTGAAGCCCTTCTTGACCCAGCCGGGCGCGGTGAAGACCGAGGCGGTGCGGGCCTTCCGAACCCGGGCGCTACCGAGCCAGGCCAGGGCGGCCGCGTCGTTCGGGTCGGCGGCCACCGCTCGCTCGAGGATCGCGATGGCCTCGTCGACCTTGTCGGCGTCGAGCGCGCGCCTTCCCTCAGCGACGAGGTCGGTCGTCTGGGCTCCGGCGCGGCCTGGGGGCCAGACGACGGTGAGGGCGGCGAACGCGGCAACGACCGTCCCGAGGCGTAGGATGGTGCGGCGAGTCGGCGTCATGGCATGCCCTTCTTCTCAGCGGAGTCGTCCGTCGGAGATCTCCAGCACGCGCTCGGCGGCCTGCATGATGCGTGGATCGTGGGTCGAGAAGACGAAGGTGGTGCCGTGCTCGCGGTTGAGGCGTCGCATCAGCTCGATGATCTCGTGACCCGTGCGGCTGTCGAGGTTCGCGGTGGGCTCGTCGGCCAGGACGAGCGCGGGCCGGGAGACGAGGGCCCGGGCGATCGCCACGCGCTGCTGCTGGCCGCCCGAGAGCTCGGGCGGGCGGTGCCGCGCCCGGTCTCCGAGCCCCACCTGCTCGAGCGCCGCCCGCACCCGGGCGGCGACGTCGTCGCCGCGCCGGTGGAGGAGGAGCGGGTATTCGACGTTCTCCCAGGCCGTGAGCACCGGGATCAGGTTGAATGTCTGGAAGACGAACCCGAGCTTGCGGGCGCGGAGATCCGCGCGCCGGCCGGACGGCAGGGCGCTCACCAGCTCACCGTCGATCGCGATCTCGCCCGACGTCGGCGTGTCGAGGCAGCCGATGAGGTTGAGGAGCGTCGTCTTGCCGCTCCCCGAGGGGCCGGCGACGGCGAGGAACTCGCCGGGCTCCACCGTCAGCGACACGTCGGCGAGCGCGGTGACGGTGAGCTTGCCGAGGCGGTACGTCTTGGTCACGTCCCTGACGGCGACGGCGTGGGTCACGGGTCTCATCCGGAGTTCGCGACCTGGACCGACGCCCGCGCGCCGCGCCGGAATCGAACCTTGTAGTACGTGATCCACGCGGCGATCAGCGGCGTGCCGATGGCGACCGGCCAGAGCCAGCGGACGGCGGCCGGCAGGAACGTGAAATTCACGACGGAGAAGGCCGTGACCGTCGCGATGTAGGAGCCGAGCATCCCGGCCATGTGATCGAACCACCACTGCTCGCGGTCCGCGCGGGGCCAGGCGAACTTCGAGAGGTCGAGCCCCGCGAGGAGCATGCCGAAGGCGCCGAAGACCACCGGCACGACGCCGACGCGCTCCCAGGCGGGCCCCGGCCGGACGACGCCGAGCACGGCCATCGCCGCGCTCGCCGCGAAGGTCACGAGGGCCGCGGTCCAGTCGAGCCGCGTCGCGCCCTGCCCTTCGCGCGGGCGCTTGCGTGAGAGCGCGCGATAGCCCGAGAACGCGTTGTAGAAGCTGAACACGGCGAGGAGCGCCAGGAAGACGACGGGGCGCCAGACGGCGAGGGCGACGGCCGTCGCCGCGACGACCGCCATCGCCCAGAAGTAGACCTGCCCCCAGCGGCGGTGGGTCCGGCCGCCCTTCGCGGTGAGCATGGGGACCGGCGCGACGAAGAGCGCGATCGCCCCGGCGAGGATGTGCAGCACGCGAACGCCCCCAATCAACGCGTCCATGGTGACCTCCTAGCCACGGCGTGCGCGGCGCGCGGGCCGCGCGGTGAGGCGCCTGAGCATGGTGAGGGCTTCGTCGCACCACGTGAGCATCGCCCGGCTCCGGTGCTGCCCGCAGCGGAGCGTGATGAGCCAGAACGGCAGCTCCGGGTGCCCGGCCATCTGCTTGCGGAGCCGCCGCTCGATCCCGTCGTAGGTGTCGCGGAGCGCCCGCTGACGCGCCTGGACGTGCTCGAGCTGGGCGATGCTGTTCGCCACGGAGCCCGCGCCGCCGAGGAAGAGCTTCAGCAGGAGCTCGGACCGCACGGGGTCGAGCCGCGCCGGCAGGGCGAGCCATCGCTCGAGCTCCTCCCGACCCCTCGGGGTGAGCGAGTAGACGTGGCGGTCCGGCTTGCCGCGCTGCTTCTCTCGCCGCCGCGCCGCGAGGCCCTCGGCGGCCAGCCGGTTCAGGATCGGGTAGATCTGGCCGTAGCTCTCGCTCCAGAAGTGCGCGATGGACGCCTCGATGAGCTTCTTGACGTCGTACCCGGACCGGGGGCCCAGGCTCAGCACCCCGAGGATCGCGTACCGGCTCGTGTTCGCCCGCCGTCCCGCCGCCGCCTCCGCCATGTATCTGGAAGATACATATCGTCCAGAGCCATGTCAAGGGGCCGCGCGGGCAGGGGTCAGTCGTTCTCTTCGAGGACGAACAGCTCGCCCTGGCGCCAGACGCCGGCGAAGGTGCGGCGGTGGATCACGCAGGGGCCGTGGCGGTCGAGCGCCGCCAGGTGCTCGGCGGTCGCGTAGCCCTTGTGGCGCGCGAAGCCGTACTCGGGGAATCGCCCGTCGGCCTCGAGCATGAGCCGGTCGCGCGTCACCTTGGCGACGATCGAGGCGGCGGCGACGCTCGCGCAGCGCCGGTCGCCGGCGACGAGGTTCCGCTGGGGGCAGGGCAGCGCGGGGAGCGCGACGAAATCCGTGATGACGAGCTCGGGGAGGACGGCGAGCGCCGCCAGGGCCGCGGCCATCGCGCGGCGGGTGGCCTCGAGGATGTTGATCCGGTCGATCGTCTCGTGGTCCACGACGCCGACGCCGATGGCGAGCGCCTGCTCGCGGATGACGTGGAAGAGCTCCTCGCGCCGCTCGGGCGTGAGGAGCTTCGAGTCGGCGAGCCCGCGGATCCGCCGGTCGGGCGCCAGGATCACCGCCGCCGCCACGACCGGGCCCGCCAGCGGCCCGCGCCCCGCCTCGTCGATCCCGACGACGCGCCCCACGCCCGCGCGCCAGGCCCGGGCTTCGTAGCGGTACGGCGCCGAGGGGGGCGGCGTCACGCCGGGGGCGCCGGCTACTTTTTCTCTTCGGTGGTGGGGATGATCACGGCGCGCTTCTCCTTCAGCCGGGCGGCCTTGCCCGCGAGCCCGCGGAGATAGTAGAGCTTCGAGCGCCGCACCCGGCCCGCGCGGGCCACCTCGACCTTCTCGATGCGGGGCGAGTGGAGCGGGAAGGTGCGCTCGACGCCGACGCCGTACGAGATGCGCCGGACCGTGAACGAGGCGCGCGCGCCCTCGCCGCGCTTCCTGATGACGATGCCCTCGAACACCTGCGTGCGCTCCTTCTCGCCCTCGACCACCTTCACGTGCACGCGCACCGTGTCGCCGGGGCCGAACCCCTGGCGGTCCTTCCGGAGCTGCGCGGCCTCGACCAGCCGGATCGCGTCCATGACTCGGATTCCTTTCTCGCTAGAGCGCGGAGGGCTCGAGCTGCTCGGGCGTCTCGCCGCGCTTGAATCGTTCCACGATCGTGCTCTCCTCGGGCGTGAGCCCCGCGGACTCCAGCAAGTCCGGGCGCGTCCGCCACGTCCGCCACAGCGCCTGCACGCGGCGCCAGCGCGCGATGCGCGCGTGGTCCCCCGACAGGAGCACCGGCGGCACGCGCGTGCCCCGGAACTCCTCGGGCCGCGTGTACTGCGGCGGCTCGAGGAGCCCGCTCGCGAACGACTCGCGCTCCGCGGCGCCCTCGGCGCCGAGCACGCCCGGCAGGAGCCGGGCGACCGCGTCGGCCACCACGAGCGCGGGCAGCTCGCCGCCCGTCAGCACGTAGTCGCCGATCGAGATCGCGTCGTCGGCGCAGCGCTCGTGCACGCGCTCGTCCACGCCCTCGTAGCGGCCCGCGAGCAGGATCAGATGCGCCTCGCGCGCGAGCTCCGCGGCCACCTGCTGCGTGAACGTCCGGCCCCGCGGGTCGAGCAGGACGACGCGCGCGCCCGGGGTCCGGAGCGCCTCGACCGCGGCGAACAGCGGCTCGGGCTTCAACACCATGCCGCCGCCGCCCCCGAACTGATAGTCGTCGGTCACGCGGCGCTTGCCCTTCGCGTAGTCTCGGAGATCGACGGCCCGGATGTCAACGCGCCCGCCGGCGCGCGCCCGGCCCAGCATGGACGCGGCGATCACCGGCTCCACCATGCCGGGAAAGAGCGTGACGATGTCGATACGCATCGCTCGCCCCGCCTCGGCGCGCTACAAGTCCAGCAGTCCGTCGGGCGGCCGGATGACGATCCGGCGCGCCGCCAGGTCCACTTCGATCACGATCTCCGCCACCGCCGGCACGAGGTGCTCCCGCGTCCCGTCGCTGACGACCCAGAGATCCTGGGCCGGCGACCGCTCGACGCCGCTGACGCGCCCCACCTCCCGCCCGTCCTCGGTCAGGACGCGACAGCCCTCGAGCTGCCAGGGGTAGAAGCGCCCGGGACCGGGCGGCAGCGCCGCCTCCTCCGGCAGCGCCAGGAGCCGGCCCACCAGCTCCCGCGCGTCCTCCGCCGACGCACAGCCCGCGAGCGACACGAGCACGGTGGAGCCGTGCCGGCGGGCGGCGGTGATGCGGCGCGTCTCGCGCCGGTCCCGTGCCGCGTCCCAGAGCACGCACTCCCTGAGATGCTCGAAGCGCTCCGGCGCGTCCGTGAGCGGCGTCACGCGGACCTCGCCGGAGAGGCCGTGGGGCCGCGCGATCTCGCCGATGACCACGAGCCGCCCGTCCATGCGGCCGCCTACGTCTTCGGCTCCCGGGTGCGCGCCATCAGCTTCCGCACCGTGTTCGAGGGCTGGGCGCCCTTGGCGATCCACGCGTCGACCTTCGCCCGGTCGATCGACACGGTCGGCGGCTGCGTGAGCGGGTTGTAGTGGCCGAGGATCTCGATGAACCGCCCGTCGCGCGGCGAGCGCGAGTCGGCCACCACCACCCGGTAGCGCGGCCGCTTCGTCGTCCCCGTCCTTCTCAGTCGGATCGATACCGCCACGTCGTCACCCCCTCGGTGTGGGAAATCCTGAAAGATTCTTCATGCGGGGGAGCTTCCCCTCCATGCCCTTGAACTGCTTCATCAGCTTCCGGAGCTGCGCGTACTGCTTCAGCAGCCGGTTGACGTCCTGGACGCTCGTGCCGCTGCCGCGCGCGACCCGCTGGCGCCGGCTGCCGTTGAGCAGCTCCGGGTTGCGCCGCTCGCCCGGCGTCATGGATGCGATGATCGCGTCGAAGCGGCCGAGGTCGGCGGACTCGTCGGCGAGATCCTTCGGTGCGCCTTTGAGCATCTTGCCGAACGGCAGCATCCCCAGGACCTGGTCGAGGGGCCCGAGCCGCTGCACCTGCCTGAGCTGCTCGCGGAAGTCCTCGAGCGTGAACGTGTCCTCGCGGAGCTTCCGGACGAGCTCCTCCGCCGTCTTCTGGTCCACGGTCGCCTGCGCCTTCTCGACGAGCGACAGCACGTCGCCCATGCCGAGGATGCGTGAGGCGAGCCGGTCGGGATGGAACGGCTCGAGGGCGTCCGTCTTTTCGCCCGTGCCGACGAAGGCGATCGGCCGGCCGGTCACCTGGCGCACGGACAGGGCGGCGCCGCCGCGCGAGTCGCCGTCGAGCTTCGTCAGCGCGACCGCGTCGATCCCGACCGCCTGGTTGAAGCGGTCGGCGACGGTGACGGCGTCCTGCCCGGTCATCGCGTCCAGGACGAGGAGCACGTGATGCGGCGCCACCTCGCGGCGGATGGCCTTGAGCTCCTCGAGCATCGCCTCGTCGATGTGCAGGCGGCCTGCGGTGTCGAGGATCAGTGGCGTGAGGCCGCGCGCCGCGGCCTCCTCGCGCGCCCGCCGGCAGATCTCGAGCGGCGACTGGCCGCCGGAGGCCACGGGCACGCCGAGCTCCGCGCCGAGCGTCTGGAGCTGATCCTGCGCCGCGGGCCGGTACGTGTCGGCGGCGGCGAGGAGCGGATGCTGGCCCTGCGTCTGGTACATGCGCGCGAGCTTCGCGGCCGTCGTGGTCTTGCCCGAGCCCTGGAGACCGATGAGCATGATCACGGTCGGCGGGTGGGACGCGGGCGCCAGCCGGTGACCGCTGCCCCCGAGCAGCTCGACCAGCTCGTCGTGCACGACCTTCACGACCTGGTGGGCGGGCGTGAGCGAGGCGAGGACGTCCTGTCCGACCGCCTTCGCCCTCACGCGGTCGATGAACGTCTTGACCACCTTGAAGTTGACGTCGGCCTCGAGGAGGGCGACGCGCACCTCGCGGAGCGCCTCCTGGACGTTCTCCTCCGTCAGGCGGCCGCGGCCGCCCAGGCGGTCGAAGATGGTTTGCAGTCTCGTGCTGAGAGAGTCGAGCATGGAAAAACTAACTCTACGGAATCATCTGCCGAATAGCAACAACAAGCGACATACGTTAACATAAGGAAGATGCGTATGTTCAATCGTTGCTTGATGGTTGTCGTCCTTCTGGTGAGCGTCGTGGCACCTGCTTGGGGTCAGGTAGGGAGGCCCAACCCGTTCACGTTCCCACGGGGACCAATCACGCAACCGCCGCCAAACGTCCCCCACCCGCTCAACAATCCGCACCCTGCTGAGTCCTGGGACCCGCTCGGGTCGAGCCGGCCCAACTACGGCGATGTGGTCCAGTACATCCCGGTGGCGCCGCAGCAAGTGTCGATCACCCTCTATGTGCCGGTCCCCGACGGGATACCACCTCAGACCCAGCAGCAGACCGTCGAAATCCCCGGCTACTACGTCGCCGAGACCACGACGGGCTACTACTATCCCGAGCGCTGGACGCTCCAGCAGATGAACGTCGGGGTCTACCAGTGGGTGAAGCTCCCGGCCGAGTTCCGCCGGAAGTAGGCCAGGGCAGGCCGCCGGCCGCTCAGTACTCGGGCGGCGCGTAGACCGTGACGAAGAAGAGCGGCGCCGCGCCGGGATTGCGGACGTGGTGGCGCGTTCCTGCCGGGATCATGACGAGCGCTCCGGGCCCCGCCTTGTGCTCGTCGTCGCCGAGCTTCACGATCGCCTCGCCCTCGACGACGTAGACGATCTGATCGGCGTCGTGGACCTCGGCCGGCCCGGCGTCCGCGCCGGGCCCCACCGTCATCACGGCGGTCTGGCTCCGCTCGGTCTGCTGCAGCACGCGGAAGAACTCTCCCCGGTGGGCGAGGGCGTCGACGACGGTCGCGGCGTCGCGGCTAGCGCGCGGCATCGCGCAGCGCCCTGACCGCTGCCGCGGGATCTGCCGCGCCAAAAATGGCGGAGCCCGCGACGAGCGTCGTCGCCCCGTCCTCCACGAGCGACTTGGCGAGGTCCGCCTTCACGCCGCCGTCAACGGAGACCTCCACGGGCCGGTCGCCGACGAGCGCCTTCACGTCGCGGATCTTCCGGTGCGCGCTCGGGATGAACGCCTGGCCGCCGAACCCGGGGTTCACCGACATGACGAGGACCAGGTCGAGGTCGTCCAGCACGTAGCGGAGCACGTCGGGCGGTGTCGCCGGGTTGAGCGCGACGCCCGCCCGGGCGCCGAGCTCGCGGATCTGGGCGAGCGTGCGCGAGAGGTGCGGGCACGCCTCGGCGTGGACGGTGACGAGGTCGGCGCCGGCGGCGACGAACTCGGGGACGTAGCGCTCGGGCTCGACGATCATCAGGTGGACGTCGAGGGGAAGGCGCGTGCGCTTGCGGATGGCCGCGACGACGACGGGGCCGACCGTCAGGTTCGGGACGAAGCGGCCGTCCATCACGTCGACGTGGAGCTGGTCGGCGCCGCCCGCCTCGACGCGCCGGATGTCGTCGCCGAGCGCGGCGAAGTCCGCCGAGAGGATCGACGGCGCGATCTTGACCACGACGCTCTTATATCACGCCCGCCGGAAGCGGACGGCCGTGAAGCCGTCGGTCCCGTGGCGATGGGGCAGGCAGCGGAGCGCGCCGTCCGCGTCGAGCGGGACGGGGAACCCCGGCGGCGGATCTATGGCGAAGTCGGGCCGGGCCGCGAGGAAGGTCTTGACGACCTCGTCGTTCTCTTCGGGCTCGAGCGAGCAGGTCGCGTAGACGAGCCGGCCGCGGGGCTTCACCATCGCGGCCGCCGCCCCGAGGATCTCCCGCTGACGGGCGGCGCACGCGGCCAGATCCTCGGGCCGGCGCCGCCACTTCGCGTCGGGGTTCCGGCGGAGCACGCCGAGGTTCGAGCACGGCGCGTCCACGAGAACGCGGTCGCACGCGCCGCGGAAGCCCGGGGCGCGCGCCTCGACCGTGCCCTCGAGCGCCTCGACGCACGTGGCGCCGAGCCGCGCCGCTGCCTCGACGACGCGCGTGAGCCTCGCCGGCTGGGGGTCGAGCGCGAGGACGCGGCCGCGGTTCGCCATGAGCTGCGCCAGGTGGGTGGTCTTGGTGCCGGGCGCGGCGCAGACGTCCGCGACGGTCTCGCCGGGCTCGGGCTCGAGGAGCCGCGC
>WNFJ01290561.1_pt1 | contig 12738 bp, 12 predicted proteins | sample 5400461 | NCBI WGS metagenome assembly WNFJ01 (sample SAMN13153349, study PRJNA577476) | soil metagenome | isolation source: 115 cm saprolite on Douglas fir-dominated hillslope | place: USA:California | collected 2013-09-17 | reverse complement strand
CCACTAATGCCAACGCGACGGCGACTGGGCCTCTGGTCGCACCGGATGACTCACTCGTGTTTCGCGACGACAAGGTTTATCTGCCACTCGTCCGCAACAACAAACTGCATCTGGCCGAGGTTCAGCTCGGACACGACAACGGCATTGACGTCGTTGTGTCAGGCGACGTCCACGACGGCGACCTGGTCGCGATGAGCGTCGGCGAGGCGGTTAGCGACGGCGAGCCAGTTCAGCCAGTGCCCGCAACACCTGCCGGCAAATCGTAGTAAGCGGCCACAAAAAATAAAAACAAAACTTCAGAGAGAGGAGAAAAATATATGGAAACCGCGAAAATCCCCGGAACTGATCTTCAGTTTTCGCGCATCGGGCTCGGCACGTGGGCGATGGGCGGATGGATGTGGGGCGGCACCGATGAAAATGAATCGATCCGCACAATCCTTTCTGCGATCGATCGCGGAATCACTTTGATCGACACCGCGCCGGTGTACGGCTTCGGCAAGTCGGAAGAGATTGTCGGGAAAGCGCTCGAATGGGCAGGTGAGAGACACCGGGTGATGCTCGCCACCAAGGTCGGACTCGACTGGGCGGGCGGCGAGCCGTTTCGCAACGCATCGCGGACCCGAATCTTTGCGGAGGTCGAAGCCTCGCTTAGAAGGCTGCGGACCGACGTCATCGACATCTACCAGGTGCACTGGCCTGATCCGATGACTCCGATTGATGAGACCGCCGACGCGATGGCCGCGCTGTTCAAGGAAGGGAAGATCCGCGCGATCGGGGTGAGCAACTTCTCACCGGCACAGATGAATGAATTCGGCCTGGTCGCTCCGATTCATAGCGCGCAACCTCCCTACAATCTCTTCGAACGCGGGATCGAAAGGAATGTCTTGCCTTACTGCGAGCGCGACGGCATCGCGGTTTTCGCGTACGGCGCCATTTGCCGCGGCTTGCTTAGCGACCGGATCGATAGCGACACCAAATTCGAGGGTGACGATCTGCGCACAACCGATCCCAAATTCCACGCACCGCGATTCCAACAGTACCTGGAAGCCGTCCGGCAGCTGGATCGATTCGCCCGCGAAAATTACGCAAAGCGAGTAATACATCTCGCACTTAGATGGGTGCTCGATCAGCCCGGCATCACGAGCGCGCTATGGGGCGCGCGGCATCCCGGGCAACTCGATCCGATCAACGATATAATGGGATGGCATCTCGATGACACCGCGCTTAGCGAGATCGATCGGATCGTCCGCAGCACGATCAAAGATCCAATCGGTCCGGAATTTATGGCGCCGCCTGCGCGCAGCACACCGACCGCGAACACACTTAGAACCAGTGACGACACTACCAGGGCCCACGCCATCAGGGGATGAACATGGAACAGTCTTCTACAGAGCTGATCGAGCGCCTTAAGTGCCTTGAGTACAGACAGGCTGAACTTCAACGTACCAATCGCCGGCTTGGATCGGTTACCGGCGCGATCGTCGTGATAGCTGGAGCGCTGATCCTGATGGGGCAGACAAGACAGCCTCAAAGCCTGGAAGCCACGGAGTTCGTGCTTCGCGGTAGTGACGGCAAGGTGCGAGGTGCGATGGGTATGCTCCCCGATGGCGCGGTCGGGATGAATCTCACCGACATCAAAGGCCAGACGCGTATCACATTGGATATCGCGGCGGATGGCTCACCGGGACTGGACTTTTACGATCCGCAGGGCAAATTGCGCGCGACATTCGCACTCAGCGCGAGCGGCACGCCAGGCCTGGGACTTTACGATGAGACAGGGAAGTTGCGCACCAGTATCGATGTGCCTGCGGCCAACACTCCCGGCCTCGCCTTTTACAAACAAGATGGCAAGCCCGCCTGGGGGGCTCCGTAATTCCGCGAGCACCCATCTAAGGAGATCGCTTTATGCGACGCTGGTTACTAGCAACTCTGATACTTGGCCTACTCTCATTCGCAGTAAGCGGATGCGGCGAACCGGGATATGACTACTATGGCTATCCGGGCTATGGCTACGCGCCCTACTCGTATGGATATTTTGGTCGAAGCTACTATGAGCCAGATTTCAGGTATCACCATGATTGGGAAGACCATCACGGTGCCGGCCATCACGATTCGTTCGGCGGCCACGGTGGCTTTGCCCATGCAGGTGGCTTTGGTGGCGGTGGGCATGGCTTCGGCGGCGGAGGCTTCGGCGGTGGCCATGGAGGTGGCGGTGGTGGCCACGGTGGTGGCGGGCATCGCTAAGCGCGATGACTGCACTCGTCGTGAAACCCGCAACTAAGTAGGAGTAATCATGCTTGAGCCGGGACTAATACAAAATGCGGCGTTGGTAGGCACCGCGTTCGCTGCTTCCCTGGTCGAGTGCGTCGAAGCATTGACGATCGTCCTGGCGGTGAGCTCTGTCTCCGGCTGGCGCTCGGGCCTACTAGGCGCCGCATCTGGCGCTGTGTCTCTCGCCACGTTGGTAGCGCTAGCCGGTGGAGCACTCGTCCGAGTGCCACTAGACGATCTGCACATCGTTGTTGGCGTAGTGTTGTTGCTGTTTGGGCTTTCATGGTTGCGGAAAGCGGTGCTGAGATCTGCCGGCATAAAGGCGACGCACGACGAAGCCGCGATTTATACTCGACAGGTGCACGAGATGCGATCGAAGCATGCCGGTACTGCCGACCGCCTGGATCCCATCGCGATTATCGCCGCGTTCAAGGCCGTGGTCATCGAAGGCATCGAAGTAGTGTTGATAGTAGTCGCAGTCGGGCATGTGGCGGGTGCGCTGGTCCCAGCCGCTGTGGGAGCGAGCGCGGCTGCGTTAGTAGTGGTCGCTCTGGGGATCGCGATCCATAGTCCACTTACCCGAGTACCGGAAAACGCGCTCAAGTTTGGCGTCGGCGTCGTCATCGTCTCCTTCGGCATCTTCTGGCTCGGCGAAGGATTGGGCGTCGCATGGCCGGGCGGCGATTTCGCCGTGCTCGCAATCATCGCAGGCGTACTCGCGCTCTCGCAACTATGCGTAGCTCGCTACCGCTTACAAAGCCGCGAGACTGGACACGACGTTCCGTCCAACCTCATTTCACTTCAACGCGGGCGGCCGAAGAGACCCTGAGGTGGCTTGGGCTGCTGCACTTTCGGCGCGAAGGCTCGGGCCGTGTCGCGCTGAGGACGCTTAGTCCGCGACAGCTCATGCTGACGCGCCAATCCCTTGAGTCCTTGTTCCTTATAGTCAGCGCTCCTCAGCGACGCCATGAACGCAACCAGCTCGTCGATATCGCTCTCCGAGAGCGCTAGCGCGGAATCGGCAGCGCTTGAGTCGCGGAAATCAGCGCAGCCGTACCCAGAGCCAACAAGAGAGTGGCGGGAGAACATCGCATGCTCGGAGACTTTACTTGATTCGCTGCGCGGTCGCTTCGATTCGATCCATCCAGAACACCAGCCGGGGCGTATATTCGTGCGGCACGCAGGAGCTACAAATCTCTCCTGCAAGACGCGCCAGCTCTTCGAGCACAATCGTCAGCAGCTGCGAGCGCACGTAGGTCGGCGGCAGACTCTGCAGCAGCTCCGACAACACGTTGAGCGCCGAATACAGGTTGGCGAGAATCGCAGCAAGGACTCTTTCCTCCACGACCAGTTGCCGCTGATAAAGCAAATCGTGGATCGCACGCACCTCACCATTGAAAATCCGGACCGCGCTTTCCAGCCGCGTGGCGATTTTATTTGGCGGCTTCTGTGCTTCGCACATCGCAGTGATCGCAAGCATGTCGGAAATCACCATGTGCAGGTTGGTCTGCACACGATCGAGTCGTTCTTCGAATGTGATGCGGTGGATTTCGCTCACTAGCTCGTCCTGCCGATGCGAGACGAACTTGGCTACCACCGCGCCAAATATGAGCAGTGCGCTGATAGCTTCGGCAACTGCGACTACCCGCGCGATTCCAACCGGTAAGATGTCGCCATAGCCGATCGACGTCGCAGTCACGAAGCTGAAGTAGAGTGCGTTACCGAATCCTTGCAGATTGGTGCCGATCGGGATGCCTGCTTCGACCAGTCCGTCCGTGGTTAAGAGTGCTACAAGCCAGTACCCGACACCGCTCAGCAGGATCATTCCTATCCAGACTAGGAACAACTGCAACGCGGAGCGTCTATGAATCAGACTGAGGATCGACCTGTCGAATCGACGCATCTGCGACAAGCGTGCTGGTACCCTTCCCACTTCGCCGCTCGGCGAAACGGTTAGAGGCGGGCCAACCAGCATCGCCATCGAGTCGGATACCGACGAGTCCGGCTCTGAGGGCGCTTCTCCCGCACGCTGCGTCGCTTCACCTGAGTCCATCCAGTCGGCGAGACCGCGGCGATACACGCGAACGTTCGAGTAGCCGAGTTCATGTAACTGCGCCAAGGCGTTCACGCTACGCTCGCATTGCGGGTTTCCGCAGTAAACGACGATCTCGGCGCCGCGGTTTGGAAGAAGCTCGCGCGCGCGGTTGACAACCTGTTCGAGCGGGAGGCTAACCGCGCCGGGAATGTGCCACTCCACGTAAGACGACTCGGGCAGCACATCCACGATCGTAAGCGCGGGATCGCCGAGCCGCCGGTGGAGTTCCTCGCGGGAGATTTCCGGCATGTCCGAAAAGATGGCAGCGGTACTGCCTTCAGAATTCACGATGATCAGGGTCCTCCCTGCGTTAGAGGCGTGAAAAAAGGCCGCACAAGGCCGCACAAAAGCGCGACCCCGTTCGTCGCGCCTCCAAATGCGAATAGTTCGTGAGTCAAACAAGCGCGAGAGACCATCATGACTACAGGAATTCTTCAGAAATGGGTGCGGGACCCACGTAGCGGCGAAGTCCATCTTCCAAGCGAAGAAGTGGCGATCATGAGCGTCATACGCAATCTGGATCGCACTTTGCTGAAAGTTAGATGGCACGCCGGAGGTGAGTGCCTGGTGTTCCCCGAAGAGCTCGAGGAAATTCGTCCCGGCGCGTGATGCTACCGGCGCGCGATCTGACCGATAAGTGCCTGCGTCATCTCGATATGGCGAGGCATCCCGATATTCGTGTAACTCTCCAGCGCCTCGCCGAGCATCGTTCGCGCTTTTTCGCGATCACCGGAGCCGGCGCGATTGATTAGCATCATCGCGTTGAAACGCTGTATCTCCGTCTGCTCGAGGCGATGGGGAAACGACTCAGCCTGCCGCATCGCGATCTGAAAGTGATTTTCGGCTGCATCAAAATCGCAAGCGCACGCTGCGGCGATACCTGCGATCGTTTGCGTGAAGCGCGAGATCGGCCACAGAGCTACCGCTCCAGTGTCGATCAACTCACGAGTAAGCGGGTATAGCTGCCCGGCTTGCGATTGTTCGCCAAGGATCGCAAGGCCTTCGACCGCCAGCGCGAGTAGCCACCAGGAACCTCTAATGTTGTGTTGACCGCTAACCGGAAGCGACCTGCGCTGTTGATCAAAAATCGCCAACGCGCCGGCGCGATCTCCAGCGTAAGCCATTTGTCGAAAAAGTGTTCCCTCGCCGAATCCATGAATTGAGCTCATCCCCGGGTCCGTGCGGCAGGAGGCTTGCGCATGAGCCAAAGCACCTACCCAGTTTCCTCGAATGAAATCGACCACACTTAGTTGTACTTCTGAGAGAACTTCCCAGAATGAAAACCGCACCTTCTGATCGGATGCCGACACTTGCTGGAAGCCAGCTTCGAGCTTGACGATGTCAGGTGCTTTGCCAAACGCCGCCCAGGTTCGGGTGCTGAGGCATAGCGCGACCGAGTAAGCCTGCCCTATCTTCATCGCGAGCGGTTCGAGCTCGTCCGCGATTCTGACTGCCTCCTCCGGTTGTCCGAGAGTAAGCAGCGTCTGATGCAGAACTCTGAGCTGCAAGGCGCGTTGCCAGGGAGACGTCCCCGCTCCTCCCATCTTTTCACTGAGCAATCCGTCCGCGGCAGCTTCTCTCAATCGAAAGAAGTGCAAATTTACGATCGATCGGGCGCCAAGAATTCTCGCCTCGAGCTTTTGATCAGATAGCTCCGATGCGATGTCGAAGGCTTCGCCAAGCGCCTCGTAGGCTGATTCGTATCCCGAGCTCGCCGCCGTGGACTGCCCGAGTGCAGCGAGAAGACGCGCGCGGTTGGCGCTTACATCGCCTTCAAGGTAGGCGAGCCCGCGACGCGCTGTTTCAATTGCTTCCCTGTTGCGGCCAACCCAGATGAGCGCGTCGGTCAAGTCCGTATAGCTCTTGCCTATAATTTCCCGATCGCCAAGTCCGGTGTAGATTTCGAGCACTTCACGAAGATTGGCCAGCGCGTCGTCCCAATGCTCAAGACCGAGCTCGGCCATCGCGAGGCTCGCCAACAAGTCCGCACGCTCTGCACCGCCGTCCTCGCCCAGATGCGACAGCGCGGAGCGGAAGCTGCGCTGCGCTTCCTCAAATGCCGCCGCATCGAGTGCGCCCTCGCCCGCTCGCGCCAGCCATCGGACCAGTCGTGGCCGATCAGCGAACGATCCTGCCTTGAGGAGATGGTCCGCGATCTCGCCGGCGCACTGGTTGACGCCGCCGCATTCGAGCCGCTCGATAGCATCGGCGACACCGGCGTGCAGTTGCTGCCGGCGGGGGGCCGAGATTTCTGCCAACAGCGTCTGCCGCACGAGTTCATGGGCGAAGGTAAACGGTCGTTCCGGCCCCTCGGAGCTCGGGACGATTATTCCCATCTCCTGCGCCTTATCGATCACGTTGAAAAGTTCGTCAACGTCGATTTTGCTGATGTCGGTCAGAAGTTGAAAACTGAAGCTTCGCCCGATAACTGCGGCGGCAGTCAGCGCGCGCTTTTCATTCTCGGCGAGCCGCTCCAGGCGCCGCCCGATAATCAAGCGCACGTTTTCTGGAACATCGATTTCGTCGATCGTGATATCAGTGCGGAATTCGCCGTCTGCGTCGAAGACTTTCCCGTCTTCGATCAGATGCCGATAAACTTCCTCGACGAAAAATGGATTTCCCTGACTTTCCTCGAAGATTGCGCTCACCAAGCTTTCCGGAGGGTGACGCTCGCTTAACCCATACAAAATCTCCGCAATCGCGTCCTTGGTTAATCCGCCCAGCTTCAGCGGACGGATACCGAGTCGAATCAGCTCTTCCAGAGTTCTGACTAACGCGTGATTGTGTTCGGAATATCCGTCGCGATAGGTCCCTATAATTACGACCGGAAGGTTGGCGATGCGATTGGCCAGATGAATCAGCAGGCCCAGCGAGGATTCATCCGACCATTGCAAGTCTTCGAGGATGTAAAGGTACGAACGAGTTCGAGCCGCGCGCGCGAGCGCCTCTGAAACGCTCTGGAAAAGATAACGGCGCTGCTGCGTCGGCGGCAGTTCCATTGGCTGCGGTATATCCGGAAAAACTCGGCGCAGGCTCGGCGCAAGTTGGGCGAATTCGGCCGCATTGTCCCCCAACCGGCGGCGGAAATCGTCGAGGCTCGGCGCATTCGCCAGGTTGCTTTCAATGATCTCGACGAAGGGAAGATACGGAAACGGCTCTTCTCTTTCGTAGCAGTGACCCACCACGGATCGGAAGCCAACTCGCGACGCGTACTCTGACATCTCCATCGCCAGGCGGGACTTGCCCACGCCGGGTCCGCCTCCGAGCATGACTATCGATCCATGTCCCTCAAGCGCGCGATCGATCAGCGCGCGAATCGCGCGGCGCTCGGTTTCTCGCCCCGCAAAAGCAGTTCGTTGCGCGAGCGAGAAAGGAGATACCTCGAGCACCGGTGTCGAGCCTGCGCGGCGATCGGTCGGGCGGTCGGCTGGCTCCGGAGCAGTATCGTTACCCGAAGTCGGAGGATGCGCTGCATCCCATGTCGGCGGCTCGGCTCGCTCGACTTCCGATTCCCGGTTCACCGCGGCGAATTCCCATGCAATCGGAAATTCCGGGTCAGGCTGATATGAGCAGTAGGTCCCCGTCTTGATACATCGCGACAGAATATCTCCAAGCTGGGAATCCGCCTCCGCGATTCGTTCCAGCACCGCCTTAATAGTCTTGGTGATACTTTGCCGCGCGCGCTCCGAAGCCGATGCCGCGCGCCGATTACGTCCACCGAGTCCGACCGCGCGCGAGAGTTCTTTCGTCAGCGCATCGATTTCCTGTTCCGCCCGCTCGGCGCGCGCGACGTTGCCCAGCTCTTTGGCTTCTTCCAATTCCTCTTGCAGCTCGGAGAGCCGGCGCCGATACGCGAGCTTGGCTTGATCGTCGAGCATCTCGCCCGCGTCGCCCAGCGTGGTGACATGGATACCCGCCTTTTCGAGCTCGTCTTCCCCGCGCTGCAGACCTTGCGCTGCCCTGCCGGCTTCGTCGTCGTCGTGCTGGCCTGCGATTCCACCAACCAGATCGAGCACGTGGAATTCGATCGCCGGATGACGAATCAGATGGGCGAGGTATCCCAGTCCCTTGGTATCCTTCAGGCGAAACGCATTGCCGCCATACCCGACGGTCCAATACTCGCCCTCTTTGCGGAAGACACCTTTTTGTGTCGAAGCGACGCTCGCCCGAGGGTCGCCAGTACTAGCCGATCCAAGTCGATCACTCCGCGTATCAACTGACATCTTAATTTCTCTTGCGAATTTCTCCGGCCGTTCGGCCCATTTCTGGTGGACGATCCACCAAAATCGTACCACTGCGCCAACCTTCGTACACCCATATTGTGCGCCCATTTTTCACGCCTTCCAGGCAGATGAAAGAGAACAAACAACCAGTCCAGAAGATACAGGAGGTTTTAATGCCATGAAAAAGCTATCAACAATTCTTGCAGCTGGAACGTTAGCGCTGGCTCTGTCGGCGCCTGCGTTTGCCGGATCGGTCGGGATTTCGAGGACGTATCGGACGCAGCCCGACACCCAGACGATCGCTGAACTGCAGCAAGCCTCGGAGGCGGCGCAGCGTGAAGCGCGCACCGGAAATAAGGACAACCTGGCCTTCGGGCGCAAGAGCGCTCAAATCGATCAGCTAATCGGCCGCATGCAGAGCGGACAGCAGGTCGATCAGGCGCAAATCGACAACGCCCTGGAGCCAGTATGGGTTTGGTAACCCAAGCATAACGCTGAGAGCGGCGGAACCTGAACATCCTGAACTTGATAAACCTGCAAAACTCCGCCGCTTCTCAGCGTTCTTGATGTGAACCAGTGAGTGCGAACTTTGTGCGGCGAATTCTCACGCCTTGGAAATTGAAGGAAAAGACCGATGGATTCGAAGAAGACTCTGACCACCGATAATGGCGCCCCAGTCACCGACAATCAGAACTCTAGGACCGCGGGCGAGGGCGGACCAGTCCTGCTCGAAGACCATCACCTGATCGAGAAGCTCGGGCATTTCGATCGCGAGCGGATTCCCGAGCGCGTCGTGCACGCAAAAGGCAGCGGCGCTTTCGGCTATTTCGAAGTGCTCGCCGACGTGAGCCGATGGACCAAGGCCCGGTTTCTTTCCCAAGTCGGAAAGCGAACCGAAGTTTTCATGCGCTTCTCCACCGTCGCGGGAGAGAAGGGCTCTGCCGACACGGTCCGCGACCCGCGCGGATTTGCGATCAAGTTTTACACCGAAGATGGCAACTACGATCTGGTCGGCAACAATACGCCGGTCTTCTTTATTCGCGACCCGCTGAAGTTTCCCGATTTTATTCATTCGCAGAAGCGCGACCCCTACACCAATATCCAGGAGCCCGAAAACGTCTGGGATTTTTTCTCGCTGAGTCCCGAAGCGACCCATCAGTTCACGATTCTGTTCAGCGACCGCGGAATCCCCCTGACCTTCCGCAATATGGACGGCTTCGGCTCGCATACTTTTCAATGGGTCAATCCGAACGGCGAAGTCTTCTGGGTGAAATACCACTTCAAGACCGACCAGGGGATCAAATGCTTCACCGCGCTCGACGCGGCGCGAACCGCCGGCACCGACGCGGACTTTCATCAGCGCGATCTGCTGCGAGCAATCGATCGCGGTGAGTATCCGTCGTGGACGCTCAAGATGCAGATCATGCCGGCCGCGGAGGCCGCCCAGTACCGCTTCAATCCATTCGATGTGACCAAGGTTTGGTCGCATCGCGATTACCCGCTGACCACGGTCGGCAGAATTGTGCTGAATCGCAATCCCGAGAATTACTTCGCCGAAGTAGAACAGGCGGCCTTCAATCCGGCTCACTTCGTGCCGGGCATCGGTCCCTCCCCCGATAAGATGTTGCAAGGCCGCCTGTTCTCCTACGGCGATACCCATCGTTACCGGCTCGGCGCAAATCACATGCATCTGCCGGTCAATCGGCCCCACGCGGCGGGCGTTGACAACTACAGCCGCGACGGCGCGATGCGCGTTGATAACAACTACGGGCGTGCGAAGAATTACGAGCCCAATAGTTTCAACGGTCCGGTGCAAACCGGTAAGTCGCTGTGGTCGCCAATCGAGGTCTCGGGGCAGACCGGAAATCACGCGCCGGTAGATCATCGCGATGACAACGACTTCGTCCAGGCCGGAGATCTCTACCGGCTGATGAGCGATGCGGAGAAGCAGAGACTGGTCGCGAATATCGCCGCGAGCCTTTCGCAAGTCAGCCGCAAGGACATCATTGATCGTTCGATCGCAAACTTCCGCAACGCCGACACCGAGTACGGCGATCGAATCGCGGAGGCTATCGCAAAGCGCCGCGCGTCATCCTCAGTAGCGTTCGACGGAAAGGCTCCCGCCGTCGCTCTGCGGACTTGAACTTTGATAAGGAGAAGTACGAACATGAAAAACAGTTCAGCAATTAAAATGAAACAATCTTCCGAAGTGTTGACCGATCTCAGCGGCGACGCGGTGGTCGAGATCTCGAGCGCGCTGCGCAAACTACTCGCCGACGTGTTCACGCTCTACGTCAAGACCAAGAACTTCCACTGGCACATGAGCGGGAGGCATTTCCGCGACTACCACCTGCTCCTCGATGAGCACGCGACTCAAATCTTCGCGATGACCGACGATATCGCCGAGCGCGCCCGCAAGATCGGCGGCCCGACAATTCATTCGATCGGAGATATCGCCAAGCACCAGCGGCTGAAAGACAACGACACCAATTTCGTCGAGCCCAAGGACATGCTCGACGAGCTTTGTGACGACAACAAGCATCTGACCCGCGAGATGCGCTCCACGCACGAACTCTGCGAGCATCACAACGACGTCGCCACCGCGAGCCTGCTCGAGAACTGGATCGATGAGACCGAGCGCCGGACCTGGTTTCTGTCGGAGATCGTGGCCGATCGCTAATCGTTGCTAATGGTTAGTTAAATACTGGAATAGTTAAATGCTGGAATAGCCAGTAAAGCCCTGCAGGAGAGTCGTTATGACGACGGTAGCGGAAAGCCTGGTGGCGACGCTTGCGGCGGCCGGAGTTAAGCGAATCTACGGAATTGTCGGCGACTCGCTCAACGGGATAACCGACGAGATACGCAAGCAGAAGACGATTGAGTGGGTGCATGTTCGGCATGAAGAGGTGGCGGCGTTTGCGGCTGGAGCTGATGCGCACGTTACCGGCGAGCTTGCTGTTTGCGCGGGGAGCTGCGGGCCGGGGAATCTTCACCTGATCAACGGGTTGTTTGATTGCCATCGCAGCTCGGTGCCGGTTCTGGCGATTGCGGCGCATATTCCGAGCGGCGAGATCGGCTCCGATTATTTTCAGGAGACGCATCCGGAGTTCCTGTTCAAGGAATGCAGTTACTACTGTCAGCTGGTTTCGACGCCGGCGCAGATGCCGCGGGCGCTGGAGAATGCGATGACTACCGCTCTTGCGCGGCGCGGCGTTTCGGTGATCGTTTTGTCGGGAGATGTTGCGCTTCAGTCGGGCGAGCATCTTAGCGCGTCGGCGCCTTATCAAAAGCCAGCGACACCTCTCACCCGGCCGTTGGATCAGGATCTCGATCGGCTTGCGAAGCTGCTGAACGATTCCAAGAGAATCACCTTACTGTGCGGGGCTGGTTGTGCGGGTGCTCACGACGAGCTCCTCAAACTTGGCGAGAAGCTCAAAGCGCCGATGGTGCATGCGCTGCGGGGCAAGGAGTACGTCGAGTACGACAATCCTTATGACGTTGGGATGACGGGGCTGATTGGGTTCTCTTCGGGATATTACGCGATGCTCGGCTGCGACGTGCTGATGATGCTGGGCACCGATTTTCCTTATCGGCAATTCTATCCGACTGATGCGAAGATCGTGCAGGTGGATATCCGCGGTGAAAAACTCGGGAATCGCGCACCGCTTACGATGGCTTCCGCGCCTTCGCGAGAAGAGCGATCGCACATTTCTCGACAAGGCGCTTCGTCATCATGAGACCGTGCGAAAGGAACTTGACGAGCTCGCGACTGGGCGCGCCGGGCATACGCCGATACATCCGCAGTACCTGACCAGGATGCTGAGTGACGCCGCTAGCGAGGATGCGATCTTCACTTGCGACGTCGGCACACCTTCGATTTGGGCGGCGCGCTATCTCAGGATGACTGGCAAGCGACGCTTGCTCGGCAGTTTCAATCATGGCTCGATGGCCAATGCGATGCCGCAGGCGATTGGCGCGCAGGCGGCTTTTCCGGGCCGGCAGTGTATCTCACTTTCGGGCGACGGCGGGTTCACGATGCTGATGGGCGACCTGTTGACGCTCGTGCAGATGAATCTGCCGGTGAAGGTGGTCGTCTTCCACAATTCCAAGCTGGGTTTCGTTGACCTGGAGATGAAGGCGGCGGGTTAT
>WNFJ01166793.1_pt1 | contig 12740 bp, 14 predicted proteins | sample 5400461 | NCBI WGS metagenome assembly WNFJ01 (sample SAMN13153349, study PRJNA577476) | soil metagenome | isolation source: 115 cm saprolite on Douglas fir-dominated hillslope | place: USA:California | collected 2013-09-17 | reverse complement strand
TTCGGCGGCGTGGACATCCTGGTCAACAACGCCGGGACGATGTACTCCGGCCGCTTCGACGCGCTCACCGACGGCGGCCTCCGGGCCCAGCTCGACATCAAGTTGTTTGGCTTCATGCGGGCCATCCGCCTGGTCGCGCCGGGGATGAGGGCCCGGCGCTGGGGCCGGATCGTCAACATCATCGGAGGCGCCGGCAAGGAGCCTGATCCCTACATGCTGGGCAGCGGCATCACCAACAGCGCGCTGCTGAACCTCACCAAGGCGCTCGCCACGGAACTCGGCGCGGACAACGTCCTCGTGAACGCCGTCTGCCCCGGCTGGGTGGACACCGGTCTCTGGCGCCGGAATGCCGCCGGCCTCGCGGCCGAGCTCGGCGCCGGCTCCGAGGACGAGGCGCGCCGTCTGGCGGCCCGCAAGAACGCGCTCGCGCGCTTCGGTCGGCCCGAGGAGCTGGCCGACGCCATCGCGTTCCTCTGCTCCGAGCGCGCGAGCTTCATCACCGGCGTCTCGCTGAACGTCGACGGCGGCCGCCTGAAGAGTCTGTGGTAGAGCGCGCCCGCGCCGGGCTACGACGCTTTCGCAGCCGCCTGCAGCTCCTTCACGTGCTCCGTCCAGTGGCGCGCCAGGAGCTCGAGCCGCTGCCGTCCCGTCAGGAGCTCGCCGTTCGAGCGCCGGAAGCAGGGCGTGTCGAGATCGGACGCGCCCCGGGCGGCGCGCACGAGCCGGGCGTGGGCCTGGCGCACCTGCGTCAGCAGCTCGTCGAAGCTCTCGTGCTCGTGGAGGCGGCGGCAGACTTCGTTCACGGTGTCGGAGTCGGCCGGCACCGGCCACGGCGGCCCGCCGTGCGCCGCGGACTGGATGCCCCAGGCGGTCGCGTCGTGGAAGTAGAGGAAGTGCATCAGCACGTCGCGCGCCTGCCAGCGATCGACGCGGGCCTTGGTCGCGCGGCCCGGCCCGTCGAAGTACGCCAGGGTTTCCTGCACGACCTTGTCCAGGTTGGCGAGCAGCGCGTCCTTCGGAGCCGGCGTCGTCATCGGCACCCCCTCCTCGGTGAGGACAGGGCCGTAGTGTAGCGCGCCGGTGACCCGTCAAGCGAAAGCCGTGTGGCTTCGCGGACTCCTGGGGCTCCTCGTCCTCGGGGGCTGCGCGCTCGCGCGTCCGTCGGCGCCTCCGCCGCGGGTGGCGAGCGAGCAGACGGGCGAGGCGTCGTGGTACGGCCGCCCGTACCACGGCCAGCGCACCGCGAGCGGAGAGATCTTCGACATGTACGCGCTCACGGCGGCCCACCCCACGCTGCCCTTCGGCGCGCGCGTGCGCGTCACGAACCTCAAGAACGGCCGCGCGGTCGAGGTCCGCATCAACGACCGTGGGCCGACGGCGCGCGGCCGCATCATCGACCTCTCCTACGCGGCGGCGCGCGCGCTCGACGCCGTGGAGGCCGGCGTCTTCCCGGTGCGCGTCCGCGTGGTCGCGCTGCCCGAGCGGTAGCGCGGCCGGCGTCTACGGTGCGTCCGTGGCGCCGAGCGTCAGCTCCTCGGCGCGGTGGCAGCGCACATCGTCGGGAACCCGGAGGAGTATATTAGGTGCCGGCCATGATCACCATCGAGTCCACGCCCGAATTCGTCTCGAGCGTCTACGCGCGCATGGACCGGACCCTCGAGGTCGTCCGCCGGAACCTGGGGCGGCCGCTGGGACTGGCGGAGAAGATCGTGCTCTCGCACCTCGACGAGCCCGCGACGACCGGCATGGAGCGCGGCAAGACCTACGTCCAGCTCCGGCCCGACCGCGTGATCCTCCAGGACGTGCTGGGCCAGACCGCGATGCTCCAGTTCATGCAGACGCGCCGCACGCGGACCGCCGTGCCGACGACGATCCACTGCGACCACCTCATCCAGGCGCGGGTCGAGGGCGAGGCGGACCTGCGCGAGTCGCTCGCGGAGAATCGCGAGGTCTACGACTTCCTCCGGACGGCCGCCGCCAAGTACGGCGTCGGCTTCTGGGGGCCCGGCGCCGGCATCATCCACCAGGTCGCGCTGGAGAACTACGCGTTCCCCGGCGAGCTGATGATCGGCACCGACTCCCACACGCCGAACGCCGGGGGCCTCGGCGCCTGCGCCGTCGGCGTCGGCGGCGCCGACGCCGTCGAGGTGATGGCCGGCCTGCCCTGGGAGGTGCTCTACCCGAAGGTGATCGGCGTGCGTCTGACCGGCGAGCTCGTGGGCTGGACGGCGCCGAAGGACGTGATCCTCAAGCTGGCCGGCGAGCTCACCGTCGCGGGCGGCACCAACGCGATCATCGAGTACTTCGGCCCGGGCGCCCGCTCCATCAGCGCCACCGGCAAGGCGACCATCACCAACATGGGCGCCGAGCTCGGCGCGACCACCTCGATCTTCCCGTACGACCCGCGCATGGCGAAGTACCTCGCGGCCACCGGCCGCGGCGAGCTGGCGACGCTCGCCGAGCGCTCGCAGCGTCTCCTCGCCGCGGACCCGGAGGTCGAGGCGCGCCCGGAGCGCTGGTTCGATCGGGTCGTGGAGATCGACCTGTCCACGCTCGAGCCCCACATCGTGGGCCCGCACTCACCGGACCGCGCGCGTTCCATCTCGCGGCTCGGCGCCGAGGTGCGGGACCCGGGTAACAAGTTCGTGGACGTCATCTCCACCGCGCTCATCGGGAGCTGCACGAACTCGTCCTACGAGGACATGAGCCGATCCGCGGACGTCGCCGAGCAGGCGCGCGCTCACGGCGTCAAAGCGGCGGTGCCCTTCATGGTGACGCCGGGCTCGGAGCAGATCCGCGCCACGATCGAGCGGGACGGCCAGATGGCCTCGCTCCTGGCGATCGAGGGGACCGTGCTGGCGAACGCCTGCGGTCCGTGCATCGGCCAGTGGCGCCGCGCCAAAGAGGCGGCCGGCGTGCCGAACACCATCGTCACCTCGTACAACCGCAACTTCCCCATGCGCAACGACGGGCAGCCGACGACGATGAACTTCATCGGGAGCCCGGAGATCGTGACGGCCCTGGCCCTGGCCGGCCGGCTGTCCTTCAACCCCGTGACCGATTCGATCACCGGCGCCGACGGCAAGCCCTTCAAGCTCCGGCCGCCGAAGGCCGCGCCGGAAGTTCCCGCGCGCGGGTTCGCCAAGGGCCGCTCCTCGTACACGGCGCCGCCCGAGGACGGGAGCCGCATCACGCTGTCGGTGGACCCGCGGAGCGAGCGGCTCCAGCTCATGGAGCCGTGGCCGGCGTGGGACGGCGGCGATTTCCGCGAGATGCCGGTGCTCTTGAAGACCAAGGGCAAGACGACCACCGACCACATCTCGCCCGCGGGCCCCTGGCTCCGCTACCGGGGACACCTCGACAAGTTCAGCGACAACATGTTCATGGGCGCGACCAACGCCTACACCGGCGAGGCGGGCAAGGGCCTGAACCTGATCACCGGCGAGCGGGGACAGTCGATCTCGAAGATCGCCAGGGACTACAAGGCCCGGGGTCTCAGGTGGGTCGTCGTCGGCGACCACAACTACGGCGAGGGCAGCAGCCGCGAGCACGCCGCGCTGTCGCCGAGGCTACTCGGCGGCGTCGCGGTGATCGCGCGGAGCTTCGCGCGCATCCACGAGAGCAATCTGAAGAAGCAGGGGCTCCTCGCGCTGACGTTCGGCGATCCGGCGCACTACGACCGGATCCGCGAGGACGACCGCCTGAGCCTCGTCGAACTGAAGGAGCTGGCGCCGGGCCGGCCCGTCACGTGCCTCGTCCACCACGCCGACGGCCGCGTGGAGACGCTGATGCTAAACCACTCCTACGGCCCCGCGCAGTTCGAGTGGTTCAGGCGCGGCTCGGCGCTCAACCTCTTCCACAAGGAGGCGGCCTCCTAGCGGGTGAAGAAGAACTGCTCGGTCCGGGCGTTGCCCGGGCTCCGGAGCGGCCAGTCGTTGCCGAGCGTCGTGGGGACGTTGCGGAAATTCCTGCCGGCCACGACGACGCCCTGCACCATCGGCGTCAGCCCCACCGTGCCGATCTCCCAGAGGTTGTCCACCCAGATCCGGAACAGCTCCTGCGCGAGCTTCGCCTGCTGCTCGGTCCCGACCGTCTTGGCCTGATCGAATTTGGTGGAGATGGTAGCACTCCGATTGCGATCGATTGTTTCTTGAAGCGGTGACAGAGGGCTCACCCGGGGCTGTACCTTCGCGTGATAGGATCGAGCCCTCGGACGCTCGCAGGTGAGGGCGCCGAACGCGGAAGGAGCGAGCGATGCGATACGACGTGATCTCCGCCGACTGCCACATCGACCTCTGCTGGCTCCCGCCCGACCTGTTCGCGTCCAACGCGTCGGCCGCGATGCGGGACCGCATGCCCTTCGTGAGCGACGGTCCCACGGGGCCCAGGTGGACCACGAAGAAGGGTGCGGCCCTCGGCCGCCCGTGCGGCATGGGCTCGGCGGGCCGGGAGTACGTCCCCGGGCGGATCTACCGCTCGGACCGGATGGCGGCGACCGGTCTCTACGACGACGGCAAGCGTGGGATCCGGCGCATCACCGATCCGGAGCTGCGGCTCCGTGACCAGGACCGCGACGGCGTGCAGGGCGAGGTCCTCTACGGGGTCCTCGGCACGACGGGGCGGATGAGCGACCCGGAGGCGGCCGTCGAGGTCATGCGCATCTACAACGAGTGGCTCGCCGGCTTCTGCGCGACCCATCCCGACCGGTACGCGGGCCTGGCCTCGATCCCGAATCACCCGCTCGAGGCGGCCATCGCCGAGGTGGAGCGCGTGGCCAAGCGCGGCGTGCTGCGCGGCCTGGACATCGCCAACTCGTCGGACCTGACGCCGCTCTGGGACCCCTACTGGAACCGCCTGTGGGACGTCATCAACGCGTGCGGCCTTCCGCTCCACTTCCACACGGTGGGCGGCTACCTCCCCGACCACATCCGGAAGATCGTGCTCGTCGGCTCCGATCCCACGCGCGCCAGCGCGCCCGACGCGCCCAAGGTGGACCTCCCCGTGGCCCGGGCGGCCTTCGCGACCAGCATCACCCAGTTCCAGATCAACATGGCCAACATCCTCGCCTCGCTGACCTTCGCCGGCGTGCTGGAGCGCCATCCGCGTCTGCGCCTGGTGCTCGGCGAGAGCGGCATCGGCTGGATCCCCTACATCCTCCAGCGCATGGACGCCGAGTGGGAGGACCAGTTCAAGGACCTCTCGCTCACGATGCCGCCCAGCGAGTACTGGCGGCGGCAGTGCAAGGCGACGTTCCAGACGGACCCGATCGGCATCAAGCTCCTCGACGAGCTCGGCGCCGAGAACGTGATGTGGGGCTCCGACTTCCCGCACCCCGACGGCGTGTGGCCGGACTCGCAGGAGTACATCCAGAAGGAGCTCGGGCACCTGCCCGCGGACGTCCGCCGGAAGGTGGTCTGCGAGAACGCCGGGCGTTTCTACGGCTTCGCGCTCACGTAGGGCCGCGCTCAGGCGACCTGGTAGCGCTTGATCGCCGCCTGATCGAACGCGAGGCCGAAGCCCGGCTTCGCGGGCACGACGAGCTGGCCGCCCTCGAGCTTCGGCGTCTCCTCGTAGAGCCTGAGCGTCCACGGCATGTACTCGACGGTGAGGCCGTTCGGGATCGCGGCGACGAGATGGACGTGGAGCTCGGGGACGAGGTGGCTCACGACGGGCAGGTTGAACGCCTCGGCCATGCCGGCGACCTTCATCCACTGCGTGATACCGCCCACGCGCAGCAGGTCGATCATCACGATGTCGATCGAGCGCGCCTCGAGCAGGTGGCGGAAGGGCACGATGCCGTAGTGGTACTCGCCCGCGGCGATCGGCGTGGCGAGCACGTCGGCGATGCGCGCCAGGCCGGCGTAGTCGTCGTGCGCCGTCGGATCCTCCAACCAGTAGAGATGGTAGGGCTCCATGCGGCGCCCGACCTCGATCGCGTGGTTCACGCTCCAGAGCTGGTTGATGTCGCACATCAGGTCGATCTCATGTCCGATGGCCTCGCGCATGACCCGGACGCGTTCGATGGACGCCGCGACGGTGGGCTCGCTCCCGCACTGCATCTTCATCTGCTTGAAGCCCATGCCGGCGAGGCGCGGCCCGGCCTTCGCGAGATAGTCCACGGGGTGGGGGCGCATGAGGGCGCCGCTCGCGTATGTCGCCACGCGGTCGCGCAGGCCGCCGAGGAGCGCGCACACGGACTGGCCCTGGGCCTTGCCGCGGAGGTCCCAGCACGCGACGTCGATCGCCGAGAGGGCCAGCGTGAAGATGCCGCCCGGGCCCGAGCCGCCCGCCGCGCGGCGGAGCTTCGCGGCGATCGCCTCCACCTGGGTGGGGTCGTCGCCGACGACGAGCCCCGCGAGGGCGTCCACCGCCGCCTTGAGCGCCGGTGTCAGCGCGGCGCCGAAGAACGTGAGGCCGAGACCGACCAGGCCCTGGTCCGTCCCGAGCTCGAGGGTGACGAACTCGCGCGTATCGGTGGGGGCGGGGAGGCCGACGACCAGCGGGTTGTCGGCCGGGGTGCGCAGCACGCGGGTGGTGACGTGAGTGATCTTCATCGGGCGTCTCCTCCGGGCGCGATGGTTGCTTAGACTACCGCGTTTCACGCGGAGGTTCATGCGGTGTCTCAATGATGGTGGAGGAACCCGCCGCGGCCGTCTCGACGCTCGACTCGCGCGCGACGCGCGAGCTCACGCCGTGCGGCGCCGGCTCGATGGTCTGGCGCTCCTGGGGAGAGGGCCGGCCGCTCGTGCTGCTCCACGGGGCCAGCGGCTCGTGGACCCACTGGATCCGGAACATCGCGACGCTCGCCCGACACTTTCGCGTGCTGGCCCCGGACATGCCGGGTTTCGGCGAGTCGGACGTGCCGCCCGAACCGCACACGGCTGACGTTCTCGCCGACCTGATCACCGCCGGACTCGGCGTCGTCCTCCCGTCGCCGGCGGAGCTCGACATCGCCGGGTTTTCCATGGGCGGAATCATCGGCGGCCTCGTCGCCGCGCGCCTCGGGCGTCGCATCCGCACGCTCGTGCTGCTCGGGCCGGGCGGCTTGAGGCTCCCGCCGGCGCCCAGGCGACCGCTGCTCGGCACGCGCCCCGACATGCGTCCTGACGAGGTCGCGCGGACATACCGTGAGAACCTGAAAGTTCTGATGCTCGCGAATCCGGACAAGGTCGACGACCTCGCCGTGTTCCTGCAGATGGAGAACGTCCGGCAGGCCCGGTTCAAGTCGGGCGACATCCCGACCTCCGACGCCCTGCTGCGAGCGCTGCCGGCAATCCGGTCGCGTATCGCCAGCATCTGGGGCGGGTGTGACGCGTTCGTGGGTCCGAATCTCGAGGCCCGCCGGCGCGTCCTGGCGGGGGTGCAGCGCGACCTCGACTTCCGCGTGATCGAGGGCGCGGGCCACTGGGTCACCTACGAAGCGGCCGATCGGGTCGATGCCGCGCTGCTCGAGATCTTGCTCGGGAAGGCGTGACGGGCCGGGCCCCCGCCCGCGGGCGAGGACCCGGCCGCGTCACGAGGTCAATCGCGGATCAATGGTCGTCGTGGTGCCGCCAGCGCTCATGGTCCCAGCCGTGCCTGTGGCCGGGCGGGCCCCAGGCCGGATAGGCCGGCGCGTACTGCGCGTAGGTCCGGTAGTAGTACACGGGGGCCGGCATCTGGTACACGGTGACAGGCTGCGGGACGACGTAGACCGGAGGCGGTGGCGCGACGTAGACCGGCTGGGCCACCACGGCCGGTGCGCGGTAGCCGAAGACGCCGGTGCCCGAGAGGATCTGGTTGAACACGGCGAACGCGCCGAGGCCGAGGGCGGCGTCGGTGGACGAGCCCGCCAGCGCCACTCCCGGGGCCAGCAGCATCGCGATCACGACCAGAGCAGCCACGCGTTTCATGGCGTTTCCTCCTTGGTGGAACGCTACTTCTGACCGGATAGACGACCGCCGCCGGGCCCGCATTTACCGATTTGACGCGCCGCCGGGCCACGGTCTAGTCTCCGCGCAGAGATGGAGCGGCGACGGCTCGGCAAGACGGACATGGTGGCGAGCATCCTCGGCTTCGGCGGCTCCGAGATCGGCTACGAGCGCGTGAGCGGCCGCACGGTGGCGCGGCTCCTCGGGGAGGCACTGGACGCCGGGCTCAACGTGATCGACACGGCCGAGTGCTACGAGGACAGCGAGATCCTCATCGGCCAGGCCCTCGGCGCCCGGCGGCAGGAGGTCCACCTCTTCACCAAGTGCGGCCACGCCCGCGGCTGGGCGCACGAGGACTGGCGCCCGGCACCGCTCCTCGCCAGCATCGAGCGGAGCCTGCGACGCCTCGGGACTGACCACCTCGACCTGATCCAGCTCCACAGCTGCTCGCTCGGCGAGCTGCGGAAGGGCGACGCCATCGCCGCGCTCGAGCAGGCGCGGCAGCGGGGCTGGGCGCGCTACATCGGCTACAGCGGCGACGGCGCCGCTGCCCGGTACGCCGTCGAGTGCGGCCGCTTCGACACGCTCCAGACATCGGTCAACATCGCTGACCAGGAGGCGCTCGAGCTGACGCTGCCGCTCGCGCGCTCCCGGGAGATGGGCGTGATCGCCAAGCGGCCGCTGGCGAACGTCGCGTGGCGGTACGCGCGGAAGCCGGCCGAGCCGTACCACCAGACGTACTGGTCTCGCCTGCGGACGCTCGACTACGGCTTCCTCGCCGACGGCGGCGACGCGGCGGTCGCCACCGCCCTGCGCTTCACGCTCAGCGTGCCTGGCGTCCACGCGGCGATCGTCGGCACGACGAAGCCCGGGCGGTGGCGGCAGAACGCTGCGCTGCTCGAGGCCGGCGGGCTGCCGCCCGCCGAGCTCGAGGCGATCAGCGCGCGTTGGCGCGAGGTGGCGGGCGCGTCGTGGACCGGCCAGGTGTGAAATGATCTACACTACTGCCGCGATGGACGCCGGGGTGCCGTGAGGATGGACGTCGGGATCTTCGATCACCTCGACCGCCGCGACGTGCCGCTCCACGAGCACTACGAGAGCCGGCTGCGCCTGCTGGAGAAATACGACGCGGCCGGGTTCAGCGCGTACCACCTGGCCGAGCATCACGCGACGCCACTCGGCACGGCGCCGGTGCCGGGGGTCTTCCTCGCCGCCGCGACCCAGCGGACGCGCCGCATCCGGCTCGGGCCGTGCGTCTACTGCATGCCGCTCTACAACCCGGTCCGGCTCATCGAAGAGATCTGCATGCTCGACCAGCTCTCGCGCGGGCGCTTCGACCTCGGGGTGGGGCGGGGGATCGTGCCCTACGAGATGGCGTACTTCGATCTCCACCACCTCGAGACCGAGGAGATCTATCTCGAAACGCTCGAGATCGTGCTCCAGGGACTCACGAGCGAGGTCCTCGACCATCGCGGGCCGCGCTACACGTTCCGGAACGTCCCGATGGTCCTCAAGCCCTTCCAGCGGCCCCATCCGCCGCTCTGGTACGGCCTCGGGCACATGGCCGGCGCCGAGTGGGCGGCGACCAACAAGGTGAACGTCATCACCAACACGACGTCGGATCGCTCGAAGCCGCTCTTCGAGCGCTACCGCGAGGTGTGGCAGCGCAAGCACGGCACGGATCCAATGCCGAAGCTCGGGATGTCGCGCCAGGTGGTCGTCGCATCCACGGAGGCGAAGGCCGAGGCGCTCGCCCGGCCGAACTACGCCGTCTGGTACGCGAACCTCACCAAGCTCTGGCGCGACTTCAACTCGATCCCGGTCAACTTCGCCCCGGACTTCGACGAGGCGCGACGGCGGCGCGTCGCCATCGCGGGCACGCCGGCGCACGTGCGCGAGGAGATCGAGCGCCAGGTCGCCGAGAGCGGCTGCACCTACTTCGTCGGCCGGATGATGTTCGGCAACATGAGCGAGGCCGATGCCGGGGCGTCGATCGACCTCTTCGCCGCCGAGGTCATGCCCCACGTCACCAAGCTCGCGCCGCCCGCCGCGTGACGGGCGCGGCGTAGCAGGCGGGGAGAGGGCGATGGGCAGGATCGTGTACGCGGCGGCGATGTCCCACGTGCTCCATCCGGAGTACTACGACAAGAACGTGGGGCCTCGCGGGCGCGCGCTGGTGGAGGCGCTGATCGCGGTCGTGCGCGAGATGGGCGTCGACCTCGCCGCGCGCCGGCCGGACGCGATCGTGATCGTCGCCGACGACCACCTGAACGTCTTCTCGTTCGACGCGGTCCCGGCCATGTGCGTCCGGATCGGGCGCACCGTCCGCCGGATGGTCCAGGAGGACGCGATCGAGTTCGACAAGGCGCTCGACGGCCTCCCCGACCGGTACCCGGTGCACGAGGGCCTGGCCGAGCGCATCCTCGAGCGCGGGCTCGAGGCCGGCTTCGACTTCGCGGCGTCGTGGTCGGGCGCGCTCGACCACGCGTTCCTCTCCCCGCTGACGACCCTCTACGGCGAGCGCCCGATCCCGCCGCTCGTCCCCTTCTGGGTCAACTGCTTCGTCCCGCCGCTGCCCCGCGCGCGGCGCTGCTTCGCCGCCGGCCGGCACATCGCGCGCGTCGTGGCCGAGAGCCCGTGGGACGTCGCCGTCCTCGCGACCGGCGGGCTCTCGCACTTCCCCGAGCTGTCGCTGGCCCGCGTCGGCGAGTCCGACGTCGAGTTCGACCGGCGCGTCGTCGGCTGGATGGAGGCCGGCGAGCACGAGGCCCTCCAGGCGCTCACCGGCAAGGAGCTGCACGCGAGCGGGTCGCACGAGCTGCTCAACTGGATGGTGCTGCTCGGCGCGGTCGCGCCGGCGAAGGCGCGGGTCCGCTTCTTCGGCGAGATGGGCCGGATCGACCTGGCGGCCCTCGAGTGGGCGCTCGCGTGAGCCGCTACGACCTGAACGTCGTCCTCTACCGGTTGAAGAAGGACCGCGAGTTCCGCGCGCGGTTCGAGGCGGATCCCGCCGCCGCGCTCGCCGACGCCGACCTGACCGCCGAGGAGCGCGAGGCGTTTGTCCACTGGGACCCGCGCCGCCTCAACGAGCTGGGCGGGTCGCTGCACCTCGTGCTCTCCATCCCGGGCCGCGGCGCCCACTGAGGGAGGCGACGTGCGCGTCGGCGTCCTGATCCCCACCCGCGGCGCGGTGATGCGGTCGGCGCGCCGGCCGCCCGTCGAGGAGTGCTGGACGATGGCGCGGCTCGCCGACCAGGCCGGCTACGACGCCGTGTGGGTCGGCGACAGCGTCGTGGCGAAGCCGCGGCTCGAGCCGCTGACGACCCTCGCGTACCTCGCGGGCGTCACGACGCACGTGCGGCTCGGGACGGCCGTGCTGCTGCCGGCGCTGCGCCATCCGGTCGTCCTCGCCCACCAGATCGCCAACGTGGACCAGATCTCGCGCGGCCGCGTGGTGCTCGGGCTCGGCGTCGGCTGGAGCCTGCCCGCCGCGGAGCGCGAGTGGGCGGCGTGCGGCGCCGACCACAAGCGCCGCGTCCGGCGGCTCGAGGAGCACGTCGAGGTCTGGCGGATGCTCTGGCGCGGCGAGCCGGTGACGCATCGGGGCGACGACGTGGAGCTGACCGAGCACACCATCGGGCCGCTCCCGTGGACGGAGGCGGGCCCGCCCGTCCTGATCACCGCGGGCAACCGGGGCGAGCTGCTCGCCGCCCAGTTCGACCGGTTCGCGCGGCTCGGCGACGGGATCATCACGACGTACGTCCACGCCGAGGAGTGCCGGCTCGTGCGCGAGCGCGCCGAGGAGGCCCTGGCGCGGCGCGGGCGCGCGTGCCCGGACTTCCCCCTCTGCGTGTACACGACGGTGCGCCTGGAGGACGATCCCGCCACGGCCGAGCGCGTCACCCGGGAGTTCCTCGCGACCTACTACGGCGGCGGCGTCCACTCGCGCGGCACGATGGGCCTCGGCCCGGCCGACGCGGTGCTCGCCGCGCTCGACCGCTACGCCGCTGCCGGCGTCACCGATCTCTGCATCCGGTTCGTCGGCGACGACCAGCTCGCCCAGCTCGAGCGGTTCACCACGGCCGTGCTGCCCGCCCTTCGCGTCTGAGGCGGAGCCGCCGCGCGCGCTTCTTGACTCGGTCCGGCTCTTCTCCCATACTCGCGCCCGCGCGCCGCGAGCGGCGGGCGCGCGGAGGAGGCCCGCAGAGATGCCGACGAGCACGCTGCGCTACGAGGTGGTCGAGGGCTGGGAGCAGCTTCCGCCCGGGTACGAGCACCGCGACGTCGCGGGCGTGGCCGTGGATGGAGAGGATCGCGTCTTCCTGATCTGCCGCGGCGACCATCCGGTCATCGTCTACGACAGTGCGGGGAGGTTCCTGCGCTCCGCACCCACGGCATCACCGTCGGCCCGGACGGCACGATCTACTGCAGCGACGACGGCAACCACACCGTCCGGAAGTTCACGCGCGACGGCAAGCTCCTGATGACGCTGGGGACCATGAACACGCCGTCCGACACGGGCTACGACGGCAAGGACACCCGGACCGCCAGGCGGCCGGGCGGGCCCTTCAACCGCCCGACGAATCTCGCGGTCGGGCCGAAGGGGGACCTGTACGTCTCGGACGGCTACGGCAACTGCCGCGTGCACCAGTTCTCTCCGAGCGGCGAGCTCAAGCGGTCGTGGGGCGTGCCGGGCCAGGGCCCGGGCGAGTTCTTCCTGCCGCACGGCGTCGCCGTCGCGGCCGACGGGCGCGTCTTCGTCTGCGACCGCGAGAACGACCGCATCCAGATCTTCAGCCCGGACGGCGAGTACCTCGCCGAGTGGACCGA
>WNFJ01659562.1_pt1 | contig 12741 bp, 8 predicted proteins | sample 5400461 | NCBI WGS metagenome assembly WNFJ01 (sample SAMN13153349, study PRJNA577476) | soil metagenome | isolation source: 115 cm saprolite on Douglas fir-dominated hillslope | place: USA:California | collected 2013-09-17 | reverse complement strand
GACTTTGCGCCCTCGATACGACTTGCTCAGCTCGACGGCCTGGAGTTTCAGCATACCTCGTCATTTCTCGACTCGGTGCTTCGTTAACGTGCGCGATCCATTTTCGGAGTCGACGACAATCGTATCATCCGCTAAATAGAAGGTCAATTGACGCCCCGTCGTTGTGCCGCGGGAGGCATCTGTAAGCGTCGGACTTCCCCCCGACAAAACGAATTTCCCCTCCGTCGCGGAATATTCGCCGCGGTCGGCCGTCCCCCGGCGGTCCTGCTCTTGCACCGTCACTTCTCCCGTGGCCACCGCGCGCTCCATTTGCTTCGCCTGGCCGCCTTCTGCCCCCGCGGAAAAATAAACGTCCAACTCCGATGCTATAATCTCCCCCTGTTGCGATTTCGCATCCACGCCATTCTGTAGATGGGCTCGCCCTTCGGTGCTCCAATAGCTCATCGCTCCCGCACGCACGCGCCACAGCGATGGCCCTCCCTTGCTCGACGCTCTCGCTGGCTTTCCGCTCGCGTCGCGCTTCCCCGGCCCCGCTGCCATCTGCGGAAAGACGGCCAGCACGTTTCCGTTGGCGTTGAGCTGCTTCGCGTCGCGCAGCAACTCGATCGAGTCAGCCCCGATCACCGAGTCTCCCTGCCACAGCCGCGCATGCCCCGAAAAAAGCGCCCTCCCCGTCGTCGAATTCGCCTCCAAATGGTCCGCCGAAATATGCGCCGGCTGCGGCGCCAGATTCACCCCGCTCCCTCCCATCTTCAAATCACTCGACCGCACCTGCCCCTCCGCGCGAATCTCTCCGGTCGCCTGCACAAACGAGATCTTCTGCGCCGTCGTTCGCGTCTTGGCATCGCTCACGACCGCATTCCCCGTCAGCAGCGCCGCTTGGCTCGGCCGCTGCATTTGCGCTTGGTCGGCCTGCGCGCTTCGCTCCCCTTCGCGCATCTTCACGTCGCCATTCAAGTCAATCTCCGTCCAATCCCCTTGCGCACCAAAGCTCGCGCGCAGTCCCCGCGAAGTTGTCGTTTGCGTCGGCCGTCCGGGAAGTTTCCGCTCCACTTCCGCCCCTCCTTCCGCAGTAAGAAAATCCGCCTGGCCGCTCGCCGTGAATTTCGCCATCATCCGCTGGCCACCGAGCCGCGTACTGCTCCCCGCATCCTTTCCCGGGTTCGTCCCTCCCTGCCATTCCAGCGTTGCCGGGGCAAGGGTTTCCGCACTCTCGATCCTGGCGCCCTGTTTTCCCCTGGCCTCGGTAAAATGGACCAGCAATTGCTCCGTCCTCAACTGGCGTGTCCCGCCGTTCTTCCCGTTGGCGCGCAATTCCACGAACACGTTTCCGCTGGCTCGAAGCTGTGTCGGTTGCTGTGTTTTGGGCGAGACATCGAGCGCGGCGCTCGAAGCCGCCAATTGCCCGTCTCCCCGCGGCCCCGAAAACTTCCCCGTGATTCCCCCCTGCGCCTCGATTCGTTCCACCCATCCTTTTGGGTTGAATACCGCGCGGAATTCATCGGCGGAAAGCCTCACCTCTCCCTTCGCATCCTTGCGGTGTAACTCCGGCCGGCTTTCCGGCGCTTCTCCTCTTGGCGCAATCAATTTCTGCGCATGAAATTCCGGGTCGAGAGTCAGCTCCAGCGACGCCGCCGTCAACCCGCGCGTCCCTTCCACCACGCGGACCGGGCCGGACATGCGCAGCGTCCGCGTATCTCTCCGGAACTCCAGGCGTGTTCCGGTTACATTCGTCTGCCCCGCGCTTCCCCCGGCGCCGGGCCGCTGCAGCTCCAACTCAACATTTTTCAGAAGTTGTACGACCCCGTCCCCCGATTCGTACGCCACGCCTGCCGCCTTGGCCTTCCCTTGCGGAAACTGGATCTCCACCGCTTCCTCGGTCTTCGCCTCGCCGCTTTCACGGTCAAAAGAGACATTGTGCGTCTCCACGTGCACGACTCGCGACGCCTGCCCGCCGCCGCTTCCTGCGCGCCGCGCGTCTTCCGCGCTCTCCAGATCAATCTGCACTTCGCCCGTACAGCGGATTTCCCCGCTGCCCTTGCGGTACTCGCAGGATTTTGTGTGAATCGAATCGTTGCGGTCGCCTTTGCGCCCGTAGATGGTGATCTGCACGTCCTCGAGAAGGCTCTGATTGTTCTGTTTGTACTCCGTGGCTCGCGACGCCCTCACCGTAAACAAGGTCTGATTCTGCTCCACCTTCGAAAACGAAAACACAGTGGACTGTTTCTCCACGGCCGCTGGAGGAGGGGGTGGCGCTTGTTTCCTGATCTGCCGCGCCTGCCAAGCGTGCTGGAGATACACCACAGCCACGACCCCCGCCAGAAACATCGCCACTCCGGCAGACCACCTCGCATATTTCGCCGCTTCGCTGGTTCGCATTTTTCCGCGGTGAGCGCGCTGGCTTTTATTGGGTTCCCGGCCCCGCTACTTCTTAGAAGCCCAGTATAGGCGAGAGGTTTCCACCCCACAACTTCGCTCGGCGTAGGAGATAGGGCGATTGCCTGCTCACCCATGGATTTAGTGCCGAGGCAAAAAAAAGTAACTTCTACTCCCTGATCTGTGTTAGCCTCGCTCCCCCAGTTCCATGCAAACAAGAACTCAGATGAACCAAGAGTCTCCGGCGGGCCTCCTCGTCGTCGATTCCGGGAATCAACCCGTGTATGCAGACGCAGAGGCCATTCGCGTTCTCGCCTATCCGGAAGACCCTGAAAAGATCAAGTCGTCAGGCAGGTATCTCGCCGAGAAAATCCGATCTGTCGTCCCGAACGGCGAAGCCGCCGCTTGTCTCCTTTCCGCGAGGGACTTCGTGTCAGGGAGGCGACGCTATCGGTGTCGCTCCTTTGTTTTGGAATCTAACTCCAACAAATCCGCCCTGCGAATTGTGGGCATCCTTATGGAGCGAGTGCATCACTCGTCCTTTCTCGTCTCGGCGAGGGGCGACCAATTCCACCTAACCTCCCGGGAGAAAGAGACCGTAAGACTGCTATCCGCGGGGCTCACCACCAAGGAGATTGCCGGACGGATGCGCATCAGCCCCAATACCGTCAAAGCTTTCTTACGGCAGATTATGTTCAAGATGGGCGTTTCAAACCGGTCAGGCATCTTGGCGAAGGCACTCCGGCACTAAATCCAGGCACTGAGCTCCGGCGCGCCCCGGGGGCAAATGCATTTGCAGATTTGCTCCCCGGCCACGGCTTGCGTGTCGGGTCCAATTTTCTCCTCTAACGGGCGTCTGGCGGGCGCATACCGCGCCCTCCTCGGCGGCAGGAAGCCCGCTGCCAAGTTTTGAGGGCCCCGGTCTCGCTTCTCGCCTGTACGCGGTCTCAACGGCTTTTCCCCCCTAATGGACTAATTCTTTCGAACTAAGCCCTCCGGGCAATTGACCCCTGGCCGCATTGCGCTATATACACAACCCAAGCGACTGCAGTCCCCCTAGTCGTGACCGGCACCAAGACGCACACCTCTAAGTTGTTTGAAGCCGAAGCTATTTGCGTGGGGGACATCCCACAGGTTCAGTTTCTCGAGTGCGGACTCGCGCACCTCCGAGACTAAAGCGATAAGAAAGGAACATGAGGAGAAAAAATGCGAACTAGAATCACGGAGTCAATTCGATGTATCACTACGAAGTGGTTTCTGGCGTTGCTCGTAGCTCTACTCTGCTCGGAGGTAGCTTCGGCACAGGCGCCGACCACTATATTCCAGCTTGACGGGAACTCAGCCAACAGCAACCTGACCTGCGCGTATGGAACGCCCTGCGACTACTGGAACCTGATAAACCTGAGCGGTTCATCCGGTTCGGGGCGGGGCCATTCGAGCGTTAACACGTTCATCCTCGGCACCTCCAGCACGTTGAACTTCACAACCGGCGGATCGAAAGATGCAAACCCCATTTCGAGCTGGGCGTACACAAGCACCAGCACGCCCAACAAGGACACTCTCAACGCGGGTTACGCCGCTGCCTACAGTATCACCGACTTCGATGTGGTATTCGGCGCTGACCGTCTTTCTCCCAACGGCGACGCCAATATCGGCATTTGGTTCTTCCAGAATGTCATTTCAACTAACGGCGCCGGCGGGTTCAACGGGTCCCATGCGAACGGGGACGTCTTTGTCATCTCCGCCTTCACCGGGGGCGGTGGCACGTCGAGCATTAGCGTGTTCTCTTGGAACCAGCCAGGACTCCCCAACGCCATTAACGGCGGCTGCCCTGCTGGCGTAAAGAACCCCACGCCCGGACAATGCGCCGACAGCAACCTTTTGCTTCTTGCCAGCCCATCTACGGTTTGTGGCAGCAGTCCGTACTGCGCAATTACGAATAGTGCGACTGTTAACGCTTCATGGGCAAGCTATAGCGGTAACCAACTCGGATCTCCCCTGTTCTTTGAGGGAGGCGTTGACATTACCGCTGCGTTTGCCGCCGTAGGCGGAACCGTTCCATGCTTCGCGAGCTTTTTGGAGGAGACGCGCTCTTCTCAATCCACCACCGCCGTCCTCAAGGACTTTCTGTTGGGCGGCTTCCCGGTTTGCAGCATCACTGTTAACAAGAGCTGCGGCGTATCCAGTGTTGATTCCAGCGGAACTTTCATCCGTTACCCGGTGGGCGGCACTGCCACTAACACTGGCGTCGGAACTTTGTTCAATGTGGACGTAACTGACGTTGTGACCTACGTTTCAAATTCCACCAACAATACAGGGTCGCCTTTGACGCTCAGCGTAACGAACAGTATAACCGGTTCTCCCCACTTTGGCACGAATACACTGGGACCAAGAGAAACAGGTAGTTGGGGCACTACGCTGACCTCCTCGGCATCCAGCGTGTCGGATGTCGCGACGTCTCACGGCACCACCACTGCCACCGATGGAGTCGTTGTAGATTCCTCTCCCACCAACCTGATTACCTGCAGCAATAGCCCGGTCTCGATGCTCCAAGTGACCAAGATGTGCCACACAACCCTTGTGGCCAGTGGATTCGATGTCCAAGTCCAGGTCGGCTACAACGGCACAGTGTGCAACACAGGCCCCAGCCAGATTACGGGGCTAACCTTGGCGGACTTTACCGGTAGCGCAGAGAGGCCGCAGTCGGGGGGTTCAGGTCCTACGCCCCTCACAACCACTCTGGCTCCATCGGGTTGCACAACCTACACGGGCAGTTATACTCCAACCACCATCGATGCCACCGCTTCGGCGGGCAGATTCTTCTTCGATGACCAAGTTGTAATTTCGGGCGCGAACGCCACAGTCGGAGCGTTGACCAAGGTGACCAGTAGCGACCCGGTTTGCAACAACACCTTCGGATGCTCGGGTCTAGTGAGCTGTCCGATCTGCGATAGGGGCCAGTGCGTGCAGTAACGCAAAGCTCTTGTCAAGACTAAACCAAGGCGCCCCGGCAACTGCCGGGGCGCCTTATTTTTTCCCAGGAATGGCGGTTAGTGAACGCTGAACGTGATCGTGCTGCTTGTGACTGCCTGGGTGCCCGCGGAGCTCGTAGAACTCAAGCTGGCCTGGGCGCTTACCGAGTACGCTCCGGTGGGCGTCTTTGGGCTGAGCCTGTAGCTCCAGGTGGCGGTCCCATTGGAACCCGTGGTTGCTGACTGCGTGACCTTGCTGCCGGTGGGCGTGGTCAGCGTGAAAGTCACGCTCGCGCCAGGGGCGGGAGCGCCGCCGCTCAGGACAGTCCCCGTAATCGGGACTGTACTCCTGGCGCTGTAGCTCGAGGAGGACACGGAGACGCTCACCGACAGCGACGGCGGAGTCACCACAGTGGCGTTGGCCGCGCCGGTTCCGGTTGACGAAACATTCGACGCGTTCAGATTCACGGGATATGTACCTGTTGGCGTTCCGGAGGGCGCACCCTTGCCCAACGTTATCGTCCCTGACTGCCCCGGACTTAGCGTGACCGTGGACGCCGATAGCGAAGTGGACCATCCGGCCGGTTCTGTCGAGCCCAGGTTAATCGTGCTGGAGGAGCATCCGGAGGAGTCGTTGTTTGTAACCGAGACGGAATAACTTGCGCTCTGACCCGGATAGATGCTCGGATTGAGAGGCGAAACGGCTACACTTGGCCCGGACGATGTGCACGGCGTAGCCCCATAGTTGACACTCACCGTGAGGCCGCTCGAAGTGGCGCTCAGCACCGAGATTGACACATTGGAGTACAGGTCGGTCCAGGTCTTGCCCACTGCTAATGCCGGGCTGTTCCAAGAGGTGTCTGTGGGCGTGAAATTCGGCAAGTACGTGTGCCCAGTTTGCGTGTTCGCATCCTCGTAGTGAATCAGTGCTCCGGAGAATGGCTGCGTAGATAGAGTGGAATCGTAACTGTTGATCGGCTGGCGGTACTCGACCCACAGCCATTCGTTGTTTCCGGTGCCGCGCTGTACCTTGAGCGCTTGCAAAGCCGCAGGACTCGTTTCCAGGGGTTGCAGCGTGAAACTGCCGCTGCTTTGCACCGTCACGTAATTTATGTTCGGCGCCATCCAGCCCAATACTTCGGCCTTCTGCGGCGACGGGTATGTGCCGAGCACCAGTTCGCCCATCGTGGACCAATAGTCGCCGTTCTGGTCGTACCTCGTCCCGGGAGAACTGATGGGGCCCAGTACATCTGATCCGGCAGTAATGATGCCGGAGTGCAACAGGCCAAGGTCGTGGCCAAGTTCGTGAGAGGCCAGAGAAACGGTGTCGGCGCGATTCGCTACGTACCGCGCAACCAGGTAGGCCACCGAGGCGTTGAAATTCCCGCTTGTGGAATTAATCGTGCAGCTATTCGATGTAAATCCTGCCCATCCGCAGCCGAACGTGTCCGGAAAGACGAGGAAGACCCGGCTGTAGTTCTGCAGGTTTGCTCCGCCCGCCACAGCTGCGGCGATGGCGTCATTGAGGACTGCGCCGCCTACGTCAGCACAAGAGCTGTATGCTCCCGTCAGCGTATACGGACCAAATACATTGCCCGTCGCTGAGGTCTGGCCATAAGACGCGTCTCGTAGAAATCCGTCCAGTGATACTCCCGTGCTTGTGCCGAAAAAGCTGTCGTTGAGGCTTTGCGTGGTTACCCCTGTAGGAAGCGTTATCCCGAGAAACGTCACGAGAATTACTGCCGTATTCTGCACGCCCCTGGTACTGCAGGTGGAGGTCTGCGCGAAACTCGTGGTGGGGCTGGACATGAGTACAGCGAATGCGGTCGCCCAAGTCGCGAATTGCCTGACACGCTCTCCTGCCCTGCGAACATGCGCCGCCAGATCCAGCTCAGTTAGTACGATGAACCACAGCAATAACACGACAATTGGCCAGCGCCCCTCGCGCAGAAAGTTCGTCGCAGTATGGAGCACTGCCGAACCCGTGGTTGAAGTCGGAGTTGATGCGCTGCTGGGCTGAACGATGCTGGTCGCCGAGACGGCCATGTTGTGCCCGACCAGCACGCCGATGACCTGGAACACCCCGCCGGCGAAGTACAAGTTCAGGGTTTGTTGCCCGGCTTTCATCTTGAACACCGAGGTCGAGTGCTTCAGGTCGGCGCTGTCGAAAATCCAGTGCTCGATTGGCCCACTCAGTGTGATATGCGATTCGAGCTGGGATGCGGAGCCGGGGAACTTGGCGGCAAGATCCGCCAGCAGCTCCGGCGAAAACGCAAAGGAGAGCGCTGCTCGAGGATCCTCTTGAATCAGCGCAGCTAACGCGGCGGCTCGTTGGGCAATCACCGGCGCGGCTTCGTCGCGGATCGCCGCTGCCTCGCTCACCGAACTCCCCTGCTGCCGCGCATGGTACTGCAAGAGACTATTGTTTAGAGCGCGCATTCGCGCCCCTGCCGGACTCTCCGGCGCGCCTTGGCCGCCCTTTGATCTATTCCGAGCGAAGCGTGTCTCCGGGACGGATACGAACAGGAGACATGCAGCCGCTGACACCAAGGCACGAAGCATTCGGCCTTTGACCGAGTAGATTCCAGCCATGTTCGACAAATCTCCCCCTTTGCCGGGCATCATCAAGGTAAGACAGAGGGGGTCCTAGAACTACTGACCTCAGGGCTAGTTTTGTGTCTGGAACGGAAGCTGAACTTAGGCTGCCTAAAATGGCAATGAGGACACTACCCTCAATTAAGTCCAAGTACGAGAATCAGTTATGGACGGAACACTTTGGGGGCATCGCTGATTTCCGCTATTGAGAGGAGGGCTTGTCTTGGCCCGCAGAGAGTGCTTCCCGAATGGTCTGCTCGAACACGGCCTCTGGCTGGGAGCCACTCAAGTACACTCCATTGATGAAGAATCCCGGAGTTCCACTCACGCCGGCACGCAGCCCATCCTGAATGTCTTGTTGAATCTGAGTTTTGTATTTCTCAGCGGTGAGGCAGGAATCAAACTGTTTGTCATCGAGTTTTAGGGATCGCGCCTGTTCGAGCAATCCTGGCTGGTTGAGCTTGTTTTGGTTTGCGAATAGAAGGTCGTGGTACTCCCAGAATTTTCCCTGTTCCCCGGCGCAGCGACCTGCCTCGGCCGCCAGTGCGGCCTGAGGATGGATCTCCTTGAGTGGGAAATCGCGATAAGCCAGCGCTATCTGGCCGTCATGCTTAGCGAGCAGGCCCTTCAAGGTGTTCTGCACCTCCCGGCAATAGGGACACTGAAAGTCGGAAAACTCCACAATGATTATTCGCGCCTTCGGATTCCCCCGGACTCGGGTCGGATCGTACGAGACCTCCACACGCGGCGGCTGCAGCAGTATGGACACCCCACCTTGCTCGCGAAGACGAGCGGAGTAGTCCTGACGCGCCTGTTGAGCCTTGGCGTTTTTCAGCGATTGCTGGAGTTGTACCTTAACGTCATTGAAAGGCCGGTTTAGTTGAGCCTTCTGGGCCAGGTAATAAGCGTTCAACTCCGCGTCAGTGGGCTCGGCGACCTTGGAATCCACCTCCTGTTCCAACAGTTTCTCGGTAGAGACTCCCCTCTTCTTGGCCTCGGCTTCCAATAATCTTTGATTCACCACACTGTCGAGCGCTTTCTTCTTCAGTTCGTATTCTTGCTTGCGAAGTTGAAACAATTGTGCCTGGATGAACGGCAGCAAATCATCGTCATAGATGGTCTGCCCAGCAACTACGGCAAGTGGTTCCTTCTGTTTGGCTTGGCCGGGAGTCTGGGCTACAGACCCAGCCGGGATGAGCAAGAGAAGAGCAAAAGGCAGCACAGCGGGCCTGGCGGCGATGTTGGGCCGCATCTTTTATTCGAGCCTCCGCGGGAAAATTTGCGCCATTATGCCATCTTTCGAGGGACAAATCGAGCAGCTAATGGCGGACCACCTGGCATATGCGCATCTCTGCGCCCGGGCGGAAATCTAGGGGGTCGTTAGGGCGGGGAGGATTCCCATGTTAGCCGCCGCTACGTTGTCGCGGTTCGTATTCTTCACCAGGTACATCGCTTCGTCGGCTAGGTGCAGCAGTTCCACCTTGGTTTTCGAATCCACGGGGTACGACGCCACTCCGACGCTCGCCGTAATCGTAATGTTCAGCCCGTCGGCCACCAGCCACTGCGCTTCACGGATCATTTTATGCAGCCGCCGCGCGACGACGCAGGCGTTGTCCTTCGAGGTCTGCGGCAGCAGGATTACAAACTCGTCCCCGCCGTACCGGAACGCGAAATCAATCAGCCGGCACCCGTCCTTCAGCATTTGGCCGATTTCCGCCAGCAGTTTCGAGCCCATCAGGTGCCCGTGCGTGTCGTTGACTTGCTTGAAGTGGTCCAGGTCAATGAACACCAGCGAAAACTCGTAGCCGTATCGCTGCGACCGGTAAATCTCCGTCTCCAGAATAAAATTCAGGTGCCGCGCGTTGTACAGGCTCGTGCAGTCGTCCGTAATCGTCAGTTCGTGGATGCGCTGCACGTGCCGCGCGTTTTCCAGCGCGATGGCCGCAAAATCCGACAAGGCCTCCAGCAGCGCCAGGTCCCGCTGCTCGAATCCCTCCGACCCGACGCAATTGACCAGCTCGATTACGCCCAGGCACCGGTCGCGGATGCGCACCGGCACGGCCACAATCGAGTGCGTTTCCAGCTTGGTCTTCTCATCCACTTTCGAAAAGAATCGCGTGTCCAGGCTGACGTCGGGGACAATCACCGCCTCGCCGTGCTGCGCCACCCATCCGGCGATGCCCTGCCCGAGCTTGATGCGCACGTCCTTGAGCGCCTGCGATCCCTTCCCCACAGCCAGCTCGAAGTACAGGTCTTGTTTGGCCTCGTCGATCAGCAGCAGCGACCACGTATCCGGCCGCAGGAACTCGTCGATTTTCTCCATGATGGTTCGCAGGACTTGGTCGAGCTGCAGCGACGACGTCAGCGCCTTGCCGAGCTCGTGAAACACGGCGACCTCACCGGCCTCGCGCTGCCCTACGATCAGCGATGGACCTCTGCGCCGCTCAACACCAGGAAAGTTTTTGGTCTCTTCCATTCCGTTCCTGCACCTGGACAAAAAAATACAGCTCGCCCGCAGCGCCGGGGCAACCCCCTGCGCCGGGAGACCACGCGCGCCGACAATGCTGCGAGATTATAGGCATCGTTTTCCGCGCCGCGCAATGTTCACGTCAAGCGGGCGTTTCCAGTGAGGTATCCTCTGCGGTGGGCGCGGACCACCCTCCTCCATTTTTCCACAGCACCCCCCAAACCGCGCATTTCCAGCCTTTGACAGCCTTATCGCTCCCGCCTATAGTCGCATTCAGCCAGTTCGGCAGGGTCGGCGAGACCGGCGCCCGCCTCGGAAACTCGGCCGGCTCGATTTCCATGTCCAAGGGCACGTTTGGCGAATGCCTGAAGCGCGAGCGGGAGATGCGCGAAGTCTCGCTCCAAGAGGTTTGTGCCGCGACGCGTATCAGCACGCGCTTCCTTCAGGCTATGGAAAATGAAGACTGGGAGAAACTTCCCGGCGGCGTCTTTAATCGCGGGTTCGTTCGCTCCGTCTCGCGCTACCTCGGCCTCGACGAAGAGAACATGCTGGCCGAGTACGACGTCGCCTTCTCGGAGCGCGCCGGCGCGGCGGCTCCCGTTCTTCCGCCGCAACCTATACCGCGCTCGTTCTCCGGCTCGTTTCCTTTCGTGATTTTCCTTTTGTTTGCGGCCATCCTCTCCGGGGGCATTTACGGTTGGCGCCGTCTGTCGCTCTGGCGGCGTGCGCAAAATGCTCCTCCTGCGTCTTCGCAGCCAAAAGAATCTGCTCCGCTTATTGTGGCCTCTGCACCCATCCGCGCGGCTTCCCGCGCCAATGATCCCGAAGCCTCGGCGTCCGACCCGAAGACCCCGCCACCTTCGACTAGCCCTTCCAGCCGTTCCTCCATCCTCGCTCTCTCCGTCGCCATCGCCATCTCGACCAGGGTCCGCGTCACCGCCGACGGCCGTGTCCTCCTCGACCGCAGGCTCAACGCCGGGGAAACCCGCCATTTCCGGGCCCGCAGTCAATTTGTGGTTTCCGCGGGAGACTCCGGCGGGGTGTTGCTGGAATTGAACGGCCAGACCATGCCGCCGCTTGGCCCGCCAGGCTCTCCGGGTAAAATATCGTTGAGCTGGAAAGACCTGAAGAAGGAGCCCGGTGGAACCCATTAGTCCTGAACTTCTGCAAGAGTTACGCGCGGGCCGCACGACGCGCGAGCGGAAGATTGCGGTCTGCTCCGGCGGTTTGCACCTCGCTCCCGCGGACCGCGCCGAAATCCTTGTCGTCTTGGTCAGTGACCCCGACGAAATGATCGCCCAGCGCGCCGCCGACGCTCTTCTTTCCGTCCCCCTGGAAGCTTTCCTCGAAGCGATTCAGCGCGAGAATGCGCTCCCCGCCCTGTTTTCCTACTGTACCCACAATCTCGCCGACAAGCCGGGAGTGGCCGACGCCCTGGCCCGGAACCCGCATTGCGGCGCCGATCATTTAATCCCTGTCGCGCGTTTCCTTACTTCCTCCGGGATTCAATCGCTCATGGAAGAGCTCGACCGCGTCAGCGCGTCTCACGCCCTGGCGGCGGCCCTCGAGCACTCCGCCGCCGCAAGCCCCGAGCATAAGTACCTGCTCCACGAGTTGCGAGGAGCCACGCACGATTCCGCGGCCATTGAAGAAGCTGCTGCCGTTGCCGAGCCGGACCCGGTGCGCCGCCAGACGCTCATCCAGCGGCTGTCCACGATGAACGTCTCGCAGAAGGTCCAGCTCGCTCTCAAGGGAGGCTCGGAAGAACGCCGCACGCTGATTCGCGATGCCAATAAAGTTGTTCAGCGCGCCGTTTTGGCCTCTCCCCGCTTGAGCGAGCGCGAAGTCGAAGCCTTCTCCGCCATGGCCAACCTGACCGACGAAATCCTCCGCGTGATTGCCAACAACCGCAACTTCCGCAAGAACTACACCGTGGTCCGCAATCTGATGAACAACCCCAAGACTCCCTTGGACGTTTCCCTGCACATGCTTCCGCTTCTCAATCCCCAGGACCTCAAGCTCCTCACCACCAACAAGAATATTCCGGAAACTCTCCGCACCACCGCCTTCAAGCTCGTCCGCCAGCGCAAAGAGGCCCGCGAAAAAAAGTAATCGGCGCAGCCCATTCTTATTTCAAAGACTCCGCCACCTTCTTCCCGTATTCTCTGGCTTTTTCAATTACTTTGGCCTCATCCAGCGTCAGAACGCGCCGTTCCCTCATCACCGCCTTTCCGCCGATCACCACCGTCTCGACGTCGCTGGCCTTCAACGCATAGACGATCTGCGCGTACACCTCGAACATCGGCACGGCATGAGGCGCATCGAGCCCCA
>WNFJ01563660.1_pt1 | contig 12741 bp, 10 predicted proteins | sample 5400461 | NCBI WGS metagenome assembly WNFJ01 (sample SAMN13153349, study PRJNA577476) | soil metagenome | isolation source: 115 cm saprolite on Douglas fir-dominated hillslope | place: USA:California | collected 2013-09-17 | reverse complement strand
AGCTTGCTGCGCACACACGGTCGCCGGGCCATAAACCTCCGTCAAGCCGTACACATGCGTCAGCTCGAAGCCGAGCCGCTCCATTCCTTCGATCATTGCCGCAGGCGGCGCCGCGCCGGCGACCATTGCGTGGACACGGTGCGCAATCCCGGCTTTCATCTTGTCGGGAGCATTGACCAGCAGGTTCTGTACGATCGGCGCGCCGCAATAGTGCGTCACTCGCTCGCGGCGAATCAGATCGAAGATCGTTTTCGCATCGACCTTGCGCAAGCATACGTTGACGCCCGCCCGCGCGGCCACGGTCCATGGGAAGCACCAGCCGTTGCAATGGAACATCGGCAGCGTCCACAGGTACACCGCGTGCTTTGGCATATCCCATTCGAGGATGTTGCTGACCGCGTTGGTGTACGCCCCGCGATGGTGATAGACGACGCCCTTCGGATATCCCGTTGTCCCTGATGTGTAGTTCAAGCAGATCGCATTCCACTCATCGGATGGAGGTGCCCATTTGAATGCGGGATCGCCGCTCGCCAGCAGCGCTTCATAATCGAGTTCACCGATACGCTCGCCCGGTCCGGCATATTCGGAATCGTCGACGTCGACGACAAGAATCGGCCGGTCCACATTCGCGACCGCCTCGCGCATTACGGCGGAGAATTCCCGGTCGACCAGCACCACTTTCGCTTCGCCATGATTCAGCATGTACGCGAGCGTGTTTGCATCGAGTCGCGTGTTGAGCGTATTGAGGATTGCGCCAATCATCGGGATGCCGAAATGAGCCTCGATCATCTCGGGAATATTGGGCAGCATCGCGGCGACCGTATCGCCACCGCCGATGCCTCTGGCGCTCAACGCGGACGCTAGACGCCGTGTGCGCGCATAGGTCTGCGCCCAGTCACGTCGCACCGCGCCGTGCGAAATGGCGGGCATCGTCGGATATACCGACGCCGCGCGTTCGATGAAGGTCAAAGGCGTCAGGGCTGCGAAGTTGGCAGCGGTTTTGCTCAATCCCTCTTCGTACATGTCGTTGCTCATCGCATCTCCCTTATCCCATTCGGCCTTCGGCTTTTTGCAGGACTGTTCGGATGGTGCAGTTCCCCCCACCCTTCGCACTCGATATTACGCGCGATAGGTCGCAGTGGCGGCGTTGTCGGTTGTGATTGGCGTAAGCGCCGCATTTCGCGAGACGCGTATGCGCGAGCTGGGACACGAGCGACGGATGCATGCCTTCCGGGAGAGTACAGGGAAGCGCAGCCGCGCGAACTTGCACCCTGAACCTCCCGAACCCTCAAAACACCGGGTGGCGCTCGAGGTGCGTGATTTCGTCGGCAAGCCGTTGCGCCTCGATTCCGATTTCGCGCAACATACCGGTCGGCGAGACGATAAACCCACAGTAATGCAGCCCGGATTTTTTCTCCCCGCCGCTCGGCGGCTGCGGTTGCTCCACGTCGAGGATATCGCTCTGCGGCTCCAGGAAACACTCGCTTCGTGGGCGAAACCCCGTCGCGGCAACAATTGCATCAAAGCCCCGCAAACGCCCGTCATCAAATGTCACGTCGGTCTCGCCCATCTCGCGGATGTCTCCGAGCACCTCAATGTGGCCCTCGCGGACCAGTTTGACTGTACCGACGTCGATGAGCGGGATCCGTGTCCTCGCCTTGATTTGCGTAAAGGGACCCATCGGGAGCTTGCGGAAACCCAGCTTGGTGATGTCTCCCATGGTGAGCCGCACGAGTGGTGCAGCCAGCGCGTCAGCGAATCGGGCAGGAAGGCGGTTCAACGCGATAGAGATAGCGAGTACGGGGATACCGACGACCTCGCGAGGGACAATGTTCACCGGCCCGCGCACCGCCATTGCCACTCGTGCGCCATGTTCGTGGAGATCGATCGCAATCTCTCCGCCACTGTTGCCCAAGCCGACGACCAGAATGCTCTGGCCGCGGAATGACTCGCCACTGCGGTAATCGCTGCTGTGCAAGATGCGGCCGCCGAAGCGCTCCTGGCCGCGCCACCGTGGCAGGGAGGGAACGGCGTTGTAGCCGGTGGCCACGACCACCCGCCCCGAATGATAGACGCTGGCTGTTGTGGTCACAATCCATCCGGGGTTGCGTGGCCGTACAGTCCTGACCTCCTCGTTGAAGTGCGGTACGAGCTCGAAATGCCGCGCATACAGTTCGAGATACTCAATCACCTGTTCGCGCGACGGATAACGTGGCGTTCCAGCGGGAAACGAAAGATAAGGCAGGGCCGAACGGTCCCGGTCGGAGTGAAGGTGCAGCCGGTCATAGTGACGGCGCCAGCTCGAACCGACCTCGGACGCCCGGAGCAACCGCGAGGCCTGCAGGCCCAGCACCTATCACGAGCGTATCTACCTGCTGTTCCATCTGCGCCCTCACGAGGCCTGATTCTCGCAACGCAATGAACTCGACGCGCTGAATTCTGCATTAGCTGACGCGATAAGGCCGCGTCTCGACGCACAAAACCAAGCGTATCAGCGAGCAGACGAGGACGCATTGCACGAGCCAGGGTACGGGGCTGTCAAGCGCCCGCGTTGAACGGGTGAGCGTCCTTCAGCCAGTCCACGAGTTCAGGGCGTACCGTATAACGAGGCGCGGCCATCCAAGCGACCAGATCCGCGTGCAGTTGATTCAATGTGCGCTCGTCGAAGTCGAAATCTCCGTCTAGCCGGCCGCTCTTGTCGTGCCGCAAGTGAACGCCCCTAACCTCGTAGCCGTCCCAGTATGCAACCGTCTGCTTATTAATGTCGGCAGTGGTGCCGGGCGGCCGGTTGCGCAACAGAGTGGTTAACGCAGGCTGAATCGATGCGTAGTCCATTTCCATATTCCGCTTGCTACAACTTAGAGGTGTGCAGCACGGAAAAATTCTCATCATATGATTGTATTGCTAATAGAAAACCCCGCCAGGCCGAGCATAATTCCCTCGGTTATGGGATTCGTTAAACGGGGGCAAGGTCAGTTAGACTGCGACAGGTGATTCCGGGAGGTGTGGAGGAACTCGATTGGCTTTCGGAAAATTAACCAAATAACTAACTTCCGTTTTGGCACCCTCGAGGCTCAAGATCACCGCCAATCTCGCCCGAAAATTAACCAAATAACTTCCACATTTCGCGCCTTTAAACCATATAACTTCCGTGCTCGCTCCGGGGTCGCTTCGGTGTTCTACCTGGTTTGGATGGTAGGCGGCAGGAGGTAGGACTGCTATTACATGAAACTGGAGGATGCGTTCGGCTCTTCTGTGTATTACATTTCACGGATTCCTGGTCGCTTAGTTTTTCTTCGCATGTCGCACCGCTCGCATGACACGACTTCGCTGGACTCTCCTCGTATCGACAACACGGGACGGACATCGCACTAACCAATTAGCAGTACATCTCAATTAGCATGGACACCCTTACTTTGGTGTTTCCGGTTGGTACTGGACCTATAGGACCTCCGCATACCATCGTACAGGATGCACAGGGCGAATCTGCGCTCTACATTTTGGTCTTCACTGTTCGTCGTGCGCCGCTCGGGGGTCGATGCCGACTCGCGCATTGATCTCCGATGACTATGAAACGGCGTGCGCCGGCTGCCGCTTGTCCGTCGAAGGGCTCTTATGTTCTATGGTTTGATCAACATCAGCATGCTATCGCGCGGCGCGTTGCAGCTTGCACCGATCTTCATCGCGGGACTCCTGACCGGGAATCCGATCTGGTTCCAAGTCGAGATCGTCACCATATCGACCTTCATTGCGGCGGAACGGTCGCGCCTGGCGCCGCTAGGCGTGCTCCTGCATGCCCTTGTAGTCGCCCTCGGCTATCTTGCCATTACCTCATCGATGCAAACGCCTGGAGTGTTCATTATCGGGTCAGTGGTGCTTGCTGTTGCCTGCATCGCTATCACCGCCGCAGGCACCGAGATGCGCTGGACAGGAACTTTCACTTTTATCCCTGTTCTTTACCTGGCCTGCGCGACAGCGAACAATGCTAACGGGCGAGCGTTGCCGCAAGCAGCCGTTGAGACCTTACCGTATCTACTTTGCTCCGTGCTCCCGGTCGCACTCGTCTCGATCGCTTCTTACCGATTACTCGGGAAAAAATTGGACGGCCGCAGATGGTTTGCTGTGCGGCAAGTCAATGAAGCACCAGGACGCGGATATTCTGAAGGCATGATCGCCGCCGCCCTCTCAGTCGGCATGGCCGCTTCGCTCATCGTGTGGCACCGAATTCACTATCCGGAATGGCTGATTTGGTCGGCCGCGAGCGTCGTCACTGGCGATGTGTCGACGGCGATCGCCAAATGGAAAGACCGGATGGTCGGCGCGATCGTCGGGGTAACCACAGGTATGGTAGTCGGAATGTTCATGCCGCACGCGCCTTTGCTCTTCGACGTACTGACGGCGGCAATCGCGCTCACGCTCGTTGCTTTTAATCGCTATGTCGTGGCCTTCGGCGCGCGATGCGCGCTACACGCGATCGCGATTATTGTCGCCGGACACACAGTTTTGTCAGCGGACGCACGAGCGATAGACGTTGTAATCGGCAGCATGATCGGCATCATTTTCGTGCTGGGGACGAATTTGGCCGCCCTGTCGCTCGTAGGGCGCCGTACGCGATCAAGGTGATGCCTGCGCCCCACGCGCGACCCGGCCTGCGTCCCAAAGGCCGAGTACGCCGGGCCAATATCCCGAAGAGCGAGATTTAGCGAGCGAGGCGGACAGCGAGTCGCCCGTTGGCGTCTTTCTTGTCCATTCCCTCCCGACGACTCCCAGCAAACGTAAATTGAGCGGTTCCATCTTTATGTAATAGCCGTCGCCGCTCCCCACCAACTAAGATCGAAGCGTCTCTTTGGAATGCTGCGGCCGGCCATTCGTCTGACCGTCGATGGCGAGCTGTGATTTGTAGATCGACTGCCATCGGACCCGAGCGACCATCGCCTGATGAGGTGACGACATGGAGGGCACGATGATTGAAAGCACGAGAATTGGAGCGCGACACGTTCGGAAAGATCGCCGTATGAAACTCGACGCGACTACTTTCCGGCAACTGCGCCGTCTGGCTCCAGTACTGGACGACGTACTCAACGCTGGCGAGGTTGAGTATCCACATCAGGCCGTGAATCTGGCTGCACTGGCAGCCTTGTGTTCGCAGCTATTCCAAACATACGAGCTCCGCAAGCCAGCCGGGATGGAGCAGGCACGCGTCGATGTGAAATAGATTGGCCGTCGGATGCAGTCCGCAGTCGGCGGAAAAACACCGGCGGCGGTGCAAACGACGGGTAATTAGGTGACGCTATCGAGCTGGCCGGCCTCGCGCAATTTCGCGAGCAGCAGTTCGCCGAGAAAGTAAACACCGCCTCGGGCTCCTCTTGAACTGGCACAGGAAAACACACATGGGCAAAAAGAAAGTAATCCGCATCTACAGCGACCCTGCAGGCGGTTGGGGCGCGCTCAAGGCAACAGGCGAAGCGCTCGCACTTCAAGGCATTGCCGTCTCCGGCGCGAAGACGCTATCGCATATGAATCAGCCGGAAGGCTTCGACTGTCCTGGCTGCGCGTGGCCCGACCCGAAGCACACGTCGTCGTTCGAGTTCTGCGAGAACGGCGCAAAGGCAGTCGCGTGGGAAGCGACGGTGAACCGCTGCACGCCGGAGTTCTTCGCCGCGCACAGCGTGTCCGAACTCACCGCATGGGACGACTACGACCTCGAAATGGTCGGACGCCTCACGCATCCGATGGCCTATGACCGAGCATCAGATCGCTATCTGCCCATCAGCTGGGAAGATGCGTTCACGCTCGTGGGCCGCCACCTGAATGCGCTCGATCATCCCGATCAGGCCGATTTCTACACGTCGGGCCGCGCGTCGAACGAAGCCGCGTTCCTCTATCAACTCTTTGTCCGCGAATTCGGCAGCAACAATTTCCCCGACTGCTCGAACATGTGCCACGAAGCAACGAGCGTCGGCCTGCCGCGATCGATCGGCGTCGGCAAAGGCACGGTCCTGCTCGAAGACTTCGAGCACGCCGACGCGATCTTCATCTTCGGACAAAACCCCGTCACCAACAGTCCACGGATGATGAGCGACCTTCATTCGGCGTCGCGGCGCGGCGCGAAGATCGTGTCGTTCAATCCGTTTCGCGAACGCGCGCTGGAACGGTTCGCTTCGCCGCAGAATCCAATCGAAATGGCGACGCTCGGCTATACCCCCATCAGCACCTTCCTGTACCAGGTACGTGTCGGCGGCGACGTCGCAGTGCTCAAGGGGATGATGAAGGCCATTGTAGAAGCCGACGACGCCGCGCTTGCCGCGGACGTGCCACGCATCCTCGACATTGAATTCATTCAGGGCCACACGCACGGCATCGAAGCGCTGCTGGACGACCTGCGCGCGACATCGTGGGACGCCATCGAGCGGCACTCGGGTCTTTCGCGCGCCGATATCGAGAACGCGGCACAGATCTACATGCAGGCGAAGAACGCGATCCTCGTCTACGGAATGGGCATTACGCAGCATCATCGCGGCACGGAAAACGTGCAGCAGATCGCGAACCTCGCGCTGCTGCGCGGCAACATCGGACGACCGGGCGCCGGCATTTGCCCCGTGCGCGGACATTCGAACGTGCAGGGCAACCGCACGGTCGGCATCACGGAAAAGCCATCGGCGCAGCTGATTGAAGGTATCGAGCGCGCCTTCGGGTTCCGCGCGCCGGAAGGCCACGGCCACGATGTGATTGCGACGATCGACTCGATGATACGTGGCGACGCAAAGGTTTTCATCGCGCTGGGCGGCAATTTCGCAGCGGCGATTCCCGACTGGGTCCGTGTGCAGGAGGCCATCCGCAAGCTCGACCTGACGGTGCACATTGCGACGAAACTCAACCGCAGCCATCTCGTGCACGGCAAGGATGTGCTGATCCTGCCATGCCTCGGCCGCTCGGAGATCGACATTCAGGCGGATGGTCCGCAATCGATCACCGTCGAAGATTCGATGTCGATGGTGCACGCGTCCGCAGGCCGCAACGAGCCCGCTTCGCCGCATCTGCTGAGCGAACCGGCCATCGTCGCGGGCATCGCGCGCGCGACGCTCGGCGAAAAATCCCGCGTGCCCTGGGAACACATGGTCGCGAGCTACGACCGTATCCGCGATGCGATCGAAATCGTTTTCCCCATCTTCCAGGCGTACAACGAGCGCATCCGCGTGCCGGGTGGCTTTCATCTCGCATCGACGGCGCGCGAACGCGTGTGGGCCACGCCAACGGGCCGCGCCAATTTCCTTGTCTTCAAAGGGCTCGACGAAGACCCCTGGCACAACGACCCCGAAGCGCTCTGGCTCACGACGATGCGCAGCCACGATCAGTACAACACCACGCTCTATTCGCACTCGGACCGCTATCGCGGCGTGTTCGGACAACGCGACGTCGTGTTCATGAACCAGCGCGAACTGGAAAAGCGCGGACTGCATCCGGGCGAGCGTGTCGATATCGTCGCGCTTTCGACGGATGGCATCGAGCGCATCATCCGCAGCTTCAAAGTGGTCGAGTATTCGCTGCCCGACGGCTGTTGCGGCGCGTACTACCCCGAAGTGAATCCTCTCGTGCCGCTCTACGCGTTCGACCCGAAAAGCCGCACGCCGTCATACAAATCTGTGCCCGTGAACGTGGTGCGTGCCGCCGCCATGGGCCCGGATTCCGCGACGCGTGCAGTCGCCCTGCAACGCGCGGAGCCCCACCATGCCTGATCATGTTCTCGACCTGTCGCGCGCGCAGTTCGCGATGACGGCAGTCTTTCACATCCTCTGGCCGATCCTGACGATCAGCCTGTCCGCGTTCCTCGTGCTGATCGAAGCGCTGTGGATCAGGACAGGCGACGTGATGTACTACCGGCACGCGCGTTTCTGGAGCAAGCTGCTGGCGCTGAACTTCGCAGTCGGCGTGGTCAGCGGCATTCCGATGGAGTTTCAGTTCGGCACCAACTGGGCGGGCTTCTCGCGGTACAGCGGCCAGTTTATCGGCAATATTCTCGGCTTCGAAGGCGCGATGGCCTTCATGCTCGAAGCGGGGTTCGTCGGCGTCATGCTGCTCGGCTGGGGACGCGTGCCGCGCGGCGTCCATCTGTTTGCGACGGCGATGGTCGCGCTCGGTTCGACCATCTCGGCATTCTGGATCATGGTCGCCAATTCGTGGATGCAGACGCCGGCGGGCTATGCCGTCGTCAACGGCAAGATCGAGGTGACCGACTATGCCGCCGCGATCTTCAATCCCGACATGGTGTGGGGCGTGTCGCACATGTGGGTCGCGGCAATCGAAACAGGCATGTTCGTGATCGCGGGCATCTCGGCATGGAACCTCTTTCGCAAGCGCCAGCCCGAGTTCTTCGCGCGTTCGTTCAAGATCGCGCTCACCGTGCTCGTCTTTGTTGCGCCGCTACAGATCTGGCTCGGCGATTCGAGCGGCGTGAGCGTGTTCGAAACGCAGCCCGCAAAGGGCGCGGCAATCGAAGGCCACTGGCACACCAACCCGCCGGGCACGGGCGCGTCGTGGTCGCTGCTCGCATGGCCAGATCGGAAGGCGCAGCGCAACGACTGGTCGCTGGAGATCCCCGGCATGCTGAGCGTCCTCGGCACGCACTCGCTGCACGGCCACGTAACGGGTCTCACCGACTTCAAGCCCGAAGACCAGCCGCCGATGATTCCGCTGCTCTACTACGCCTTCCGCGTGATGGCGGGGATCGGCTTCGCTTTCATGTTGCTCGCGTTCTGGACGGTGTACTCGTTGCGCAAGACGCGCGGCAGCCTCGCCGCGCTGCTTGCGCAACGCAAGCTGTTGCTTGCCTGGGTGCTGTGCATACCGCTGCCTTATGTCGCCGTCGAGGCGGGCTGGATTGTCCGCGAAGGGGGACGTCAGCCGTGGGTGGTCTATGGACTGCTGCGCACGAATCAGGCGGTATCGAGCGTGGCCGCGACGTCGGTCTCGCTCAGCATGGCGACGTTCTTCGCGTTCTATGTCGTGCTGCCCGTCACGTTCTTCGTCCTCGCGCGCCGCTGGCTGCGCAAAGGCCCCGATCTGACCAGCGTGCCGCCCGCCAACGTCACCGCGCGCGGCGCTTCCGCCACGACGACCCCGCCCCCCACTTCCGGCTACTGATGCCGCATACTCAGCTCACGAGGTTGCCTCATGGATAGCTCTACCCATTTGCTGCTGGCCTATATCTGGTTCGGCCTGCTCGGCCTGATGCTGGTGTGCTACGTCGTCACAGACGGCTTCGATCTCGGCGTCGGCATTCTCAGTCTGCTGCGCTCGCAGCGCACGGATCGCGACGTCATGGTCCAGTCGATCGGGCACGTATGGGACGCCAACGAAACATGGCTGGTCGTGCTCGGCGGCGGACTATTTGGTGCGTTTCCCATCGCGTACGCACAGCTGATGCAGGATCTCTATCTGCCCGTCATGGCGCTGATCGCCGGGCTCATCATGCGCGGGGCCACGATCGAATTCCGTCATAGCGCCGAGCACGCTCCGCTGTGGGACAAGGTGTTCGGCATTGGCAGCCTGATCGCGGCGCTCGCGCAGGGCGTCGTGCTCGGCAAGGTCATCACGGGCCTCGTGCCGGGCGAGTTGAACACGGCGTTCATCGTCGTTGCAGCGATCGGCGTCGTCGCGGGCTATGCGTTGCTGGGCGCGACGTATCTGGTGAAAAAGACTGTCGGCATGATCGAGCAATGGGCGCGGCGCATGGCGTTGCTGAGCGCGATCCTGACGGTTGCCGCCGCAGTGCTGCTGACGGCTGCGACCTGGTTCTTCAGTGGCGTCGGCCTCGACCGCTGGTCGCAGCCGGGCGTCATGCGTGTGCTGATCGCACTCGGCCTCGCAGCAGCGCTTGCGTTCGCCTTCATCATGACATCGCTCTATCTTGGCGCGGCGCACGGTCCGTTCCGCGGCGCGGTGGCCCTCTTCATCGTGTCGTTCGTCGGTCTCGCGGTGAGCCTGTTCCCGGACTTCGTGCCCGGCAAGCTGGGCATCGTCGAAGCCGCTTCCGATTCGCGGACGCTCGCGTTCATGCTCGCCGGCATCGGCCTGATCTTTCCCGTGATGATCGGCTACAACCTGTACCAGTACTACATCTTTCGCGGCAAGGTGGTCGGCGAAGCACATGCGGGCGATTGATCCGCGCCGCCATTCCACATCACATCATTCATGGAGCCGTCATGTCGGCTCTGTTAAGTTGACGGGCGTAGACTACCTGTGTGGCGGAAGATAGCGCATCAGCGCCGTGTGCCATGCGCCGGCGGCGAGCGACGTTTCCTCTTCCCCACCACGCGCTCGCGGTTCGCGTCAGCGTATTCGCGAATCATGTCGGTCAGTGCGCGCAGTCCCGCAGGCACATGACGCCGGCCCGGATAGTACAGGCATAGCCCGTCTAGCGGCGGCGTCCAGTCTTCAAGCACCCGCACAAGCGTGCCTGCCTCCAGATCCGCGTTGACGCGCCATTCGGTCAAATACGCGAGACCGAGGCCAGCGCGCGCTGCCGCCAGCATCAGACCCGGCTCGTCCAGCGTCACCGCGCCGTTGCCGTCGACGCGCACCGTCTCGCCGTGCCGTTCGAATTCCCACTGATAGATTGACCCGCTCGACATCCGGCTGCGGATGCACCGGTGCGCACCGAGGTCCACGGGCGCGCGCGGCGGCTTGTGCTGCGCAAAATACGCGGGGCTGCCAACGACGGCGAACTGCTGCCTGTCGCCAAAAGGCACCGCGATCATGTCCTGCGGCACGCTTTCCATCAGGCGGATGCCCGCGTCGAACCCTTCGACCACGATATCGATCAGCCGCCCTTCGGTGACGATGTCGAGCTTCATCTCGGGATAGCGCTGCAGGAATGCGATGAAGGCCGGCATCACCTGATTCGCCGCGCCCACCGACGTATTGATGCGCAATGTACCCGACGGCGTGTCGCGGAAGCTGCCGGCCTGTTCGAGCGCGGCATGAATGGTCGACAGAGCGGGCGCGACGCTGCTCACGAATTGCGCTCCAGCTTCCGACAGCGACACGCTGCGGGTCGTTCGATTGAAGAGCCGCACACCGATGCGCGCTTCGAGCGCCGCGACCGCGTGACTAAGCGCGGACGTCGACACGCTCATTTCGTTTGCTGCCGCGCGGAAACTGCGATGGCGCGCGACGGCCAGAACGGCTTCCAGTTCGCTCAGGCCGGATGTCCTCATTATCCTAAATCCTTCAACAGGTCATCCTCGATTGTACGGCTAGTCAGTGCAATGGCGACGATCTATCTTGTACCTTTGACAACGTTTTTTCCGGATCAACCATGCAGATCATCGACCAAATCTACATCGACGGCGCATTCATCAAGCCGCACGGCGAGGAGTTCTTCAACCTATTCAATCCGTCGACCGAGCAGGTAATCGGCCGCGTGCGCCTTGCCGACGCCGAGGACGCGTGCGACGCCATCGCTGCGGCGAAGCGGGCATTCCCGGCGTTCTCGCGCACGGACAAGCTCGAGCGCGTTGATATGCTGAGGCGCATGCATGCGGCTGTAGCCGCGAGAGAAAGCGAGCTTTTCGAAGCCATCGTTGAGGAATATGGCGCACCTGTGTCGCGCGGCCGCTGGATGGCTGAGCACGCGAGCAACGTGCTGCTGGAAGCGGCGAAGGTGCTTGAGGACTACTCGTTCGTCCGTCGCGCCGGGTCTGCCGAAGTGGTGATGCAGCCGCTCGGCGTCGCCGGACTGATTACGCCGTGGAACAGCGATGCGGGCTTTGTCTGTGGCAAGCTCGCGTCTGCGCTCGCCGCCGGCTGCACGGCCGTGGTCAAGCCAAGCGAGATGAGCGCCATCCAGACGCGAGTCGTCACAGAGGCGCTGCATGAAGCGGGGCTCCCACCGGGGGTGTTCAACATCGTCACGGGACGTGGCGAAACGGCAGGCGCGCAGATCAGTTCGCACCCCGACGTCGCCAAGCTATCGTTCACAGGATCAACGGCAGTCGGCAAGACGATTCTGCGCACTGCCGCGGAGACGCTTAAGCGCGTGACGCTGGAACTCGGCGGCAAGTCCCCCATGATCGTGCTTGACGACGCGAACTTCGACGAAGCCGTGCCGCTTGCGCTTCAGGCGGGCTTCATGAACAGCGGGCAGGCGTGCATTGCTGGCACGCGCATTCTGGTGCCGCAGGCGCGGCTCTCAGAGTTCGAGGAGAGAATCGTGGACGCAGTCGCAGACATTCAGGCCGGCGACCCGCGCGACCCTCGCACGAGTATCGGCCCGATGGTGAGCCAGAAACAGTGGGACCGCGTGCAGCGCTATATTCGCATCGGCATCGACGAAGGCGCGCGCCTGATCGCCGGTGGTGAGGGGCGTCCACACGGCGTCAACGCAGGCTGGTTCGTACGCCCTACCGTCTTCAGCCATGTGAAGAACGATATGACCATCGCGCGTGAGGAGATATTCGGTCCGGTGCTCTCGATCATCGCGTACCGCGATACGGAGGACGCGATCGCGATTGCCAACGATACGCCCTACGGCCTGCAAGCCTACGTATGCTCATCCAACGCCGGGCGCGCAAGCGCAGTGGCGTCGCAAATCGAAGCGGGACGGGTGCTTGTCAACACGCTCGCGCACGAACCGGCTGCGCCCTTCGGCGGGTTCAAGCATTCGGGTATCGGCCGCGAGTGCGGAACGTTCGGGCTTGAGGCGTTTCTCGAGCCGAAGGCGCTGCTTGGCGCCGTGTGATC
>WNFJ01227585.1_pt1 | contig 12742 bp, 7 predicted proteins | sample 5400461 | NCBI WGS metagenome assembly WNFJ01 (sample SAMN13153349, study PRJNA577476) | soil metagenome | isolation source: 115 cm saprolite on Douglas fir-dominated hillslope | place: USA:California | collected 2013-09-17 | reverse complement strand
GAGCCACACCTGGTGCGTGTCGAGCAGGCGCTGTGGCTTGAGCGGCTGGAACGGGAAATGGAGAACATACGAGCAGTGCTGCGATGGGCGCAGACGTGCGGAAATGAGGAGGCGCAGCTTGCCTTGCGCCTGGGGAGTGCCTTGGAGCAATTCTGGATCAAGCGCGGGAATATGAGTGAGGGACGCAGCGAACTTTCGCGCGCACTGGCGCAAAGCCTCGCGGTCAAAGCACCTCTACGAGCGAAGGCGCTCTTTGCTGCCGCGAGGCTGGCCTGGTTTCAAGGTGACTACCGTGGAGTCGGGCAGTTGTCCGAAGAAGTCTCGGCGTTGTCTGGGGAGCTCGCAGAGCAGCAGAGCATCGCGCTCGCCCTCGCTGTGCAGGGAGTGGCCTTTATGGGGAGACGCGACTACGAGCGAGCCCGTTCGTTGTTGGAGGAAGCCCTGGCGAAGCTTCGAGGAGGCGGAGATAGCTGGCATGTCGCCTTTCTCCTCATAGGTTTGGGGCGCCTGACTCTCTACCAGCGAGAAGACAGCAACGCGGCGCACCTGCTCCAGGAGAGCCTGGCGCTGTTCAGAGCGGTAGGCGATACGACAGCGACTGCCTACGTCCTCTTCTACTTGGCCCGTGCGATGCTGGGTCAAGGAGATCTCGTGCGTGCACGCGCACTGCTGGAGGAGAGTCTGCCTCTGTACCGAGAGGCGGGCCACAAGTTGGGCATGGCGTATGCGCTCGGCTTCCTGGGACAGATCGTCTTCCAGCAGGGCGAGGTGGGCATGGCGGACGCACTGCTCAACGAGAGCATCCAACTCCATCGAGCAATGGGGGATCGACGAGGCGAGAGTCGCTCCCTCTTGCACTGGGCACATCTGGGTGTTTATCAGCAGGACTATGCCGCGGCACGTTCACGCTACGAGGAGAGCTTGACGCTCAGCCAGGCATTGGGCCATAAGGGCTTGATCGCTGCCGGGCTGAAAGGGTTGGCAGTCGTGGCAACGGCGCAAGGACTGCCAATTGCTTCGGTACGCCTCTGGGGTGCCGCTGAGACGGTAGACCAGGACAGCACTGTCTCCCTCCCCCTGGTGCTACGCGCCAGCGTTGAGCAAGCACAGGCTCGCGCCCGTAGCTACCTAGGGGAGCAGGCATTTACCCAGGCGTGGGCAGAGGGACGCCGCATGTCCCCAGAGCAAGCCCTCGCCGCTCTTAGTACTGCGAAGGTAAATCCGCCAGTGGAGACAAAGCAGCCACAGGTGCTTCCCGCAAAGCAGACACATGCCTCTCCTGGGGGACTGACCGCCCGCGAAGTCGAGGTGCTGCGCCTCGTCGCGAAGGGCCTGACAGATGCCCAGGTGGCAGAACAGCTCATCATTAGCCCTCGTACGGTCAACTGGCACCTGACCTCCATCTACAACAAGCTCGGGATTAACTCGCGGGTTGCAGCAGCACGCTTCGCCGTTGAACATCAGCTTGTCTGAGTGTATGGCACACCCCTGAGAGCAGCACAGAAAACAGGTAATGGAACACGTAATTCTACGGGTAGCAACCTGCGCTTCTTCGGGTAGACTAGCAGCAGTACAGTCTTGAAAGTCTTCACAAGAATGAGGGTATGTATGGGCATGATCAATAATGGCCTGTCTTACTGGCAGGCCGAAACCGAAGGGATCGAACTTCTGAATACGACGCTTGGAGACCTCTTAGATAGCCGGGCGGAACAAATTCCCGTTCGCGAAGCCGTTGTCTATTCCTGCTACCCGGAATTTGGCGGCGCGCTCGATATTCGCTGGACATATGCGGAGTACCGGGCGCGGGTTAACGCGGTGGCCAAAGGGCTGATCGCCTTGGGGCTGAACAAGGGAGATCACGTCGCGGTCTGGGCGGCGAACCTGCCCGAATGGCTCTTACTTGAGTTTGCCGCCGCCAAAGCCGGGCTGGTGCTAGTGACGGTCAACCCGGTCTACCGGGCGAACGAACTGGAATATGTGCTCAAACAGGGCGATGTGAAGGCGCTGTTCTTCATGGCGCAGGTGCGCGATCACAATTGCCTGGCCACAGTACGCTCGATGGTGACACCCGGTGGTGAGAAGCATGGCGAGGTGAGCAGCGAATACCTGCCTGAACTGCGCACTGCCTGCTTGATGGGCGCAGCCCCCAAAGAATTATTAGAGCAAGAGGGCTGGCGACCTACCCTGTTCGGCGAGATGGTCGCTGGCGGGGCCGCAGTGAGCGATGAGCAGCTACGCGAGCGACAAGCTTCGGTCCAGCCACGCGATCCGGTCCAGATTCAATACACCTCTGGCACCACCGGCTTTCCAAAGGGAGCGACTCTGCACCATCATGGCATCCTCAATAATGCGATGCTCTTCGCCCATCGGTGGGGGCTCTACCAAGGCGATCGGTATTGTAATCCCCTGCCCTTCTTTCACACGGGAGGATGTGTCTTAGCTGCCCTGGGCACCGTGTCTGCTGGCTCCACGCTCCATCCTCTGCTGGCCTTTGATCCCCTCAAAGCCTTGCAGATCATCGGTCAGGAACACTGCACCACGTTGCTAGGGGTCCCAACGATGCTGCTCGCCATGCTGCACCACCCCGATTTCCCCACGTACGACCTCTCCTCACTAAGGACCGTTCTGACCGGTGGCACTCCGGTGCCGGTCTACCTGATGGAGCAGGTGAAGGAGCGCATGGGAGCAGACGTGAATATTGTCTTTGGCCAGACCGAAGCCGGCCCACTCATTACACAGACGTTGCCAGATGATCCATTTGAGCGCAAAGCCGCTACGGTAGGGGTCCCGCTGCCCCATTCCGAGGTCAAGGTTATCAATCCTGCCACTGGTGACATAGTGCCGTGTGGGGAGCGCGGAGAAATCTGCTGTCGAGGCTACCAGGTCATGGCAGGATACTACCAGATGCCGGAGAAGACCGCCGAGTCGATTGATAGCGACGGCTGGCTGCACACAGGTGACCTGGCGACGATGGATGCCCAGGGCTATGTCAACATTGTGGGCCGCCTCAAAGACATGGTCATTCGCGGCGGCGAAAATCTCTTCCCGGCAGAGGTCGAGGAGTTCCTCATTCGCCATCCCAAGGTCGCAGACGCTCAGGTGCTCGGGGTACCAGATGCCTTCTTCGGTGAGGAATTGCTGGCAGTGATCATCCCTAAAGCGGGAGAGCCACTCACCAAGCAAGAACTGCGCGACTACTGCAAAGGGCAGATCAGCCACCAGAAGACCCCGCGCTACTTCCAGTTTGTGGACTCCTATCCCCTAACGGCCAGCGGCAAGGTGCAGAAGTTTGTCCTGCGCGAACGAGCGATCAAAACACTGGGGCTGGGGGATATAGCAAACATCAGGACAGCCTGAGCGAGAAGGAACAGAGATATGTCACCGCAAGCACTACCGGTAGTTTGTGGACTCAGGATTTTGTCTCATTTTAAACCCATCCAATAGTGATAATCTGAGCTCAAGTTGCTCAGGTTATACGCTCGAAATCAGGCACGATTTCCCGAGTCCACAAACTACCGCTAAAACGGTGTTCAAAACCCTGAGCCAAACTCCAGCCCGGCTGTGAGTCCCTTTCCAGGATCGCGAAGCCAGGTCAGCTTCGTCTCGGTCTTCTTCGCAGGGAGACCGCCATCTTGCTCGTCACCGCTGTAGATCCAATCCTAAAAAAATACGTCGTTCATCGTCTATAAGAGTGTTTCATGGAATGCGGTCTGTCACATGAGAGCGCATCTTCAGGTCTCGGCTCAGCAGACCTGAACAGGCAGTCGATTAAAAGGAAGTGACAAAATGGGCCCTACGCCAGCCACTTTGCTAGAGGCAACGCTTAGCGGGAGGACGTCTACGGGGAGGCCGCCAGGGGAGGTCAGGCCAGCGGTGCGCAGGCCAACCATTTTGATGCCCACTTGGACGACCACCGCAGCAGAAGGCCTCTTTCGCGTGCAGGCAACCGATGCTGCCTGCATCGAGGCCATTGCCGCCACTGGAGGCGAGGTCGTCCTCGTGCCGCTGCGCACGCCCTGCGCTGGGGAAGACGCCCTTGACCTGGTCCTGCAGCGGGTGCTCTCCTGCGATGGCCTCTTTTTTCCCGGCAGCGCTGCCGATGTCCACCCCGGCTACTATGCGCAACGCCCCCATCCACGCACCTCACCGCCCCATGTGTTACTCGATTGGTGGGTGATGGTGATGACGCTCGTCGCCAGGGGAGCCGGGATCCCGGTCCTGGGGATGTGCGGGGGAGCCCAGCGGATGAGCGTGGCCTTGGGCGGGACACTGCAGCAAGACCTCCCAGGCCACCGGGCCGAACCTGTCTCTGCCGACAACTATGTGCGTACCCTCCTGCACCTTGATCTGCAGGCGCTGGCCTGGTGTCTCGGAGGGGAACAGCGCGCGGGGGCTACTCCCTCCGGGGTGCCTGATGAGGCTGGAGCTCAGGGAGCCTGCATGCACCATCAAGCGTTCGCTTCGCTGCCGCCGGGTGCGCTCGTCTGGGCGCATGCAGGCAGCGTGGTGGAGGGTTTTGGCTTTCCCCGGCAGCACCCTCGGGCGTGGTTCGCGCTGGGATCCCTGTTCCACCTCGAAGCACGGCCCCATGATCGTCTGGCCCAGTGCATCTTTTCGGCCTTCATCCAGGCAGCACGTGCCTCTGCCTCCTGTCGGCACGCACGTGCTGCCTGGAGATCTCAGCGCTTGCGTGAACGGCTCGCAGCTGAGCCACTGTTGTCCCGTTTTGTGTCAGGGCCGCTGCCTCTTGCGGCCGTGTCCAGCGATCCCGCTGGGATTCGTACCTATGTAGAAGGAGGAAGACCATGCCTTTCCCCGAACACGTGACCCCTGGCTGGTCCGTGACCTATCCACCATCCCGATTGGTCAGAGCGAGGGCTGTGGAGAGACAGCCAGGGCGCTTGCCTGCAGAACGGATCTACCCCTCGTGGTGTCTGGTCTATCCGCCGCCGACATCACCACCTGGCGCTCGTCCTGCTGTCGTCAACAGCGATCCTGCCGAACGTCTGCTGCGCCAGGTATTCGCTAGCTAGCTCGTTGTAGGTGGAAGGAAGACATGGGTTCCTCCTTCCACCAGGAGGTTCCTGCCATGATGCGTGTGGACACAGAGGAGGTGGGATCAGCGGGCAGTCCCACCCCACGACGACCCATCCGGGCGCGCGGCGTCGATCGCCGTCTGCGCGCCCTCAAACCCGAGATTCTCGCGCTTGTCGAGAGCATCATCGACGGAGGCGTGATTGAAAAGGGCCCGCACGTGGCCGCGCTCGCTCGTGAGTTCCAACAGCTCTGTCATGCGCCCAACCAGCCGGTCCCCTGTGATTCGGGAACGGATGCGCTCAAAATGGCTTTGCTTGCCAGCGGCGTGCGGTCGGGCGATGAAGTGCTTGTCCCCCAACTCTCCTTCATGAGCACGGCTTCAGCCGTGCACGAAGTGGGCGCGACCCCGGTGTTTGTTGACATCGAAGCCGAGGCAAACACCTATGCGATGAGCCCTCGCGCGGCCGAAGCGGCCATCACCGAGCGCACGCGCGCCGTGATTCCTGTCCATTTATTCGGCCTGCCCGTCGATGCCGATGCCTTTCTCGAGTTAGGGGAACGCTGCCACCTGACCATCATCGGTGATGCGGCGCAGGCCCACGGAGCCAGATATAAAGAACGCATCGTGGGCAACCTTGGCTTTGCTTTCGAAACCTTTTCGCTGGCCGCCGTCAAAAATATTGGAGGCTGGCGTTTCGGGGGGATCGTGACGTATCGCGACCCGCCTATGCAGCTCCTGCTACAACAACTCGCCGACCTCGGTCGCTCGCCGGGGGAGAGTTATGTCCACGCTGTGCATGGCTTGCGGGCGAACATGGACGAGTTTAACGCGGCCATCATTCGCCTGCAACTCACGCACTTGGAGGAGTGGAATGCCCTGCGGCGAGAGCAGGCGGCCGAACATGACGCGGCGTTGGCAGACCTGGCTCCGGCTCTACGCACCCCGGTCCAGCTGACTGAGCGCGTGTCCGCCTACTGGCAGTACTGCCTGCACTGCGAGTCCAGGGAGCTACGCGACGTGCTGCATGCCTCGCTCCGTGCGCGAGGCATCGAAACGGCGCACTATCCCTGCGTGTTATCAGAGCAACCCGCTATCACATCCGGGCGCAAGCCCTACCGCGTGGTATCGTCTGCCGCTGCGCAGAAGGCGGTTAGCGAACAGCTCTGGCTGCCGTTCTGGCCAGAGATGCCCGAAGAGGACCGGGTCTACCTCCGCCAATGCGTGCGCGAGGTGATCAACAGTGGCGTAGGACGAAGGAAGGTCTATGCCGTGGTGTAGGGTGGCGAGGCTCATCCTGGCTGATCTGGGCGTCGGCCCGCAGGACGTGATTGCTTTGCTCTTGCCCAATCTCTCCGAGATGCCCTTGCTGCTCTGGAGCGGCCAGGCTGCTGGGATCATCTGTCCGATCAACCTCGACTTCCCTCCCAACCAGGTCGTGGCGCTGCTCAAGTCACCCCTTCATGACCAAGACCTTTGCCCTACACTTGATGCAACTGGGTCTTACGGTGTATGTTATAGGTGAGACTACTACGCAGGCAATCACTGGCAAAGATGCATTGGTCGCTGTTTGACCAATGTTGTCATATGATATTTGATGCAGTCTGCCTGCACATCGACGAACGTAAAGATATCAGTAATGAGAGTGAGTTCTGCCAAAAATCGAGGGTCGTAGGGACAGGGGTGGTGTGGTGTAAGGGCGGGGCCCCTTGTGGGTGTCCGTGGGAGCCAACCCCCAATTTTTGGCAGAACCACCTTTGCGTAAAGTAGTACTTGGTACGCGTGGGATTATGAGCTCCGAGAGAAAGGAAGTGCATCCTTGTGAAAGCGTTTGGCCTCGTAACAATCTTCCAAACATTGCCTTCACGCATCAGCCGGCTCCAGGAGCTGGCATACAACCTCTGGTGGAGTTGGCATCCAGAGGCTCGTGCACTCTTCAGTAGCCTTGACCCCGCTTTGTGGGAACAAGCCGGGCACAATCCGGTTCGTTTACTGAGTGAGTTGCAGCCGCAGGTGCTCGAAAACGTGGCCCTGGACCCCACATACCTGCAACAATACGATAGTGCTCTCAACGAATTTGACGAGTATATGCACCCTCGCCCCGGCGAAACCTGGTTCTCTCGCACCTTTCCCGAACTGATCGACCATACAGTTGCCTACTTCTCAGCCGAGTTTGGACTCGATGAGTCCCTCCCCATCTACTCAGGAGGCCTGGGGATCCTATCAGGCGATCATGCTAAAGAGGCAAGCGACCTTGGTCTGCCATATGTTGGCGTCGGCATTTTGTACTCAGAAGGCTACTTTCAGCAGCACATTACTCGTGAGGGTGCACAAGAGGCCTTATACAACGTGTTGCATTTCTCTGAGGCTCCTGTTCTTCCCGTTTATAACGAAAATGGCGCCGAGGTGATGATCAGTGTCGATTTACCGGGGCGTCCTGTTTATGCGCGATTGTGGAAGGTACAAGTGGGACGCATTCCGTTGTATCTGCTGGATACCGATATTCCGCATAATAGCGAATCTGACCGGAAATTGACAGCGCAATTGTACGGCGGAGATCAAGAGACACGCATCTCGCAAGAGATTCTGCTGGGTATCGGCGGTGTGCGCGCTTTGCGAGCACTAGGCATCTCACCCACTGCCTGGCATCTCAACGAGGGGCATGCCGCTTTCCTAAATTTAGAGCGTTGCCGCGAACTGGTCGCCTCTGGTTTGAACTTCTACGAGGCGCGCGAAGCCGTCGAAGCCAATTCGCTTTTCACCACGCATACACCTGTGCCGGCGGGCAACGATACCTTTGGCTACGATCTGATCGATAAGTATTTCTGGTTCTACTGGGGACAGCTTGGATTGACACGCGAGCAGTTCATAGAATTAGCTCGCGAGGACCATGGCTCGGGTCCCAGTTACGGCATGACTGTGCTGGCGCTGCGACTGACGGGACAGCACAACGGCGTGAGTAAACTGCACGGTGCAGTCGCACGTAAAATGTGGCAGTTTTTGTGGCCGGATCTCGATGTCGACGAGGTTCCTATAGACTCCATCACCAATGGGATTCACTCGCCTTCCTGGATTGCGCCGGAGATAGATGCCCTCTACCAGCGCTATGTGGACGTGGAATGGAAAGAGCACGTAGATGAGCCTGAGTTGTGGAATCACCTCGATGCTGTACCCGGTGAAGAGCTGTGGCAAATGCACCGGCGGCGCAAAGAACTGCTCATCGATTACGCACGCCAGCGTCTGAGACAACAGTATCTACGTCAGGGTGCATCGCCAGGTCAAAGCAACGAGTTCGAACACATCCTCAATCCCGAAGCCTTGACGATTGGCTTTGCCCGGCGCTTCGCAACCTATAAACGGGCTACGCTCATTCTGCGAGATCTCGATCGTCTAAGCCGCATTGTGAACAATCCAGAACGCCCGGTGCAGATCATTTTTGCAGGCAAAGCCCATCCTGCCGATGAGCAAGGAAAAGCGCTGGTCGAGCAGGTCTACCACCTTTCGCGTAGTGATAAATTCCGGGGCAAAATCATTTTCCTGGAAAACTACGACATTGATATGGCTCGCTACCTGGTCTCCGGCGCTGATCTCTGGCTGAACAACCCCATCCGACCCTATGAAGCCAGCGGCACCAGCGGCCAAAAAGCTGCACTCAATGGGCTACCTAATTGCAGTATACTCGATGGCTGGTGGGCGGAAGGCTACAACGGCAAAAATGGCTGGGCGATTGGCGAGGAGCGCGAGTATGACAACGCCGAGGAGCGGGACGAGGCTGACAGCCAATCGTTGTATGCACTGCTCGAAGAGCAGATCATCCCTACCTATTATGATCGAGGATCCGATGGCATCCCACATGGCTGGATTGCTATCATGAAGGAGGCTATTCGTACCTGCGCACCTGCTTTTAGCATGCGTCGCATGGTCAAAGAATACAGCACACGTTTTTATGTCCCTGAAATTCAGCGAGGCATCTGTATTGAGCAGAACCACTATCAACAGGCACGTGAACTGGCTGCCTGGGAAGATAGGATACAGCGCATCTGGCCAGGGCTAGGACTCTACGTCTCTGGGCCGCGCGATGGGCACTTCGATCTCAGAACAGGTGTCGATATACACGCGTGGGTGCGAGCGGATAACCTTCACCCAGAGGATGTTCGCGTTGACTTAGTGTACGCCGAGCTTGCCAAGGGTACGGATGGTCATAGTGAACCACAACAAACCTTACCGATGGCATACACCAAACGCGAGCAAGATAGCGCCTATCGTTACGATATCTACTTCCAGCCCACCGAAAGTGGCACGCTTGCCTATGGGGTGCGCGTTTTGCCCAATCATGCCAATCTCCCAAATGTGTACAACCTGGGGTTGATACTCTGGGCGTGATTTTAGAGAAAGAAAAGGAGCAAATTTAAGATGACAACAAGAGATAGCACCATTAACCCAGACATATTCAAAGCTTACGACGTTCGTGGAGTCTACGGGGAAGACCTGACCGAGGAAGCCGTCTATCGCATTGGACGCGCTACCGCGCTGTACTTGACCGTCCCGGAAATTGCTGTATGCCGCGATATGCGTGTCTCCTCTCCCCAGCTCACCGCTGCCGCCATCCAGGGCATCACCGATCAAGGCGTCAACGTGATCGATTGCGGCATGACGACGACAGACGAATTGTACTTCATCGTGGGCTACTATAATTACCCGGCAGGGATTATGATTACAGCCTCGCACAATCCCAAGCAATACAACGGCATCAAATTCTGCCGTGCTCAGGCCTATCCTATTAGCCTGGATACAGGCCTGGCCGATATCCGCGACCTGGCGATACGTGGGAATTTTCCTGAACCCGCGCACAAAGGCTCGGTAACGCATCGCGACGCAACCGATGCTTATATCAAGCACGCGCTCTCCTATATCGACGTGAGCAAGGTTCGGCCGCTGAAAGTGGTAGTCGATGCCGGCAACGGCATGGCCGGGATGATCATGCCGCGTGTGTTTGAGCACCTGCCTGCTCATCTCTACCCACTCTACTTTGAACTGGACGGTACCTTTCCGAATCACTCACCCAGCCCGATTGAGCCAGAGAACCTTGTCGCGCTGCAAGAGAAGGTGCTCGAAGTCGGTGCCGATTTCGGTGCCGCCTTCGATGGAGATGCCGATCGCATGTTTCCGGTCGATGATTACGGCAACATTGTGGATGGTTCCATGGTCATGCTACTCCTATCGGATAGCATCCTGCGCAAACATCCCGGCTCGACGATCCTGTACAACCTGGTCCTCTCTAAGAGCGTACCAGCCCTGATAGAGAGGAAGGGAGGCAAAGCCATCCGTACACGTGTCGGTCACTCTTATATCAAAGCGGAGATGCGCAAGTACAATGCCATCCTCGGCGGTGAACATTCCGGCCACTTTTACTTCCGTGATAACTGGTACGCCGATTCGGGCCTGATCGCCTTTCTGCTGATCCTGGAACTCATTTCAATTGAGAACAAGCCACTCTCCGAGCTGATCAAACCACTGGATACGTGGGTACGTAGTGGCGAGATCAACACCCATGTCAACGACGTCCAGGGCAAGGCGAATGCGATTGAGGAACATTTCGGCAAAGGCGCGCTTTCGGTCGATCACCTGGATGGCGTTACCTTTGACTATGGAGACTGGTGGTTCAATGTACGCCCTTCCAATACTGAGCCACTTTTGCGTCTGAATCTCGAGGCCAAAACGCGGCCTTTGATGGAGCAAAAGCGCGATGAGGTGCTTGAGTTCATTCGCAGTTAACACGTCGGTCTAATATGCAGGATTTTAAACAAGGATATCGGGGATGACGATACCGCAGCAAGACGATAAGCAGCCCGAGCAAGTTTCAACTGGCGAGCAGGATATTTCATCTATATTCAGCGATTTCGACCTGTATTTGTTCGGGCAGGGGAAGCATTATCGTATCTATGAAAAAATGGGAGCGCATCCCCGCACAGTCAACGGTGTAGAGGGCGTCAATTTTGCGGTCTGGGCGCCCAACGCACGGGCAGTCTCTGTGATAGGAAACTTCAATGGCTGGCATCACGGTGCAAATCCAATGCATCTACGCCACATCGACCTGGGCGTCTGGGAGTGTTTTATACCAGGGCTGCGGCTTGGAGAATTCTACAAGTACGCAATCTACTCAAGGTATAATAACTATGTAGTTGAAAAAGCCGATCCTTACGGGTTCGCCGCTGAACTGCGCCCGAAGACAGCCACTATCGTCACCGATATCCACCGGCACCAGTGGGAAGACGTGGCGTGGATGCAGGATCGTACTCAGCGCCAGCAGTTGTCTTCACCTGTCTCAACCTATGAGGTACACCTGGGGTCGTGGCGGCGTGTAATTGAACCATCTGGCGAAAACCGCTATATGACCTATCGCGAACTGGCGCATGCGCTGACTCCTTACTTGAAAGAACTGGGCTTTACTCATGTTGAATTGATGCCGATTACTGAATATCCCTATGATGGCTCGTGGGGCTACCAGGTCGCAGACTACTTTGCCCCTACAAGTCGCTATGGCTCCCCGGAGGACTTCCGATATTTCGTGGATTATCTCCACCAGCAGGGCATTGGCATCTTGCTCGACTGGGTGCCTGCGCACTTTCCCAAGGATGAATATGCTTTGAGCTACTTTGATGGCACTCACCTCTATGAATATGCCGATCCCCGCAAAGGCGAGCATAAAGAGTGGGGAACCTACGTCTTTGACTATGGACGGCCCGAGGTGCGCAATTTCTTGATCGCCAGCGCCTTGTTCTGGTTGCGCGAATATCATATCGATGGCCTGCGGGTTGATGCCGTCGCCTCTATGCTCTACCTCGACTATTCGCGCAAAGCAGGTGAATGGGTGCCCAACCGCTACGGCGGGAGAGAGCACCTGGAAGCGATTGACTTTTTGCGCCAACTCAACGAGGCGGTCTATGCGGAACAGCCAGGAACGCTTACCATTGCCGAGGAATCAACGGCCTGGCCAATGGTGACTCGTCCCACCTATACGGGTGGACTGGGCTTCAGCTTGAAGTGGAACATGGGCTGGATGCATGACATGCTGGATTACATGAGCCTGGATCCGATCTACCGGCGCTATCATCATAACAACCTCACCTTTTCGCTGATGTATGCTTATACCGAAAACTTTGTGCTGCCGCTCTCGCACGATGAAGTCGTCTATGGCAAAAGCTCGCTGCTGAGCAAGATGCCGGGGGATGTCTGGCAAAAGTTCGCCAACCTGCGCCTTTTGTTCGGTTTCATGTGGGGCCATCCGGGCAAAAAGCTGCTATTTATGGGAGGCGAATTCGGACAGTGGCGGGAGTGGAATTATGCACAAAGCCTGGATTGGCACCTGCTCCAGCCGCCAAATGATGCTCACCATGCCCGCTTGCGCGACTTTGTACGCGACTTGAACCAGCTCTACCTGCAAGAACCTGCATTGAGCGTGCTGGACTATGATCCGGCAGGGTTCTCGTGGATTGATGTACACGACTCGGATAACAGCGTTGTGTCATTTATGCGCAAGAGCAACAATGAGCAAGAGACGCTCGTTTTTGTGTGCAACTTCACTCCTATGACGCGATACGGATACCGGTTGGGCGTACCATACCCAGGAGAATACTATGAAGTGATCAACAGCGATGCTACTCGCTATGGGGGGAGCGGCGTAGAAAATCCACAGCCCATGCCCAG